>Ga0315310_10002485_pt1 | contig 11503 bp, 8 predicted proteins | sample TDP5_MG_FD_203630 | JGI IMG/M metagenome (GOLD analysis project Ga0315310, IMG submission 203630) | Freshwater sediment microbial communities from Lake Towuti, South Sulawesi, Indonesia - TDP5 | ecosystem: Environmental > Aquatic > Freshwater > Lake > Sediment | place: Indonesia: South Sulawesi... | reverse complement strand
AGCGACTCCCACTAATAGCCGTCCAGACTGCCAGTAGCTCGGCGGCTCATTTAACTAAGTACTCTAATATCACGGATATAGTCACTCATCAGAAGAAACTCATAGTTGACGAGTCCATTGTCCCCAGGGCTTCCGTATTCCAGTATGATGTTACCAGGACTATGCCCCCATCTCTAACTAAAGATGGAGGGCTTGACGGGATAGCCCACTGCTGGGAAGTGTGGATGGGTTCGACAGGAAAGGTCTACTATGACAAGATAAGCGACATAGCGTATCTGGGAATAAAGTTAATAGTTGAAAACCTGCCCGATGCCGTAGAGGATGGTAATGACCTGCACGCGAGATACGCCTTAGGACTGGGAACCGACCTTGGCGGTTACTCAATTATGGTGGGAGGCACCAACGCTGGGCACCTCGGGAGCTTCTCACTGGTCGACATACTAAGCCATGGCAGGGCTTGTGCTATTCTAAACCCCTACTATACCCTTCTGTTCTCACCCGTGATACAGGACCAGCTAAAGAGCGTGGCCAAGATATACGGTGAAGCGGGCTTTATTGCCGAAGACATAAATGGACTGGATGGAAGGGAACTGGCAGAAGCCGTCGCTAAAGGCATGATAAATTTCTCGAGAATCATAGAATTTCCGACAACATTGAGAGACGCAGGCGCCACAGAGGAGCATATTGAGAGGATGTTAAATGCTGCGAGGGATCCACAGCTTAGGATGAAGCTACAAAGCATGCCCATCCCTATGGATGTTGCCGCAGGGGATATTGATAAGTTGATGAAGCCAACGCTGAAGGCGGCTTACACTGGAGACATAGATGTGATCCCTGATCTAACTCAACGTGAAACAACCTACCAGTAGCAGAAACGAACTCAGACTACACACGCTATGAGGTAACAGCTTTACCTAACTCGATTTTTGCTGATCTCCTCTAAGTGCGCTGGTTTTGGAATCTACTGGTTAGTTTGCGCAGAGCACCACTAATAGAACTACATGTTGCTTTAAATATCCGCTGTAGATACTTACCCCAGCAGTAACTATAGTATTCAGCCCCTACTACCAATAAGACCGCCATAGCGACTAAAAGTATGATTGTCAAGATGTCTACGAATTGCGAAAGGAGTATCTCCCGTTACGAAACCCCTCCCACATTCTCTTCCGATGGTTTATAAATGCTTATGCTAGCTCTGTCGATTTTTGGGCTCACTTTTAAGCTTTGATCTATCAAGTTATTTCGGAACTTTGGGTACATCAATCCACGTAGATTTTTCAATGGAATGTTGTATTGAATCTATTATAGCGCAATTTACTGCTCCATCGTAAAAGTCAGGTTTGAACTCGCGATCATCCACAATGGATTTGAGGAACTCGCTGATTTCGATCGTGAAACTCTCAGCCCAGCCTATAGGGTCTGTAGGCCAAAAATTCCTGTCAAAGTACGGGTGGACATTGTCCGTGACAAATATGGTTTTAAGTCCTTGCTTTTCTCTTTCTTCCGTTGTAGTGAATACCCTCAGCTCATTAAGTCTATTTAGATCGAACATGATAAGCCCATCACTCCCTTGCACTTCGAAGTAGAGGAAATTCTTTCTTCCTGCGAATGTTCTAGAAGCCTCAACAACTCCGAATGCACCACTGCCAAACTCCAAGATAGTCGCAAACGCATCTTCATTTTCGACTTTTCCCGTCTTGTCAAGGTGTTCAGGAAGGGGTCTTTCTCCAATAAATCTCCGCGAAACACCACATACTCTCGAAATTTCTCCTACTAAAAATCTGCTTAGATCTATTATGTGTGCCCCTACGTCTCCTATAACTCCTGGTCCCGCACTTTCTCTTATGAATCTCCATGTTAACGGAAACGTTGGATCTTTTGCCCAATCTTCATGGTATGCCCCCCTGTAATACATTACTTTGCCTATGTATCCCTGATCTACGAGCTTCTTAGCAACCCTAACAGCTGGCAGCCAACGGTAGTTGAATCCTACTCCGTGCTTCATTCCAGAGCGTTTAGCAACTCTGTACATTTCGAGGGCTTCCTTGTGAGTTGTTGCCAAAGGCTTCTCGCAAAAAACATGTTTTCCCATCTCAAGAGCATATATGGAGGGCTCGAAATGGTCTTTATTAGGCAAAATGTTATCAACCAATGCAATGCTCTGATCATTGATTAGTTCCTTCCAATCGGTATAGAATGTCTCGTACCCTAGCGCCTTGGACGCCTTCTTCACTTTGGCCTTCGTTCGACCATATAGAGCTATCAACCTTGGCTGGATTTCTAGTTCCTGAAAAAATATGTGCAAGTCGTTGTAAGCGTGTGAGTGAGCCACACCCATCGCTCCGTAGCCAAGCACACCGACCCCCATCTTTTTATTTTTCTTGTTCATGACCGATCATGAATACCGTTTCATTGACTTAAACTTTTCCTGAATTGAATGAATTTAAGTAAAACTGACGACAAGGTTTATATTTCTTACAGTTTCATGCATATTGAGGGTTTTCTAATGGCTTCCAAACAGAAATTGGCTTTATATGGTGGAAAACCGATTAGAGAGACTCCTCTACCGCCCATGTACCCAGGTGCGACATTTATTGGGGATGAGGAAATAAGAGCAGTCGAGAAGGTCTTGAGGAGCCAATCTCTTTTCAGGTATTATGGACCCAAATTCTTAGATTTAACTAGCTCGTTTGAGAAAGCCTTCGGAGAATACCTTGATGCTAAGTACGTTTTAGGTGTAAACGCTGGAGCTTCAGCTCTACACTGCGCCTTACTTGGTGTTGGAGTTGAGCCTGGAGACGAGGTAATCATTCCGACGTATGGCTGGGTTTCTTGTCCCTGCGCGGTGGTCGCATGTGGCGCTAGGCCAGTACTTGCTAATGTAGACGAATCCCTCACACTGGACCCCCAAGACTTAGAAGACAAGATTTCAGATAAAACGAAAGCCATAATGGCTGTACACATCCGAGGTGTGGGATGCGATATGGACCCCATTATGAAAGTAGCTAACGAATACCAAGTCAGGGTCGTGGAAGACTGCGCACAAGCAGCAGGTGGGAGCTATCGAGGCAAGAAACTAGGCACCATGGGTGATGCCGGAATATTCAGCTTTCAACTTAACAAGATAATTTCAGTAGGTGAAGGGGGAGCCTTGTCGACAAACGACCTAACAGTTTACGAGCGCGCATGGCTATTTCATGACGCAGGCGCCCCTTATCGAAAAAGAAAAACTAGCGTTGAACCCATTCCAGGGGTGAACTATCGAATGACGGAATTAACCGCGGCGGTCATGATTGAACAGCTAAAGAAAATAGACAAAGTAATAGGGTTAATGAGGAAACAAAAAGACAAAATAAAGAGCGGAATTTCAGATATAGATGCTATAGAGTTTAGGAAATTGCCTGATCCCAAAGGAGACACAGCAGTATGCCTAGTGTTTTATCTTCCAACCGCCGAGAAGGCTCAAGAATTTGAGAAAGCATTACATGCAGAAAACATCTACACGGTAAGTGGGGGATATCCCCCGGTCATATATAATCCCGAGAGCTTCGACGGCCATGTATTCGTTCACTGGAAATACATTTTCAAAGGTCTAGATAGAGTCTTACATAAATATTCTCGATCGCTTGATATTATGAACCGTGCCGTCCACTTGGATGTCAGTCCTCTATTGACGGACGACGATGTTGGCACCATAATTGAGGGCGTACATAAAGTAGCAGAAGCCCTTTTATGACGATCCCCTTTTGATCGGGTCATAAGCGCGCATGACTGACAAAAATTCTTTTCTTGTGCGTGTTTTTTGAGGCCTTGGAGGGTGTTCTAGGCGTTTTGGACTTGTCAGGCGTGGTTCTTGGTGGCTGTTTCTGTGGAAGGGGCTTGTGGGGCTGATGGGTGATGAGGGGCTTCGCTATCCCGCTCAGCCGCTCCTCAGGCTTGACAGGGAGGCCCTTAGGATGTCCAGTATCGGATGCTCCTGGCCTTGCTGGGCTTCCCCGCCTTGTGGGAGGCGATGGCCACGGCCAGGACGCAGAGGAGGGTGAGGCAGGCGTGTATGGTGACGTTAGCCAGGCCTCGGAGGTGATGGGTCTCCAGGCCCAGCTGGCGCTTCATCTTCTTGAACACCCGCTCCACGCTCAGCCTCTTGTGGTAGGCCTTCACCAGCCGCTTGGGGCCGGCGACCCTAAACCTGCTGTTCACCCTCAAGCCTCGCCTAGGCTTCTCACCCCTCCTATGGTAGGTGGGGATGGCAGCCTCGGCGCCAAACCTGTCCTTGGTCCATTGGCGAAGCTCCATGGAGTCGTACTGCTGGTCGGCGGCCACCACCCTGAACCCGGCTCCATCCGTCCAAGCCTCCTCTAAAAGCGGCTTGTAGAAGAGCTTGTCGTTTCTGCTGATGGGCTCAACCCTAAAGGTCAGCGGGATGTCTCTGTCAGCGCAACAGACCAGGTGAACCCTGTAGCCCAGGGTGTAGGTTCTGCCGGCCCTTCCCACGTCCGCGTCTGGGTCTGATCTGCCCCGGCGGTTGGTGGCGTCTCGGGTGCTGTAGGCCTTGAAGGCGGTGGAGTCGATAGCCACGGCTCTGCCCTTGGAGGCTCCTAGGGCCATGGCCTGCCCCACCATGGCCTCAAAAGCCCTCTTAAACCTCTCCTCGCCTAGGCGCCGCCTCCTAAGATGGGTGAAGCACCCTCGGCTGGGTGTGCGGCGCCCAAAGCCGCATATCCTCCGGTAGTCTCGGCTCTCAGCCAGACCCTCAGCTAGGGCCCTCTCTGATGGGATGCGCTCAAAGCGCTGGAGCATGAGGGCCTTGATCACGGCCACTGGGTGGTAGAAGGGCCTCCCAGGCCCTGATCCATGATAAGGCTCCAGCAACAAGCCCTCAACAGGCTGAAAGTCCAGCGAGTCGAAAAGCCTCTTAAGGCGCTTATGCTCGATCCTCACCTCTCATCGAGAGGAGCCTAAACCCTCACAAAATTATAACCAAAAACCAATTTTTTGTCAGTCATGCGCGCTATGACGACACAGATTCAATGAACTTAAGTGAAGACAAGCTCTTCAAAGAGATGGTTTCGGCTGTTAAAGAGGGAAAACTCCGAGTTCGTTGAGAGATTGGCTAAAAGAGTAATAAGACAGAAGATTGATCCCTTACAAGAATTGAAGAAGGATTAACAAAAGGAATTAGAGAAGTAGGTAATAAATTCGGTAAGGGCGAAGCTTTCCTGTGCGATTTAATTATGAGATAAAGTTAAGGTTATGCCTGGAGGAGCCCCCGTAACTGAACGATGGACAAGAGAAATAGGAGCAGACGAATATGCTTTGGATGCCGTCACAGCTGTTAAAAAGGCTGAAGTGTTAATAAAGCAAGCTAAGAGGGACAAGTTTGGTTCTACCGGGTATACAGATTAGTAAACCGCTACAGATGCTTACCAGCGACGAGCTTCGCTCCATTCATTATACCACATTGGAGATTCTAGAGAAAGTTGGAATCCAATTAAATGAGAAAAGGACATTGAATCTTCTGAAAGATTCTGGAGCGGACGTAGATTTTAAAAAGAAAATCGCGAGAATTCCGAAACATTTGGTCGAGGAAGCAGTTAGGAAAGCCCCGCATAGGTATAAATCATGTGGAAGGAATCCGCGATCTGACATTATGATTGGAAAGAACTCCATACACTGGAAGGCGGGTGGGACACAAATGTATGTGATAGACTCTAAAAACAAAACCCGTAGATACGCAACACTGAAGGATTTAGAAGTTGGAACTCGTATTATGGACGCGTTAGAAAACATACATTCAATAGGCGCTCCGGGAACAGGGCACTGGGTAATCCCTCAAGATGTTCCGCTGAAAATTAGGGATCTTTATTGTTGGAAAATACTGTTTGAAAATTCAGGGAAGCCGGTGGCCGCTTGGATATTCAGCAAAGAAAGTGCACGTATACTCCTAAAGATGGCAGCTATGATAGTTGGTGATGAGGAGAAATTAAGAAAACGACCGATAATAGGATATGAGTGTGAGGCGACAAGTCCCCTACAATACGCTACTCATTCATTGGAAATAGTGTGGGAAATGGCAAGTTATGGATTCCCCGTATTCTTCGCTCCTATGCCCATGGCCGGAGTCACGGCACCAGTAACCCTTGCAGGAACACTTGTTGTTCATAATGCCGAGGTTCTGAGTGGAATTATAGTCACCCAGCTGATTCACCCGGGTACCCCTTGCGTTTATGGAGCTACCGCTCACACAGCGGATATGAGAACAGGACAAATAAGTTGTGGGAGTATTGAGAACTCTTTATTAGCGGTTGGACTTGTTCAATTATCCAAATTTTATGGTCTTCCATCATACTCCTTTTGGGGCACCACCGACTCCAACGTGTTTGATGCACAAGCAGGATTTGAAATAGGTATGTCTTCACTTTTTCCAGCATTAGCAGGTTGCAACTCGACCGGCAATTTTGGAGCATTGGGAGCAGATCAGGGAGCTTCTTTGGAGGCAATGGTTGCTAGCAATGATATAATGGGCTATATAAACCGCATAATAAAAAGTATTAAGGTAGATGAGAATACCTTGGCGTTAGACACCATAAGAAAGGTAGGGATAGGTCATCACTATCTTGCACAGAAACACACGAGAGAAAACTTGCTAAAGGAGCACTTTTTTCCCATGATTTTTGAACGGGGGAGCTGGGATCTTTGGGTGCAAAGAGGGTCCAGAGATGTGGTGGAGCGGGCTAGAGAAAAAGCTGAAGATATCCTAAATACACATCAACCGGAGCCGATATCCAATGAGGTAAAAGAGGAGCTGGAAAATCTCCTTAGAAGTGCAGAAAAGCAGTTAACTCACGAGCGCTAATATCGGCATTAATGCTCCTATTATCAAAAGTCTTTTGTGCACAAAAGATTTTTCGCTTGGATGAACCCAATACTTAACGTATAGTCAAAGATACCCAGATACTCACGATCATGGTGTTTAGAAGAAATCCTCCAAAAGATCGACGAAGCCTTAGTTACCGCTAATGACTTTCAGCTTCAATGCATCATAGTCTTCTTTCGGGACCACCCCAATGTGCACTTCAGGCGACCTCGCAAGCAGCTAATGCCGACTCTAACCAACAAACGATTGTAGTAACGATCAAGCACGGCTTCCAAGGTTGACTCAATTTTTTTCATCCTGTTTCTTAGCGCGCGCATAAGAAAAACCTTTTTCAATAATTTGCAAAATACTTTGTAAAATCACGGCACAGTACAGTACCATGCTCTAACATATGTGTTTTCATGATACCGTAGTTATATTATCCAAATCGAACATAAATTGTCAACTTGATGACTGGCCCGCATTGTTCTCATAGTATTCTTCATGATAGCCTCTTCGACAAAATGAGACACGTTTCTAAACCTATTGAATCCAGCTTTTTCATTCATGATTGCCTTTCCATTTTTCGTTACAAGCTGGCACGCGTGACGAGACCTGAGGCGTGGTATGGTCTTAGATCGATGGCGTACAAGGTGGCGGAATACATAGAGAGCCAATGACGGCAGATACTATGCTTATGAACGAGGGAATCAATCTTGAAAAGGTTTGAATCCTAAAGTCGACTCTTAAAATCGTTTTCCGCAATCCAATTTGTCTCCAGTGTCAACGGGCGGATGAAGTCTTCCCCAATTTAAGGCGTTCAGAGAACTTGGGTAGGTTTATTAGGTTTCGAATTTAAATATTTGTTTTAAGACAGGGGCGTTCAGGTTGAGTATAGAGATTGACATCCTTAAGAGCATCGCTACGGCTATGGGCAAGCTTAAGGACTCGGGGAGGATAAAAGAACTTGTCGGTAAAGCGGTTTCTCAAGGAATTCCGGCGGTGAAGATAGTGGAGAGTGGTTTAAGAAGGGGTTTGGATCTCGTTGGCCAAAAGTATGAGGCAGGTGAGTACTTTCTTTCTGAACTCTTATTCGCTGGCTTAATGATGAACGATGCGCTTGAAATACTAAAACCATATTTAAAACTTGAGAAAACTGAGAAAAAGGGGACCATAGTGCTCGGAACTGTCAGAGGAGACATCCACGACATCGGAAAGAACGTCTTCAAGATGCTCGCTCAAGCGGCTGGCTTCGATGTTCACGACTTAGAAGTGGACGTTGAACCCGATGCTTTCGTCAACAAGTTGAAGGAAACGAGTGCAGAAATACTGGGCATGTCAGCGCTCTTAACTACCACGAGGGGGGAGATGAAAATTGTGATGGACAAGCTCAACGAGACCGGGATGAGAGACAATGTCAGGGTGCTACTCGGTGGAAACGCCGTAACCAAGCGCTTTGCCGAGGAGATAGGCGCGGACGCAGCTGCACTGGACGCCGTAGAAGGAGTTAAGATCTGCAGGGAGTGGATGGGAAAGTGATGACGCCGAGGGAGAGAATCAAGGCCACGATCCACTTCAGGAAACCAGACATACTACCTTGGTATGAGGAAATTACGCCTGAAACACTTATTAGATGGATTAAGGAAGGATTACCCATTGAGAAGCTAACATTAGTTGAACTGTTGATCTATTTTGATGGTTTACTTTTACTTAACGACCCAACTGTTAAGGGATTTGACCCTTATTCCTACTTTGGGTTTGATAATCTCTGGGGCTGTGCAATCCCTATCGACATGGGGCCGATACCTAGGTTCAAGCGAAGAGTTATAAGTGAAAACGACAGATACACGGAGCTTCTGACCGACACTGGAACTGTTGCAAGACGACTTAAAAAAGCTGCATACCTCTGGTATAACATGCCAATGTGGGTGGGCTTCCCGGTCAAGGATCGCGAAAGTTGGGAAGATTACAAGAAACGTCTGAATCCAAACGATCCCCGAAGGTATCCCAAGGACTGGGATAAGGACGTTTACTTAGAATTCTACGAGAACTATCAAGGAAGTAACACTATTTTTGCAGTTACTGGTTTTTACGGCTTTGGGGCACAACTCATGGGCATCCCCACATTTAACCTCATGTTCTACAAAGACCCGGAACTCATACACGATATGGCGGAACACTGGGAGTTTTTCACAAAAGAAACTATTAGGGAGGCTATTGAAACGCTGAAGGACCGGATAGACATGATATTTTGGTGGGAGGATATGGCCTACAAGCACGGGCCCTGCATCTCCCCTAAGCTTTACAGGGAGTTCTTCCTCCCCCACTACACGAGGGTTACGGATTTCCTTAAGAAGAACAAGATAGACCGTGTGATGATGGATAGCGACGGAAACATTAACCCACTGCTGGACTTAATAATTGAAGCAGGAATCACCGGCTTATGGCCACTCGAAGTAAACTCTTCGATGGATGCCGTAGCCATAAGGAAGAAATATGGAGAGAAATTGTTCCTAGCAGGAAACTTGGATAAAGGAGAACTAGCTAAGGGAGGAGAGGCTATGAGGAAGGAAGTCGACTCCAAGGTACCCATATTAAAAGAAACGAGCGGTTATTTACCGGGTATGGATCATATTGTCCCTGCCGAGTTTACACTCAAGAAGTTTAAGGAGTATTCAGAGTACATTAAAAAACACTTGCCTTACTAGCCATTCCGGCCCTCATTGCAGAAGAGGTTAGTTCCAGTTTCTTTTTGTTATAATTCTAATTTTGCAAAAAACTTCATGCGCGTTATCTATTGTGCCGCAAATCGTAGCTTTAATACATCTCCTTATGTACGGGAAAAACTTAAATACAAATTTTATTCATAATGATCGTTCCGGTGAGAGAGTGAGCGAAGAAAAAGTTGGTAGAAGAGATTACACAAAAACTGTTGCAGGAGTCGTTGCTGGTCTAGTTGTTGGAGGCGTAGCAGGATACCTATCGAAACCAGAAGCAGAAAGAATAACTGAAACCATAACAAAAACTGTAACGGCTACTCCCGAGGTTGGACCACCCGAATATACTTTTTACTCTGTATCCCATGCTTCGCTGGTAAGTCCTTATTGGGTAACTGTGAAAAAGGGAGTTGATTTAGCGGCGAGCATAGTGAATACAAAAGTTGTATTCTTAGCCCCAGAAGAATTCTCAATTAAAGCGGAAGTAGACATGTTAGAAAGTGCGATAGAAGCTAAGCCAGATGCTTTAATAGTCGCTATAACTGCTCATGAACCCATGGATGAGCCATTGAGGAGAGCCATCCGTCTCGGGATTCCGGTAGTAGCCTTCGATACTGCCGATCCAAGGCCGTACCCTGAAAGGATACCTTATCTCGGATACGTTGGCATGGCAGATTATCTTTGCGGAAAGTGGATGGCGCTAAGGTCACTGAAAGAATTTAAGCCTACACGAGCGGTAATTGCCGAGCACGAGCCTGGGGCTACTTATTCTGTCGTAAGAGTGCAAGGTATTACAGATGCCTTTAAAGAGATGGGGGTTGCTGACGTACCTTTAGATAGGCTAGACGTGACTATGGACCCAGCTAAGATGAGTGAAATTCTCAAAAGTTATCTTCTAGCACATCCAGATTGCAACCTAGCTTTCAGTTTAGGCGACGTATGCATCCACCCCTTCCTCATGACTCTGAGGGAGATGGGTTTAGCTGGCAAGACATTCATGTCTACTGTGAATGTCAATGACGAAGCCATCGAAGCTATAAAGAAGGGAGAAATGATATGTGCTATAGGTGAACAACCGTTCGCTGTAGGTTTCATACCTATTGTGTGGATGTACTTACATCTCAAAATTGGGTATCTGCCACCAGACATATTGCCCACAGGTCCTGCAATCGTTGATAAAGAAACCCTTAACATAGCCCTAAAGCAGATAGAAAAGGCAGGGTCGATGTAGCGTTAAAGGATGCCAGTTGAAAAGTTTAAGAAAAACAGTAAAGTACAGAGAACTCGGAGTACTAATTAGTTTAGTAACAACCCTTATCTCTTTTTCATTTCTCTCAGATAAGTTTCTAACAACCACTAATCTTGCAAGTATAATGATGCTATCATCAGAACTAGGAATAGTCACTGTTGGTATGTCCTTTCTAATAATATCCGGGGAATTTGACCTCTCTGTGGGCTCAACTTTCGCGTTATCAGCCTTGCTGTTAGGTAGATCAACGGAGGCCAATTTACATCCAATATTGGGTATTTCGGTTGCATTAATGGTAGCTGCTTTAATAGGTTTTTGTAATGGCATCATTACCCTAAAAACGGGTATCTCATCGTTTATAACTACTTTAGGAACGATGTTTGCTGTTCGCGGTGCGGTGCTAGCAATTACATATGGTTATCCAGCAAGGTACGAAGGACCATCCCTTATGTTGGATGTTTTAGGTGGAAAATGTCTCGGAAATTTCAGAGTTTCTATCATATGGTTCATAATAATCGCATTGATTTTTGCGATAATCCTTGGTTATACAAGGTATGGAAATCACGTCTGCGCCACTGGGGGAAACAAAGAGGTTGCAAGAGCAGTAGGCATAAATACTTTCAAAGTGAAACTACAAAACTTCACTATTTTAGGATTTTTATCGGGCTTAGCTGGCTGTAT
>Ga0315310_10002484_pt1 | contig 11505 bp, 11 predicted proteins | sample TDP5_MG_FD_203630 | JGI IMG/M metagenome (GOLD analysis project Ga0315310, IMG submission 203630) | Freshwater sediment microbial communities from Lake Towuti, South Sulawesi, Indonesia - TDP5 | ecosystem: Environmental > Aquatic > Freshwater > Lake > Sediment | place: Indonesia: South Sulawesi... | reverse complement strand
GACCGCCACCCCACCCGATGAAGTGCCCGTCCACATGGGCATACCCGACCGGTAAGATCGATAGCTCATCCGCGAAGAGGGCAAAATAAGGCTTCTTCGAGACGGTGATCCCTATGTCTACGATCTCGGCAAAGTCATCCGCCCGATACTTGATATATGCGCAGCCTTCAATGCTCAACAACAACGCCAAAACGCTTAGAATGGTAGCAAAACGACGAAGTGCAGAACTCTTGTACATATCACACCCTCCTTTCAATAAAGCGACCCTGCGAACCACCATAGTGGGCATTGGGATTAAAAGAACTTAAAGGAACCATAGATAACCATTGCAATTCCAATGAGGGAACCTGCTACTCCAATAAAATGCCCTAAGAACAAGATTGTGTTAAGGCCATATGGCTTTGGAGTGAGCCCACCGTACCCTGTCCAGGCACCGCCTACAAAGGCTCAGGCAAACCCATAACCAGAACTGATAATAATCCATACTAACACCCGAACTGCCAGACCACTAAGCGCAAGATGCGGGACAAGAAGTCCCACGATAACTATGAACATACCTTCTATGACAAGGAATACATGAGCAATTCGCCAGCCACGGATAACCTCAGGCCTCTTATTTCGGATTATCATCTGCCAGTATATCAGACCCGAGAACAATCCTATCAGAATTATGATCGCTCCATGAAAGATGAGATATTTGTTAAGCAGCCCTGTCATTTATGTCCTCATTAAACTTCCTTGGGTCGCTCTCTTCTCCTTATTCTTGAAGACTTGTGAGATAAACAGTACAGGTGTACATCCCAATGACAATACGTGACATGGCCTCGAAGTTCAGTTTTTCCATCGTGTCTTCCTTTGTCGTATGGAAAGGAGACCTGAAGCCTCCCGTATCAGTCACCATGATCCCTGGATATCCGAATTGCCAAAAGGAACGATGATCTGACCAGTCTGACGCTTTAACCCATTCCGGAACAACGCCCACTTGTATCGGGAATGAGCTGCCTTTCTTGAAACCTCTCGATATCTCTAACATATATTTACGGGAGCGGAGGTTACCGATGAATGCAAGAAAATTCCCCCGATCCGGGTAAAACATGGAGAAGGGGAAAGGTAACTTTTGGGAGCCAGGTTCGTTCTTATAAATACCTAATGCATCCAAAGATAACATGACCCGTATGTCCTCTCCTTGTTGGCGGCATCTCTTTGCATATTGAAAACTGCCCATCTTCTCAGTTCCGAAGAAAGGAGGTTCTTCGTTGACGAATTCTATCAAACGGATAGTTCTATCAGGAGTATGATTTCTAAGGAGCCGGCTCAATTGAAAGAGAATCGCCATGCCCGAACCATTATTATTTGCTCCGGGTGAATCCGGGAGTGTATCATACTGTGCAGAGACAATGATAATTTCTGACGGTGAAACGCGTCCCCGAATTTCAAGTTCAAGATTGGAATATTCCTTCCCTTTAACTGAGTACGTGTAATTTTTGACAACATATCCTTGCGCTTCCCATCTCTGTTTAATCCATTCTTCACATTGTCGAAGTTGTTTATAGTTTGTATCATTTTCTGAGTTGCGAGGGCCGAGCCTTTGAAGATAATCGATATCCGATTCCATGCTTTTTTTGATTTCGTTCAGTTCTGACTCCATCTTTTTCTCTAAAGGTTCTCCGTGCCAATTGCCCTCACATTTAATCATGTACCAATAGCTAAAAAAGAGAAAAGCAATGAATAGAATAACCAACAGGAAAAGGACCTTTTTAAAATATCTACTTTGCATCCGGTAATTTCCAAAAGAAGTTTTTAAAGATTGATGTTTTTAATCGCGGTGGAAGGAATGCTCCAAACCAAGCTGAAAATCGAGTCAAGAAATCGGAATAAGCCCATTGTTTATCTTTTTTGATAGCCCAGACAACTTGAGTGGCAACTTGCTCTGGCGAGTGAAGCAATATCTTCGGAACTTTCTGGAGATCCATTCCTCCACTTTTAATAAATGAAGTCATAGTAAAACCGGGATGAAAACAGAGAACACTGATGGAGGTACCAGCAAGTTCAGAAGCTAAAGATTCGCTAAAGCTCGAAATAAAACCCTTAGTAGCTCCATAAACAGCAAGGCCTGGATAAGGAAGCCTTGCAATTCCCGAACTGATGTTGACGATTTTTGCGCTGGGACGCTTTCTTAGAACCGGTATGAGTTCATAGGTCAAGTGGATAAATGCAGAGATATTTAAAGCTATTGTTTTCTCGACAGTATTCCAATCTGAGTCTTCAAATCGCCCGAAATACCCAATGCCTGCATTATTTATCAGAATATCAGGAGGTTCTTCCCGTTTCTGAACCCAATGGATGAGACTTTTTCGTTCTTCCAGGTCAGATAGATCTACAGCCTTTGTGTCAATGGGCACCGAAAACTTTATTCTAAGCTCGCTTGAAAGAGCTGATAACTCATCCCCCTCCAGAGCGGTCAGCAGAAGTCCGCATCCAGACTTTGCAAGTTCTATGGCCAAAGCCCGTCCAATCCCCCTTGATGCACCAGTCACAATTGCAAGCTTTCCAGATGGTTGCATATTCTTCTTGCCCCATTCCCCTATGACAAGTAAAAAAGCCGAACTACCTTAGGCTTATCCTTCGGCAGCTCGCCCGTACTGAAACTTGTTCAGCGCCTGCCGCTTACCGTACCCCCCTCACGAAGGGCTTGCTTTGTCGGGGTCATAACTATTTGGATTTTTGGCTTCAGGAGGCCTTTAAAAACTCTTAGGTCTGGGAGAGGAATTCAAATCATATAGACCTAAATTTCTGGAGGAGAAGTCTATATCACGCGCGGAGAATCTTAAAGGTCTTTTCCATCAACCACCCCCTCTTTAACTTCCGCTCTTGGAAATCTCCATATCAAAAATAGTTGCATTCGTCAATCGAAAAATCATTCTCCTCTGCATAAGGCCCTTTACGGCATCACCTCCCTTCCGAAGATGAGGATAGTCTTTTCGATGGTGCTTATTATCTATAAGGCTCGCTTCTTACCGATTCTCTTTCTGAGCCAGTAATAGAAGCATAAGTTACGCAGATTAAACTATTGGGTGGGAATCGGATTGCGCATTCCTTGCTATTCCTTGTTCAATACCCATAGCTGCGGCAGGGTCCTCAATAATTCTCTTCATGATATCGAGGGCACGAGCACCATACAATCCGTCCTCAATGCGCTCGTCGAAGGAGTAGCGCAGGGTCATCATAGGACGAATCTCTGGGTTACCGTCTGTTCCTACGACGACTTCTTCCTTGCTACGACCAGCCATGATCAACATGGGGATGTTTCCATACTCGTAGAGATGATGATAACCTGCATCCAGATCAATGCTTCCAAGATTAGCTATAAAAAGGCTTGCAAAGAGCGGATCTTTCCTTATAAAAGCATTTGGTAATAGTCCAAAGTAATCTAACTTCACGAGAAGCCAGACCAACCATCCAACCAGAAAGGTAGGCAGTTTGAATAGTAATGATAACTCCGTATCCGTGGTAGAAAATTTATCAATTCGGCCTTCGCTGATTCCTTCCTCAATCTTTTGTACAAGCTCTTCAAAACTCCAGTACGGATTGATCTCTTGCTTGACGAGAACAATCGGAGCATCTTCTGTCTTCTGCTTTTTTGCACTGAAGCTGATCCAGATGCCCCGGCGCTGGAAAATGCGGCCTCCAGCCACGAAGCGGTTCAGCCGAGGTCGGTCTTTTAACATTTGTCCAGCCGCGTAAATGAGGAGGTGTAACATGCTAGCACGGAACCCTGTCCGTTCACGAAACTCCTGAAGAAATTTCAAGGGCTTGCTCGTATCCACCTTCTGTTCGAAGAAAACGATCGATTCATTTCTTCGACGCATGATGAAGGGCATGATCCTGCGGGTTCTCGCCAGGTCGCGGACATAATCTCCATCGGGTCTCCATCGAAGAGGCATCTTATTACCAACTAATATTTACGCTGAACATCCGGCCAATCTCTTGTGTGAATTAGAAACTAAAATCCATTGAAAATTCTTTCAAATTATTAACGGAGATAATCTTTCATACCGTTTTTATGAGCTTGAAGCTGTCAAGAACCTTTTCAAATGTCTTAATGTCTTTGTCAAAATAGTATCTTTGGGCTGCATTATAATTGAGACCGTAAAACCATTTATCTAAGATGAATCCATAATAGATGCTTTTGACCTTCAAGCCATCTTTATTTTTATAGGTATAGACAGCCTTAAATCCAGGAATTCCGCTGATTTTTATGGGGACGTTCTCAATAAGCTCAAAATTTCCAATGGTCTGATTAGAAGCAATATCATCGAGGATGACCTCTGCCGTTTCTTGGGGAAGCATACTTTTTGAGAATTTCTTTTTGGTATGTTTCAAGGGGTCGTCAATATTTAATCTTACGATCTGGATGTACTGGAGGAGAACCCCATCTCTTGTAATTAACAGATGATCCCCTTTGTTCCACCGCATCCATCCCTGTGGGAGTTCGACTGAGTAGTTATGGGATTCTGTTTTATATAACCCTCCCACTTGGACCCATGGAGCGCAACCGATCGGCAGCATCAAGATGATGATCAACAAGATCTTTTTCATTCTTTTCCTCCTTCCTGGGATTGGTGAATATATTCTTCTATGTATGCTCTATCTAAGGCCTGTGGTGAATGAGACAGATACAATTCAAAAGCCTTTTTGGCAAGGGCTTTTTCCCCTTGTTTATAATGTATCAACCCTATCCCTTTATAAGAATCTGGATAGGATGGGTTAATGGAAATGGCTTTTTGATAATGTTCCTTTGACTTTTCGATATCCCCCTTTTCTCCTCGTTGACGGCAAATATCCCCTAAAAGACAATATGCCTCCGCAACTTCAGATTGTGTCTTTAAATATTTTTCGACTCCTCTTTGTGCAATTTTGAATCGGCCAGCCTTTAGGTCTAGGCGGGAATTATCAAGAATGGCTTTATGTATCTTTTCAAGGAAGATTTCCGAATTCTTTATCCCACCATATTTATCCTTATACTTTGTTTTCAGAAGGTTTTCATAATTTTCCACGCGCTCCTGAAGCCTTGGATGAGTTCCGAAGAAAAAGGGCTCCTTCTTCCTTTCTTCCTCGGCCTCCTTCTTAAGATGTATAAACAACTTTGGTGCTTCTTCGGGATCATAGCCTGCATTTGCCATGAGCTTAAACCCTTCGAGGTCTGCCTCTGTTTCAAGCTCTCTTGAATAACCCGATACAGCACCCAATGTTCCTATTGTTCCTAACAAGGCCGTGAGGTCTCCTATACCACCACCCAATCCTCCGGTAGTCACTACAACCGTAGAAAGAAAAGCCGTCTTATTCTTGATATCCCTAAACTGCTTTACTAAGTGCCTGTGTGTGGCATGGGTCATCTCATGGGCAAGAAGGGTTGCAAGCTGAGCTTCATTATCCATCGTTGCGAGTATTCCGGTATGGATATAGACCGCACCGTTCGGATAGGCGAAGGCATTAAGGAAATGATTCTTGATGACCAAGATCTTAAATGGGATATGTGTAAAAACCTCCGGAGGCTGTAGTTTTTTTGCAATAACGTTCAGATAAGCTTCAAGTTCTTCATCTCTGTGGAGAATACCGCTTCTATCAATAACTTTCTGTTCTTCTTGAGAACGAAGCCAAAGTCTCTTCTCATCCTCTTCAAATTTAAAATCTTGTGTGACAGGGGGAAGGCTCGTCGTTGCACAGCCGACCGAAATAAGGCAGAAAAATAAGATCCATCCGATGGACCTCATTTTTTTCCTCCTGGATAGTTGGAGAGGAGCTCTCTTACAAGCTTTGTCGCACTTTCAGGGTTTCTAAGATCATACCCTCCCTCACTACCTTTGATGTTGTACCAAAGGATGGTGCCTGAAGGATCAACAAGCGCAACGCTCATGATTGTGATTCCAGACCTCGGTATGATGACAGCACCTCCCATACCAGCCGCAGCGGCAGCAACGCTTGCGAGAATCCCAACGGCTTTTAACGTTTGCCTTCCAGCAGATGATATTTCATCAATTCCGTTAACGAAGATAATAGAATCTACCCCATACTGCCTCAAAATCTTCTCCACAGGGCCAATGGAATAATCAAAATTTTTCATTTTTTCTGGAAATTTATTATCTCCCTGGGTGTGCAGAATAATGCTGTTGTTGACCGCCCTATAGAGGGCATAAATATCCTGAATCTCTTCTTCCGTTTCTTTATCTATGCTTATCGTTTTAATTTCTAAAGGTTGCTCCTTTAAACATTCCACTAATGCCCTCTCAACATTTTCTTTTCCTTTTGCACACCAATCATCCTTGAGCTCACGCATTCCACCAGCAGTGAGTTCATAGATTCGAATATCAGGTGAAAGAAGTCCCGTAACCTTGATTTCCTTGGTGCGCATCTCAAACTGAGGGTGTACTGTTTTTGTTATAGGAGCACAACTAAATGCCATGAATAACAAGCAAAGACCTGATAAAAAAACAAAGGATTTTTTAGGGCTTAGTCTCATCTCTATCCTCCTTTCTCTTTAGTGCTTATTAAGAAGAAAAGGCCGAACTGCCTAAAGGTCATCCTTCGGCAGCTCAGCCATGCTAAAACCTGTTCAGCACCCGCCGCTTTCCGCCCCCCCTCTCACAAAGGGTTTAGCTTTTTCGGGTGAGCCACTTTTGATAATTTCCATATCAATAAATGTTGAATTTGTCAATCATGCGGCTATTCTTATTTTCATATACTTTTATAGGGCAACACCTCTCTTCCGAAAATTAGAATTCCTTTTTCAATAGTATTTGCTACTAAGAGAGCTCGTTTCTTTCCAATTCTCTTTCTGAGCCAGTAATAGAAGCAGAGGTTTTTGTTAATCAGGAAACTTCTCATTTGCTTTTCGCTCCTGTCTTTTGATAATCCAAAGACTATGCCAAGTGATGGTACTAAAGAAAATATTCCTTAATCCTTTGAATTTATAAATTTTTTGAAAAAGCAATATGGGCAAAAATTAAATCAGGTGTGAATTAGGTTGCGCAGATTAAAGGGTAGGGTGTGAATCTGGTTGCGCAGCAGAAAATAAGGAAATTATTGTGCGATAATGCATATTATAGATAAAGATGTTCCTGAGGGATCATCAAAACCTATACTGTAGATTCTTTGGATCAAAGTCATTGTCAGTGAGCCCCACATTTAACTTAAGGATCTCATACCCGTAGTTCTCAATGAGTATGTTGTTCCAGTCATAGATTTGTACCTTGAGGGGTAAATTTTTTTCAACATCTATGTTTATAATGGCGCGGTAGCAATAATAACCCTTTGTTTTATCCTTCGGGAAGATGAGTTCGACCTTATGAGTCTTTCGGCCATAAATCGTTTCCTCCCCGTGTTCTTTCAATTCGAGCTCACCGTTTCTGATACCTTTTCTGAAGTTTTCTCTAATAAGTTTCACCAAGTTTCCAATTCCAGAGTCCATAATGGGATGACGATTACCTTTCATAGCTATAAATCCTTTTGGATCGAAGTTTACTGTTACCCCTCCCATCACTCTACCCTCGTAAATCATCATCCGATTTTCGTTCCAACCCTCGACATAGAGTACTTCGCGCCCTTTGTAAGGATCTTTGATCCACTTCATGTAAATCTTGAAAGGCCTCTTAAACTTTATGAATATCGTCTCCTCCTCAAGAAGCTTTCCATTAACCCGCTCCTGTTTATGGAAAATTGCAGTGTAGTTGTCAATTCTTACATACGCTTCCTCCATATCTCTGATCCAATTTTCAGGGCTAACCTTCTCATATGTCCAGACAGTTGTTGGAAGGATAAAAATAAAAGCTGATACCATCCATATTATTTTTATCATACTTCCCCTTACATGAGCTCAATTACTGGGCGATGCGTTTGTAATCCGTAGTCAATAAACAGTGAAGGAGATCGAATAAGAGATTCTTCCTTTTGTACGGCAGCCATCGCCCTAAAGTCTTTTCGGAGATTAAAATTCATAAAGAACAGAGCCGCAGAGAGAGAAGAGTCTATAACTAAGGACCTTCTGATGATCTCCTTAAAAGAAGTAATTCTACCGCCCAGATTAAGAAATTTAGTTTCCACTTCTTCAATAGACAGATGTTTTGGAATGAAGAAACAACGATTGCAAGCAGTCTTATTGAGAAGACTGCTGGGCAGAAAATCTTCCTCATTCTGAATAAGCAACCGATTCTCCTTTCTCAAGCGATCATAGATTTTAGTACCCGGCGCAGGAAGCAAGAGGTTGAGAATAGGGACACTGATTCGTGTCTTATGGATAAACTCAAAGAGGGCATCGAAGGTTGAGGCGGTATCGCTATCAAAACCGAGAATAAAGAATCCAGCGACAGAAATACCAGCTTTTCTGATCCCCTTAATCAGTTCAGGATATCTTTCAACACGATAGCCCTTATGGAAACTGTCGAGATTCGACTGGTTAATGGATTCAAAACCGATGAATAGGATTTTGCATCCAGCCTTTTTCAGGAGATGAAGAACCTCTTGATCTTCACCGATATCTATTGTGCATTGTGCTCCCCATCGGAGGTGGAAATCTTCCTTTACGATATGAGAGCACAATTGCAAGAGATATTCGCGATTGTTGTATATGTTTGAGTCGACGAAAACAGCGTTCCGTTTCTTTCGGGATATGAAACGAAGGTCTGTGAGGACATGTTCGATGTGGCGCAATCGATAGCGACCATTGTAGATGGCTGCAGTGCAGCAGAATTCACATTGATTCCGGCACCCTATGCTTGAAAGGACAGGCATGAATAAGATTCTTTTATTTTCAAAAACGGAATAATCGAATGGAAAATTGATTTTTATTCCGAAGTGGTATTTTGATGAAAGTCTCCCTGCTTCAATATCACCGAAGATACATGCCATCTCTTCAGGCCCTGGATGTCCATAAATGACCGAATCGCAAACCGAACGGATTCGATTCTGGCTGAAATGAATTTGTGGCCCGCCAAATAGGACAGTCTTCCCCCGCTTCTTAAACTCTTCAGCAATTTCATGCCCATGAAGGATATCATACCCCATGGAGGATATCCCGATGACCGAAGCCTCTGTATCATAATTGATGTCTTCAAAGCATTCCAGGCAGAACTCTTTTTCCCAGTCGAATGGTATGGCAGCGCTTAAAGCTGGAAGAGCGAGGGAGTAGATATAGAGACTTTTACATTTAAACAGTTGTCCATCCCGGTTGGGATAAGTAGGTTGGATAAGATAAATTTTCTTCTTCATGGTTGACCTCGTTTGATACACGATGAATTTAATCTATGAACAGAGATCAGTATCCCTCTCGAAAAACACGAAGGGGTTGAAGTTTCAACTCAGGGAAGAGCAGGGATTGAAATGTTTTTAGCAATAGTTGGAGAATCGAGCGTTCTGCTCGAATATAAAAGTATACTGGTGTCTCTTGTCCTCCAATACATTGCTTAAGCCAGTAGGGCGTTTGGCCCAGATCGAGCCGCGTACAGCCCCTCTGGATGGCGCGCGATACAATTCCGTAGAGGAGGTTGAAATAGATGTCGTTCTCCTTGAGTTTAGAATAATCTAACCCGGCGAGAAGAAATGTCATAACGTTATGGTAAACGGTGACGATTGCTGCTGCTAAGATTTGTTCCCCTCTCACCACGGCGAGGACCTCCATATCCTGATTCATATTCTTGTAAAATTTTTCAAAGAAGGCTTCGTTGAGTGTCTCAAGTTTGATTTCTGCGTGGTCCATGACATCAAGATATAGACGATAAAATTGTTGGTGAGAACAGATGGAATGATTGGCAAGGACCAGAACGGGCTTGTCTGAGCTCATCTTAGAAGAAGAGCAAGCCTGTATCAAAGGTTCTGAGCGCCCTAATTTCTTTAAACTTCGGAGTACGTGGCGACGGTAATTATGCCGCATTGCACCCAAATAGGATTGGAAATTTTTCCATCGAATCTTCATCCTAATATAAGGAATACTATTTGCCCGAAGAAAATGATATTTCGTGAGTATATCGATGCCCTGATCTTCATCCTTTGGGAACTCCTTAAAACAGAGTATCCGGATTTTATGCTCGGGAGCAATCTGCTCCATTTCCTCGACGAGAAGGCGAAGTAATTCTTCACCCCATGTGGGATTAGAAATCATTAAACCATTTTTACCGATGGAGATGGGAAGACCGCAAAACAATATCTTAACTTTTAGGAAGTAAGGAAAAAGTTTTCTCAAAGCGATGATGAATTTTTGGAGAATTCCGCCAATAAACAGATCGAGGGATACAATGAAAGATGAAAGAACGGCTGTCCCCACCAATGTATCGTTCGAATAAAAAAGGAGGTACCAGAAGCTACTATTTTCTACTTTGGCATCTTCAATGGAACGAATAAAGCGATGGGTATGAAACAGGTCTTGGTTTTCGATGATGGAGTCCCAGAGCTTTTCGTCAACATCATGGATGGTTTGAAGACGAATGACACGGAGGCGTTTATTCTCATCCCTTGAAGAATTGCCATCCTCAACGCATCTCTTATGTTGTTTGATAAAATAAGAATGATTCATAACATCAAAACACCTCATTTCGTGAAAGTGGAACTTTAGAACGAACTTTACGAAATCCATCCACGACTTGTTTAAGAAACTCTTCGTCATGGGCAGCCGTTATGCAAAGCCGGAGTCTCGCGCCTCCTCGCGGCACAGCAGGATATATAATGGCTGTGGCAAGGATGCCAATCCTAAACAGTTCCCGTGCCAATCTGCATGCCATTTCTTCGTCACCCGTAATAATCGGTATAACTGGGGAGACCGATTTCCCCGTGTTGTAACGAAGTTCATTGAGTTGAGAGCGTAGAAAATCGGCATTGTGATGAAGTTTTTTTAATCTTTCCGGTTCACGTTGGAGGATTCGGAGGGTCTGGCGTGCCGCAGCTATGGCTGGAGGGCACAGGGCCGCTGAGAACATAAATGGTGCAGCCCCATGCTGGAGATAAATAATCAGATCCTGCGGGCCCGCGATAAATCCCCCGTTCGAGGGTATTGCCTTGGAGAGGGAGCCCATCCAGATGTCCACGTCCTCCGTTCCGACCCCAAAATATTCATCCACACCTCTTCCGGTCTGACCGAGAACTCCAAAGGAATGTGCTTCATCGACCATCAAATATGCGTCATACTTTTTTTTCAAATCTATCATTTCAGGCAACGGACAAATGTCGCCATCCATGGAATAAATTCCCTCGATCACGATCAAGGTTCGGTCGCCCAGCGGCTTTTTCTCCAACGCCTTCCGCAGGGAAGAAGGTTCGTTATGAGAAAAAGTGTGTACGGGGACGCGTGCAAGCTTACACGCATCGATGACACTCCGATGTGATTTTTCGTCCAAGATGGCATGATCACTGGGTCCCAGAAGAGAGGAGATGATGGCGAAATTGGCCATGTAACCTGAACTAAAAGTAATTGTTGCTTCCGTGCCTTTGAAACTTGCAAGTTCTGCTTCAAATTGGCGG
>Ga0315310_10002482_pt1 | contig 11509 bp, 6 predicted proteins | sample TDP5_MG_FD_203630 | JGI IMG/M metagenome (GOLD analysis project Ga0315310, IMG submission 203630) | Freshwater sediment microbial communities from Lake Towuti, South Sulawesi, Indonesia - TDP5 | ecosystem: Environmental > Aquatic > Freshwater > Lake > Sediment | place: Indonesia: South Sulawesi... | reverse complement strand
TCCAGTGTCCTTGTTCCCTCGGATGAGTGTCGGGGTAATGGGATCCGCAGGTGGGAAGCTGGAAGACAGGGCGCGCCAGTTAGTACGCCGCCTGGGTGGTGCCATAGCCAGACGGGGATACATTCTCGTAACAGGAGCCTGTCCAGGTATACCACATGAGGCTGTCAAGGGGGCCAAGGACGAAGGGGGGATTATAGTGGGAGTATCCCCCGCCCTCAACCTGGAGGAGCATGTGAACAAGTACCACTCACCCACTCGGGGCTACGACGCCATCATTTACACTGGAAGCGGCCTTATGGGTCGTGAGATCGAAAACATAAGGAGCTGTGACGTGGTCATTTTCGCTGGCGGCCGCTCCGGGACACTGGGAGAATTCGCCATTGCCTACGATGAGGCAAAGGTAATAGGAGTTCTGGAAGGCACTGGTGGCATCACCGAGCACCTTAGCGAGATAATCAGCATAATGAAGAAGGAGACAGGAGCGATCGTTTGCTACGATGCCGATCCAGAGCGCCTCTTGGACAAGCTGGAGCATATGTACAAAGAGCGCATTATTCCCCGACACTTGAAAGCCTTAGAGGGTCACGACCCAGATGGCACGCTCGAGGGCTGCTGCCACCCGCCCAATAAGTAGCGCCCCGACATGTCGGGGCAAAGGATGAGCGGGGGACAAGCCCCCGCGCTACAGAGTCTTTGGCAGGGGACAGAGCCCCTGCCTATATTTGAAAAATTCAATCGCTATTTTTGGGATGTAACCAGTCGGGTGCAGCGCCGCGGTGAGACACAGGCAATACTGACTTGCAGAGGCTTAGGCGCAACGCTGATGAGCCTTGGTATGGGATTCTAACCTTATTTGGTGGATGGTTCATGCTGTTATAACTGCTTAAGAGAAGGAGGCTTGAGAATGAGTTCACTAAAGAAGTTGTTCAGCCCTATCAGAATTGGGTCTATGGAAGTCAAGAACCGGATAGTCATGGCTCCCATAACGACAAACTGGGCGCCTGATGATGGTACAGTTTCGCAGAAGATGATTGACTATTGGGAGGCACGGGCTAAAGGTGGTGTAGGGCTGATTATCTTCGAAGCTGTCACAATCGATGGCGCATTCCCGTACATATTGCAGACAGTAGGCTTGTGGGATGACAAACTCATCCCGAGCTTCAAGAAGTTTGTTGACGCCATGCATGCTCACGGCGCCAAAGTGGCACCGCAGATTAGCCACCCTGGGCCGGAATCGTTCTCTTGGCTGAAAGGGGTTCAGCCTGTAGGCCCGTCTCCGGTTGTGTGTAAAACGCATGGACAGGTATGTCGTGAGCTTGCCTTGGAGGAGATCAAGCCAATAGTAGAGCAGTACGGTGAGGCAGCTAGGCGGGCCAGGGAGGCAGGCTGCGATGCGATGGAATTACACGCGGCTCACAACTACATGCTAGCGGGGTCTTTCCTGTCGCCTTTACATAATAAGCGAACTGATGCTTACGGCGGCTCAATCGACGGGCGGCTCAGATTCCTTCTGGAGGTTATGGAGAGCATTCGGGCAAGAGCGGGACGTGACTTCCCCGTGATTCTGCGAATCTCTGGTGACGAGCATCTACCGGGTGGAAGAGACATACGGGATACACAGTACATAGCACCCAAGCTGGTTGAAGCGGGAGTGGATGCCTTCCACGTCTCGGGAGGGGTAGTTCCTGAGTCCTTCTGGTGGGTACTACCTTGCATGGGTACCCCACCGGGGTTGAATGTACCCGCTGCTGCAGCACTAAAGCAGGTGGTGGATGTACCGGTGATGGTAGTAGGCAGAATTACTGATCCCAGATTCGCGGAGGACATACTGGATAGGAGAGAGGCAGACATGGTAGTCATGGGTCGGGCTCTGCTGGCTGATCCAGAATTGCCCAACAAGGCGAAAGAAGGAAGGTTTGAAGATATTGCTCCCTGTACCAGTTGCGGCCTGGGATGCCTCCGTACGCAGCTAACTTATGAGCCGATGACCTGTGTCATTAACCCTACCGTGGGCAGGGAGAAGGAAATGGCTATTACTCCTGCAGCCAAGCTGAAGAAGGTGTTGGTGGCTGGTGGAGGCCCAGGAGGGCTAGAGGCAGCCCGTGTGGCTGCTTTGAGAGGACATCAGGTAACCCTGTTTGAAAAGCAGGCAAAGCTGGGAGGGCAGCTTAACCTGGCCGCCATCCCTCCTATGAAGCAGGAGTTGAGCAAGTGGGTTATATATCTCTCCACACAGGTGAAAAAGGCTGGGGTGAAAGTGGAGTTGAAGAAGGAGGCTACGCCGGAACTGATCGAGAAGATGAAGCCGGACGTTGTTATTGTGGCTACTGGGGGCGAGTGCCTAATCCCCCCCATCCCAGGAGTCGATGGGCCTAAGGTGATTACTGGCCATGCCGTGTTAACAGGAAAGGTCGCCATCTCCCGTGGGAAGGTGCTCATTATTGGGGGAGGTATGGTGGGCTGTGAGTTAGCCGATATGCTAGCTGACCCGGGTTACAATCAGACTACGGGTAGCCTTCCTGTCACCATTGTGGAGATGTTGGCAGATATAGGCCTTGACGTGATACCACAGACCAGGATGCTGCTTCTACTGAGGCTACAGCAGAAAGGCGTTAAGGCCATTACCTCAGCTACCGTGAAAGAAATCCTTGAGGACGGGGTGGTGATTACCAGGAATGGTCAGGAAGAGACTATTCGTGGAATGGACTATATCATCCTGGCCATGGGTGCGAAATCGGTTAACGAGCTGAGTGACAAGATCAAGGATAAGGTGGCTGAGGTCTATGTTATTGGAGACGCCAAAGAGCCACGCAAAGCGTTAGAGGCCATTGCTGAAGGGGCCGAGGTGGGAAGGAAGATTTAAGAGCACCACCATCAGCAGGGATAGACCTTCAGGTCTGTCCACTGTATAAACAATTTAAGCCAGTTGCGTTAGTGGAAAAACCTAGACACTTCAAAACAATGAACAGGGGGACACAGGATGGAAGAACTCAAGGATTATAGCGGTGAGTATAAGCCAGACTTGAAGTTCCAAGACTTCACCAAAGAGGCGCTGATCGGACTCCTGAAGAGCTATCAGGTCGCCTTTGTGGGCTTCATGGGAATGTGGAACACTGTGAATAGGGAGAGAATGAGTCCTGAAGAAGCCTTCAGACTCGACGCTGATGTCTACGAGAAATTCGTGAGCAAGTTTGCGCTTCCGCTGGTAACAGAGGCAATGAATATACACGGAGATGACGTTGTTACTATGCTGAAATATTTCCAGATGGCTCCCGACGGTGCCCGGGAAGGACTGTATGAGTTTGACTATGATATCAAGAGCAGCAATCATGCTATATTGACTTTCACTCGTTGCCCCTCCCTGTTCTACTTCGAAAGAAAAGGAAGCCAAGCAGATATACACAGTCTTTGTGGATCTGGCGGCGTAGAAGAACGAGCCTTCATCGAAATCTGTAAGTACTTTAATCCGAACATGAAGTGCAGAGCTATGAGACTCCCTCCGCGTAGGAGCAAGGACGACGTATGCTGCCAGTGGGAATTCAAGGTGGAAGCGTAAACGTATGGGGAACTAGTTTTGCAACACCCCCGGTGCGACTTGAACGCACGTAACGAAATTCCAGAGTGTACAATTGTTCAGCTTTATGTTAGATTACTTGTTGGAATTCTCTAGCTTTAAATCTAGCGTTTCGCAAAGGGCTGAATCCCCATAAACCCTTGGCTGTCATATCACTCGTTATATCTAGTAGGAATGAAGAGCACCACCCTCAGATACCCAAGGTGGTGCTTACGGTTTACGGCCTAGCCCCCGGGCCGATATATGCTATATTGTGTCCTCTCTGTGCTCAGCGCCACCACCACGAAGCCATTGACTACCTGTGACTTCGGCGACCTCAGAGCCAAAAGAGGCCCTCACTCAATCAGTGGACGATCGATGCTGGGCCAGCAATAGTCTCGGGGATGTATTCTGGTGGCCTTACCAGTTCCATTTTCATTGCCCCCGGGCTACACTTAAGAACGCATATACCACAGCCGACACACTTGTCAGGATTGATTACAGCCTTGGGTGTGTCGAAGCCAGGAACCTTCTTCATCTCGATAGCATCGAAGAAGCACCAGGACACACATTCCTGGCAACCGTTGCATATCTCGTTATCGACTTTGCCCAAGAATCGGCTACTGGCAAGGGCTTGAGGCACTTTACCAGCCCGAATAATGGGGTTCAGTACCAGACAGGCACAGGCACAGCAGTGGCAGATGAACTCCAGCCCTTCCATCACAGAGATGTTGGTCACTGTGGGCACCAGCCCCGACTCCGTTGCCGAATGATGAATAGCGATGGCTTCATCAGCCGAAACCTTTCTGCCACTGCCCCGGAACAGGTCATATTCCGCCCTCCTGCCGAATTGCGTGCAGGTAAAAATCGGGTGGTGACACGTGGTGTCCTCACACATCTGCACTCCTACTCGGCAACAACAGTTGCGCACACTAATTAGGTCCTTGTGAGCTTCGATTATGTCCTCGGCGCTTTCATAGGGCAAGAGCTTGACCCCCTGTGGAAGGGACTCCTGGGCTGGGATGACTCTGAGAACAGCATTCCCCAGCGTGGTAAGTGCATCCACTATCTCACGCCACCAGCCGCTCTCGTAGAAGTCCATCCAGAGCTTGCCAATTCTAGGCGGAATATATTCCGGCGCACTGGCAAGTATGTTGTCATGCAGCGTTCCCAGATCACGGGGGTAGCGAAGCCCTTTCCTCGACAACACAACAAGACCCCTCTGCGCCAATCCCAGAATCTTGTTCTCGACGGCTTTCTCGTCCAGGTTGAATTTAGCTGCCAAATCCGCATTCGAGGCCGGCAATTCGAGAAGAAAAAGGGCCTCCTCCGCTGTCATGGCTTTTTCGAGTATTCTGTGCAGCAGTTTTGACTCAGCATGCCCACCTCTCTCCGCCAGCTTGATATAAGCTTCATCAACTGTCATCATTCATTTCCTCCTTTCAGGCGTTATGACTCTCCGAGCCTTCATACTGAGCCTTCAGACGATGCAAACATGTTCGCCGTGATGTTCAAGCTCTTGGTTTCCCCTCTGTCCCACATCTCCTCAAAGATGCGGTCATAACCGGTATGTTTTATCTTCCACTCCCCATTTACTTTGACGTACTCATCGTGGTAGAAGGCTGCTCCCCTCAGGGATATATTTGCCTGCGTAGCGATGACATAGTCTTGTAACGCCCATACACCCCTGGCAGTGGTATCACTGGTTATTTCAATCTCGGGATGATGGCACTGGTGCATGCTGATCACAGTAGGGTTTAGACCTTCCTTGAGAAACTGCATAATAGCATCTATGCCCTGGAAGCTGTACTTTCCGCTGGAATAACTTGTTGTGGCATCCTCGGTAAAGCACTCTGCCAGCTCATCCCACAGCTTGCTGTCAAGGCAGCGAAAATACTTATATTTCAGCCTCTTGATAGCGTCAATATCCTCGAGCCGTTTCATTTTTGCTTCGAGTTCCATTAGGTCAGCCATGATAGTAACCTCCTTCTGCAGGAACAGAGCTTCAGGTCTTTCCCTTCTGTAAACAGGTTTTCAAACCTGTCCCTGCTTTCACCTTTTCGCCCTTTGGGCCATGTGCCGGGCGGCGATGTAGCCGAAAATCATGCTCTTACCTTGAGCGGCGCCGCTGTCGTAATGATGGCCCAGGGGCAACATAGCCTGCGTGTTACTGGTACAGTACAGGCCCGGTATGACTTCCCCTCGGACGTGGATTACCTGTGCATTGGTGTTGGTCACCAGTCCTCCCAGGTTACCAGCTGTAGTCAATCCGAGCTTCACCCCGTAAAAGGGAGGCTTCTCCAAGGGACCCAGAACTGAACTAGGCTTACGGCCAGGGAACACGAACTCACCCCACTGACGGTCAAAGGTACTCTCTCCACGATGGAAGTCAGGATCGCGCCCCTCTCGGGCGAATTTGTTAAACCGTTCCACCGTCTCCACCAGGTTATCCCCTGGGATACCTAATGCCTCAGCTAGCTCCGGCAGGGTATCACCTCGCTTCATCCAGTCCTTCATTTCCGTGCCCCTGCGAAGGTTCATCACAGGCGTTATATCTCTGAAGGCTTGATCGCATATCCAGAATATGGGCACGTTGGCGAATTCTCCATTAATTCGATCATACTCAAGATACGCCCTACCCATGTCCGGATAGAAAGTTTCATTACAGCAGCGCTTGCCATGGCGGTTTACCATGAGCATATACGGGTAGCCATAGATAAAGGGCCGGTAGAATGGTTTGCCCCCCTCTACCTCTTCACCAGGAAGTTGGAGACCGGGTTGGAATATACTGTGGTCCATGAGCGCCACCGCTGCACCAACCTCCATTCCCATTATATGACCATCCCCCTCGTTAGAAGGTGCTGTGTAGGCATGTAAGGGGGGAGAGTATATGAACCTCTTGTTCATCTCCTCGTTCCACTCGAAGCCTCCGGTTGCCAGTAAAATGCCCTTCTTGCCTCTGACGAAGAAGTCCCGCCCCTCGCGCTCGGCTCTCAGACCTATGACTCTGCCATCTTGAACTATCAACTGCCTGCCACGGGTATTGGTGAGTATGTCGATACCCCGATCAATACAGGCTATAACCAGAGAGCCAATGAGCGCCCGCCCCTGCACCCAGGGAGGACGCGGACCTATAAGATACTTGACGGGGTCTTTGCGCACCTTGGCCAGCAGGGGATGCACCTTCTCCGCCTCCTCCAAGATTTGCGGCATCGCTTCAGGGTCCGGCCATATCTTGCGACCCTCAGGCTTTCCACCGGGTACGTCCGCACAGTATTCAGTGCGACTGTAATCAGTTTCAACCGCCATCTTCAAAGGAGTATGCTCCTCCACGTAGCGAAGCATCTCTGGGCCGGTGTCTACATAAGCAGCCAGAATCTCCTCATCGTGGTGCCCCATACTCACACGGCGTATATACCCCAGAACTTCCTCGCGGGAATCAGGGATGCCCGCCGCCAGCATATGATGGTTGACTGGTATCCAGATAACGCCTCCCGACAAAGCAGTGCCTCCACCAAGGACGTCCGCCTTTTCCAGCACCACCGTGCTTAGACCCAGATCATGGCCCATAATGGCAGCAACGAGTCCGCCGCTGCTTGAGCCGACCGCTGCCAGGTCCACCTCCACGTCCCATTTTTCAGGGACCTTATCATGTTTGATCATCGATTCCACCTTTATCAGACATATTTATACCCGAAATGAATGTGGGGTTCGCTATATTAACCTTTGCCTGAGCAGTAAGGCTATCCCGACTGACCATTTAGATGGTCTATAGGTTTTTTGTACTGCATTTGCTTCCATTTGTCAAAACTCTGTTTTCGCCCCAAAACAGCGATTGAGTGACGTAAGCAATATCGGCTGGGGAAAGCAAATTGCCGTTGAGTCAAAAAGCTGAATCAGGTGCAAAGAAGTAAACCCACCAAATGTCGTCCAATTCCTACGTTTTCTCGACCTCTACCAGAGCCGTGTTATAGGTGAAGGCTCCACCTGGTGAATATTCGTCACTGGTTAGGATGTTGGCGCATCCGCCTCTGTCCACCCCCTTCTTATCAGGGTCATACCAGGCACCGTGCGGGACATCAACCACCCCGGGCATGATCCTCTCCGTCACCTTGGCAGGAATGACCATCTCCCCTCTATCATTAAAGACCCTGACCATTTCACCATCACTGATATTCCTCGCCCGAGCATCTTCGGAGCTAATCAAGACAGCTTGACTTTGCAGCTCCCTTAGCCAGGGAGTATTATCAAATTGGCTCAAAGCACGCCTCTTGAAGTGGGTGGTAATTAGCTGGAGGGGATATCTCTTTGCTAAAGGGTCGTTTTGGCTCCCCCAGGTCTCTACGTACTTGGGGGTAGGCGAGAGTCCAGGGATATTTATATCTGCCCATTGCTGAGAGTAGATCTCGATCTTCCCCGATGGGGTGTGGAAGGGATTATTTGCTGGGTCTTCTATCTGACTTTTGAAAGCTACATAGGGCTCTGGTAGCTTGAACCTATAGGTGCCCTTCTCCTTCAATGTCGCATAGTCAGGGACACCAATGCGTTTTGCCCTCTCCACCAGCATCTCTTCTTCTCCCTTGTCCAGATAGCCACTGATGCCCATGTGCTCTGCCAATTCAGCAGCAATCTGCCATGGCGATTTGCTTTCCCCTAGTGGCTGGATCACTTTATTCATGCTGCCTATAAAAGCCGACCCCACCCCGACAGTAATATCATTTCTCTCTATAAAGGTATTCACCGGCAGCAGGATATCAGCGAACTTTGCCATCGGCGTCATAAACTGCTCTTGAACTACTATAAACTCCAGTGATTGTAACGCCTTGGCTGTCTTATTGACATGGGGAAACTGATTCAGGTAATTGCAAAGGGCTACGTAAAGCAGCTTGTAGTCGGCTGGATAGCCGCCAGCCTTACCCTTGAGGATAGCATCTGCTAGCTTGGAAAAGTGTACCCTAGGTTCTCGATAAAATAATGGTCCCCCTTTCCTAGAGGGAAAAACTTGCTCGACTGGGTTGGGAACCCTTTCTACTACGCTCCTCATTGGATTCACTGGATATGGGTATCCCCCCATCACCGATTCCCAGGCTCTTGCTGCTGCATCTCCTCCGTGGATACCAACATTGCCGGTCATGGCTGCTAAGGTAATGGCTGCCCGATGATATTGCTCACCATAAGCAGTGCGCCCAGGGGCGATACCCGTCATCAATGCTGCTGGCTCGATGGTGGCGTATTCCCTAGCCAATTCCTCGATGGTGGTTGAAGATACTCCAGTGATCTCCTCTGCCCAGAGTGGTGTCTTGGGCACTCCGTCTTCTACCCCCAAAACATAGTCTCTGAATCGGTCAAATCCGGTGGTATAAGTGGTAAGGAAGTTCTCATCATAAAGCTTCTCCTTTATCATCACATAGGCCATGGCTATTAACATGGCGGTATCTGTACCTGGTCTGATAGGTATCCATAGGTCTGCGAAGGTAGCTGCCGTGTCCGTATGCCTTGGGTCAACAGACACGATCCTAGCCCCTGCCTCCCTGGCTTGGGCTAGATACCAGCAGGTATTGGTGCCGCTGATAGTATTTGCTGGATCCCATCCCCACATGATTATCAATCTGGAGTTGACCAAGTCATCCCGAGTATTGCTGGCAAACCAGGTGCCATAGCTAACCAGTGAAGCATAAACACCCGCTTGAAAGGAGGTTACTCCCCAGGGCGAGGTATAGCCACCTGCCATGCTGAGTAATCTATCTATTGGTCCGAAGTTGTTCAAGGAGCAAACGTCACCAGTCATTTGTACCAATAAAATAGAGGCTGGTCCATAGGTATCTCTAACTCTTTTCAGCTCCCCAGCTACCTTATCCAATGCCTCATCCCATGAGATCCGCTCGAACTTACCTTCCCCTCGGGCGCCTACCCTCCTCATCGGGTATTTAAGCCGGTCAGAGGCATATACCCTCTGCCGATAGGCGCGTCCTCTCAGGCAAGCCCTAAGCTGAGGTTCTTCCCCATCGTCAGTCTCTATTCTGGTGATCACCCCGTCCTTGACATAAACCTTTAGAAGGCAGGATCCCCCACAATGGCTGGCACAAACGGTTGGCACTACCTTTTCTGCCCCAGCCAATTTGTCGTTTCTTCCACTCATCTTTTTTATGCCTTCTCGACCTGGACCAAGGCTGTATTGGAGGGTAATGCTCCACCAGGTGAAGGGGCATCCCTGGTCAGTATATTGGCACAGCCCCCTCTATCTACGCCATTTTCATCAGGGCTATACCAGGCACCCTGGGGTAGGTCGACTACACTGGGCATGATCCTCTCTGTAACCTTGGCACGAATAATCATCCTTCCCCTATCGTTAAACACCTTGACCATGTCCCCATCTCTGATGCCTCTGGCTTGGGCATCAATTGTGTTGATCTTTATCGCCTGAGGTTCCAGCTCCTTAAGCCAAGGGATATTGTCAAACTGGGTATGTGCGCGGCGCTTAAAGTGGGTAGTAATGAGCTGTAAAGGATATTTTGAGGCTAAAGAATCGTTTAGACTTTCCCAGGTCTCAATATACTTGGGAATAGGAGGGAGCTTGGGGTTTCCCATATCTGCTAGCTGATGGGAGTAGATCTCGATCTTCCCTGAGGGGGTGGGGAATAGGTTATTTGCTGGGTCATTGATTTCCTTTCTAAAGGTTACATAGGGTTGTGGGAGCTGAATTTTAAAGATGGCACGCTTCTTAAAGACATCATAATCAGGGACATCGCTGCCTTGGACCATCTGTCTTAACCACTCCTCCTCTGTCTTATCATTATAATCGGTGATACCCAGTCGCGCAGCCAGTTCGTTAGCTATTTCGAGTGGAGACTTCGATTCGTATAAAGGCTCGATAATCTTGTTCCGGTACCCATAAAAAAGTGGCATCGTTCCCGTGGTAATGTCACTTCTCTCGAGGAAAGTAGTGGTGGGGAGCAAGATATCGGCAAACCTGGCGGTAGCGGTCATGAACTGTTCCTCAACCACAATAAATTCCAGCTTATCAAAGGCTTGGATGATGCGGTTAGTGTTTGGCCACTGATTTAAAATATTACTGTTGTTTAGGTAAAGCAGCTTGTAGTCGGCTGGATAGCCGCCAGATTTCCCCTTGAGGATAGCGTCGGTTAACTTGAAGACGTTTATTATGCCATGACCATATATGTAGCCGCTACGGCTGGGAAATTTATCCTTTGGGGGTGGAGCTTCAGCATCCACAGGATTACGGGGGATTCTCAGGCCTGCACCCATTTTGAATAATCCTATAGGGCCCCAGACTTTGCCCGCTGCTGAGCCTCCAGAGATGCCGACATTGCCAGTCATTGCTGCCAGAGTGATGGCTGCTCGATGATATTGCTCACCATAGGCGGTACGACCGGGAGCAATTCCAGTTAATAAGGCTGCTGGTCTGGTAGTGGCATACTCTTCGGCTAGTTTTTGTATGGTGACCGCCGGCACCCCGGTGATAGTCTCAGCCCAACTTGGTATTTTCGGTACCCCATCTTCTATTCCCAAAATATAGTCTTTGAATGCCTCAAAGCCAATGGTATAAGTATCAAGGAAGGCTTGATCCTGGAGGTTTTCCCTCACGATTACATTCGCCATAGCTATCAGCATGGCAGCGTCAGTACCTGGTCTGATTGGTATCCACTGGTGGGCAAAGGTGGCTGTGGAGTCAGTATACCTTGGGTCGATGGAGACAATCTTTATTCCAGCCTCTTTAGCCTGGACTAGGTACCAACTGGTATTGGTATCTGCTATGGTGTTGGTGGGGTCCCACCCCCACATAATTATCAAGCGCGAATTTAGTAGATCGTCCCGGGTGTTTGCTGTCCAGGCGGTTCCATATGTAGCCAGCTCAGCAAATATCCCGCCCTCATAGGAATGTAGGCCCCAGGGTCGGGTATAGCCGCCCATCAAGCAGAATAATCTGCTCATCCT
>Ga0315310_10002481_pt1 | contig 11512 bp, 14 predicted proteins | sample TDP5_MG_FD_203630 | JGI IMG/M metagenome (GOLD analysis project Ga0315310, IMG submission 203630) | Freshwater sediment microbial communities from Lake Towuti, South Sulawesi, Indonesia - TDP5 | ecosystem: Environmental > Aquatic > Freshwater > Lake > Sediment | place: Indonesia: South Sulawesi... | reverse complement strand
CTCCCAAAACCATTAAACCTAAAATAATCCCAATCATCAACTTTCAACCTCTTTAGAGCAGTAGGCTTGCCAGGTACTTCGGCACTTTCTCGAGGTCGCTGTTCGTGAGCACTTCCTTGAGCTCGGCTGCCAGCTTCTCCTGCAGACTCCAATGTATGTTTCCGCCTTCGTTGACGATCAGCCAGGCGTCTTGCAACGGATTTACAACATTCATGTAGAAGGTGCCTGAGATGCGACCTGTTTCGGTGTCGGGTCGATCATTGACGTAATTGTAGAGAGTTCTGACATTCGTCTGCCTCTTTTCATGGAGCCACCAAGCCGCCTTCTTAGCTGGCTCGGGCAGCGCCTTAATTTTGCTCACGAGCCGATTGACAGCCTCATTTTTGACTAAGTCTTTGATTCGCTGGTCCACGTCGACAGAGACCACGGGAATAGGCTCGGGACCCGAACTTAACCGCTGGTTTATTCGTTCATCAATGTCAGCCATGCTGGGCATATTTGGAATCGCCGTCGGAATCATGGGCATGTACTCTGTGAACAGCTCTCTTAAGCGATGACCAAACTCAGCGTCCTTTTTAACCTCTTCCAAGTCTTTTTGAAGATTTTCGATTTTCTCTCTGGTTGCTCTCAAGTCATCAAAGGTTGGTCGTTTTTCAAGCTCTTTCTCAAGTCGTTCTCGTTCTTGTTTCTCTTTTTCCCATAATGGTTTATACGTCAAATCTTCATCTACCTCCATTAACTGTGAAAATGCGTCTTCTGGCTTTATTTCACCACGTAAAATTTTGAAGGCCAATTCTTCACTCATACCATCTGGAACAACATAAGCGAGTTTTGTCCACTCTCGAGTGTTAACTAAAAAGTGTCCAGTTCTGAGTTGATAAATGTCTCTACGTTTGAGTCCAATATCCTTCGTTAATTGATCCAGTGTTCTGTCTGCCTCGTTTTTTTCGGTTTGGCAGCCCAATATCCACACGTGCATCTGTTTTAACACATCTTTGTCTATACCTGTGATCGTTTGGTCACTCATGTATAGGAAGTTGCGTTTAGCGGCTCCCTCTTGAATGAATAGTGTAACTGCGTCTCTTGCCGCGCTTGGTTTGCCTTCTGGGGTGAAGCGATGTCCTTCATCAATCAACACATTTTCGTCGGTAAAGTCCCGTAGAACCGCGGATAAGACACTATGAGCAACAAGCTGCTGTAGACCTAAACTTAATTTGTGTGCATCCATGACACAGAGGTCTGCCGGTAACACAAGTTCCTTGCTAAACTTGAGAGTCTTCATTTCCGAAATGAGTTTTTCTAGTAGAAACTCTAGAACCTCTAACCTTTCTTTCACAACTGGGTGAACGCCCTTGCCTTTGGAATCTTTCCACTCCAGCTTACGTTTGGTTGCTTCGTATACGCCTTCCCATGTTTTCCCAAACTTACACAGATCTATTAGTTCTGGGAACTCTTTTCTAAGCCAAAGTCTGCTCGAACTCTCCAGAAGGCGTTTAATCATTAATGGGTCGCTGCGATCCTCAATATACAATGGGATTTCGATGCCTACACCCTCATAGTCTCTTGGAGTTTTGCAGTCGATAATCAATGTTTTTCCTATTTGACTCAATATTTTTCGTGCAGTAACGCTTTTTCCAGAGCGAGTGATTCCTGAGATGAAAGTGTGTGTTCTGGGAATCTCTACTTCAATCCCGAATTGTGGCTTAGCTTCCAACCCGATATGTACCAAGTCTACTCCTCTTTTAGGAAGGTTTGGAGTTCAGCCCATTTTTTGAGAAACTCATGACCTTTAATGGTTGTCTGGAACGTGTTATCCTCCATAGGTTGGATGAGTTTGAGCTGTATGGCTTTATTGAGCCAGCGTTCAAATGCTCTGTACGCAGTCTTTACGGCGTGGTAGAGTGCAGTTTTTCCAGTAGGGTCTTTACAGATTTGTGTTATTTGAGCTATGAAATCGTAGGCGTTTCGGCGTCGTTCTATCAAGTCTTCTCCTTAAAAACAATTATAGAGAAAAGTTATATATAACTTTAATAGTGCGAATTCAACCTGTCCAGGTTAGTCCGTCTCCAAATTGAACCTTTGCAACAGGAACACATTGCACTCCATCCCAAACGTAGCCATCGTTACACTCATAATAGCAAGACCCACTGCATGGGCAGTAATACCATCGAATTGAGCATAACAACGTTATCATGCTACATGTCCGGCACACCATCTTATTCTCGGATAGGCATGCACAATCATCACTGACCTTGCGACTGTTGGGTAAAGGACTAGGACAGCCACAGTCGCCTAATGCGCACTCTATCGGGTAAAAATTGTATTCACAGTCACCATAGTCTACACAGTCAATAAGATAATACGGACAAAGCATCGGCGAGCAGGTCCCAAGGCAGTCATATTTATAATGATATGGAGAATTACCTCCTTTTCCGATCCATTTGCGCCAGTATAACGTTGCTTTCCAGTTCGTCTCGAAAGCCCATTTCCTCAAAAAAGAATTAAACTTTCTCTTTAGTTCCCGGAACCTTTCTTGCCTCTCACGTTTCGCAACTCTCTTAATCACCTTTCGAGCCATCTTAATACTTTGTTTCTGGTTGAAGCCTTTGGAAAGATAATATTTAATCCATTTCTCAAGACAAGGCTTGCAAACCATCACAGTCACCATTTATATTCTTTGCCATAGAGCTTTGTGGTCATCGCAACATATTTCTGAAGTTCAGCGTAACCTTGTTTTACCTTCTCAGTCAGAAAATCAGCAAACGATTTCGTTGGATTATCTTCTTTCCATACCAAGTAATCTTTCCTCGAAAATGAGACAGTAAAATTTTCAGGCTCGAATGCTTCCTCTATTTTCAAATCGCTTACTAACGTTATAGAGATGGCTTCTCCAACTCGGGAAACCGCCGCTACCTTCGCATACGCCATTTTCCCACCTCCTCTAAACGTTGACTATCTCCCAGCCGATTGTTCCTCTCATATGTCCTCCACCCGATAAATAGCCGTAAAGGTTTGTGTTTTCTGGTCCATCTCGTTCTCTGCCAACAAGGTTTTTACTCATAACGCCTTTGGCTTGAAGAGGCCACATGTCTGTGCCATCAGGTCCAAAACGAAGAGATGTCATAACGTCACCGGTGGAACTCCATTCTATGTCGAACAAGCGCAATTTTTTTCCCTCTCCAGGTGCCTCAATAATTTCTCCGCTGACTGATAGGCTAAAGTCCTTATATTGCCTAGTTTGGGCAGCCAACTTATCTTTAACTTCTTCAAGTAGTTTTTCTTCTCTTTCTGAAGTTCTTGACATCGAAACACCGGTAAGGAATAAGGGCTTCTTAGAAATATGTTTGTTAGTAGTGTCCAGTTAGTTGTATGGTTGTGGGCTGTTCCGGGTCGACTCTAAACGTCATGTATTCTATTGTTGGTCTTGGACGCTCAATCCTCACGGACTCTCTGTTCTCAATCTTAACCTCTTTGGCATCCTCGTTCACGCGGTAGTAAGCCGTGTTAGGACCTTTATTGAACAGGTCGAGGCTACGCAGACGGTGATAGGGGTAGTCTCTAACAAAATGTAGAACAATCGTCGTAGTTACAGTTTTGTCTGGAAAAGGGATGTCAACACCTTCGGGTGTCGTTTCCCTCAAGTGCTTAAGAATTTCTCTCTCTGCCTGTAAAATCTTGTAGAGAAGGGCTACTTGAACTGGTGCTGGTTCAACGCGTTCCTCGCCTTCCGCCTCAACCGTCAACTATCGCTCACGCTCTGCTTTGCGGTGGACCCTCATTCTTATAACACCGAGCTTATCTTCCCAAATGCTATATTCTTCAATGTTTGAATAGATTTTTTTCTCGCTTGAAGATGTGATGAGAGAACTGGAGCCACGCATGGATGACCTGATCCCTGCTTTTGCCCGTATTTCAAGAAGTATATTGAGGACAGGCCAGTGCCAGAACCCTAAGCCGAACCCATTGAAACGAAGTGCGCGGACAGGACGCTCAGCCATGCTTATCCCTGATTAATAACCTCTTCAGGCTTTAAATGGTTTAGCTCAACCCCGAAACGATAACGACCCTTGTTGCTAGTGGCGGAGTGTTTGTTCTGAACCAGACGCCTATGAACGTTCCAGTTTGCAGACGATAGTTTGAGCAAACTTGCATAATGTAACTATTTTCTTCATTTGTAGCGAGTTCAACTGCTGAGCTAAAACCGCCTGCGGTGTCCCATGTTCTATAATAAAAGTTGTAGTAAGGCTCCGAAACTTCTTCTTTGTAGAAGATGTAGATTTTCGTTGTATTAGTCCCGGTTAGACTAATTGAATTCCACCAGCTCGGAGATGGTGTAATCGGCGTTGCTAATTGGCCATCCCACGTTCCCGCAACTCGTCTGCGAAGCCAAATAGTCCAAGGTGAAGCATTTTGTTGATAAGCAACACAGATGTTATAGGCGCCATCCGATACGGCTGCCCACGTTGACCAAGAATAAGCGAAACCGACAATGTTCATTGTCGAGATGGGTTCTTCTGAGCCGACTGTGGAACCGTCAAAGGTTCTTCCGAATAGTCTCGCAGTAGTTGGAGCACCAGCCGGATATTTTGAATAGTATACTATATAGACGGAAGTTGCTGAAAGTGGAAGAACCGCACAGTTTCTATCATAGTTTGTCGTTAATGCAGAAATTACCTGTGGAGTAGACCAAGAATCCACACTATTTGGGTTTGCAGATTTGACGCAATAAATATTCCAAGTTCCAGCGCCGGTATTTAAAACGCTGTATCCAACCCAAAAGTAGCCGTCAGCAGTCTTCGACAACGAAACATGGTCAAGGCTTGTATCTGAAGCGGCGGCGGAAGCTACAGTTACCCAAGAGCCCCACGTAATAACGCCTCCTTTCATCGTTCCCCTCTTGATTCGTGCCTGTTTGCCAGCGCCGTTAGCCATAATAACATAGACGCTTATTCCATCATAGAGAACATCAAAACTGCCATCATCGAATCCCTCTGCACTTGTTGCGACTGGATTACCGGTCGATGGCTTGGTGTAATTTGTTCCGTCTGAGGTCGAGTTATAAACTTCGTCAAGCGTTCCAGCTTCTAAGATGAAGATATATCCGTATCCTTGATGCCAGAAACTTCTTCGTGTAACTTGTGCTGAACCTGTTCCATCTAAGTAAGGTGTGTCAGTCTGTGTTGGCGCTGTTGGGATGGGTGGCAGATTACTCAAATATGAGCCAGGTGATAGAGCGCCCATTTTTCCCATGCTTATTAATCCTAAGTTTGCTCTTCCACGCATGTGTTCGTTGTCTGCGGCACCACCACTTTTAAGAGGCATATGATCACATCACCATCATGAGGGAAACTCGGCTCTTTCCTCTTTTCCCCAACTTCCATGAGTAGGTTCTGGGTCAACAAACTTAGCCACAACATAATGGTCAAGATAAGTGGTTAATCCATGGTCGAAGGCTGAAGCGGCTTGAGGTTTAGCCAAAAAGGTTCCTATCAAAGTATCAGTGATTCCAGTGCCACTTTTCTTCGCATCATCTATCCAGACATCATATTTGCCTGTAGCATAATTCCAACAAATTTGAATTTTGTAAAATACGCCAGGGGTGTAAAGGGTTATTACGGGGAGTGGAAGCCATCCTACGCCTGGTTTACTATATCTGAAGTTTCCGAGTTGCATTGCTAATAAATACATATCTGAGTCTGCATCATTCTTAGGTGCAAAAATATAATGAGTTGTTGTTGCGTCTTCGGCTCTTGCCCAAAAAATCACCTTGCCTTTGCTGAGACTTAATGATGATAAATCCTTCCGCAATAATCGTGCGTCGCCCGATCCAGTGCGGACCGCTCTGGCGGCATACGTACCATACTTTTTGACCTCTGATTGACAACTCCAGTCTGAACCTGCAATAGTCCATTTCGATAGATTACCTAACTCAAGGTCATCTCCAAAAAGGAACGTATTATCAACATTACTAATACTTGTTGCATCAGATTTTCCATAATAGAGGTATATTTCTCGGTTTTTAATGCTTAAATCATCTGCAATTTTAACATGGAAAATAGCGTTGTCACCGTCTACTTTGCTCTCTAGCCAATAGGCTAAAAGAGAATTCCCATCCGAGGCTGTGAACCTAACATCTCCAAAATCATCTCTGATGTTCGTTCCTAAGTAAACATCTTCGCCACTGTCTATTCCCGTGCCTTTATGTGCAACAATTCTCACCTGATAGCCTGTTCCAGCGCCAACAGCCGAATTAATAACGTGGCTTTTACGAAAGTTCGGCGGAATGGTAACGAAACGTCTATTTAATCCTTGTTGTATTCGACCTCGAACTGGCTCCCCAAGAGCCATCCCATGTCAACTCAGCCGCTTCCACGCTATAAGTTTAGCTTCTTTCCCAGACTGCACCGTGTTACCAATGTATATGGCTTTGACATGAAACCAGTCAAGCAAAAAAGTTTGGGGATATGTGAGCGCATCAAAGGTGAGCTTGTGGGAGTCATCTTTCGCGTTAATGTAGAGGTCGAAGGTTCCAGTGTTGCGAAATATGGTTAATGCTATACCCTTCAGTTTAGAAAACTCTTCTATTTTAGTGTCTGTTGACCTATCCTTACTTAAGTCTATGGTTTCCACGTACAGGTCATCTGCAAACTTTAAGGCCCCATACTTCTCAAAGGCTTCCACGTAAATTTTCAGAAAGTCTTCCTTAGGCAACTGAATAGCTGGAATCTTGACAACAGGTGGAGGCACTCCTGGACGAACCACAACGGGAGCAGGAGGAGCAGGAGGAACAACTGCCAACTTCTGACTGATTTCTTCCAACAGCGACCTTATGGCTCTGAGTTGACTAATGAATTCACGATAAGGATGTGGAAGCCTCTCATCTAGAACTGGCTTAGCATTCTCCGCAGCCATTAGTGGTGCCTACTAGACGTCGTTATCCCAATACTCAATGGTGGCAGTAATCGAATTTCCACTGACCCGACCATAGAGCCTAGTTCCACCTTCAAGTGACATGATAGGGTTTTCGATGTCCTTCCCTTCGACAGGCAACTGAACTTTTTCTGGAGGAGCTAGGTTGATGCTGTCGAACTTCGGAGTGTACGTAGTTCCATCTTCCTCAAGTTTTTCAATGTAGACCTCTCTTGTGGACACGCGGTCTCCGAACAAAGTTATTGCTACCACGTACCTGATCTTTCTCTCATCTACAGCATCAAAGAACGGAGTTCTGGCAGTCGTTATGTAGACGTTGACTGTTTGAAGGCGTTCACGGATTTCCTCCCTAGTTATTGGTGGCATTTTAACCTACCTCCAAGGCTTGAGCTTGGTCTAGCGCAATCGGTACTGCGTCCCAATCTTTGATTACGGTGTCTCCTAGGTCTAGTGGATGGCTTGTGAAACCAACAGTTAGGAAGGCTGCGGGCACGTGGCGTAGAGCTATGTCTCTTATCACTCTGTTCTGAGGGGCAACACCTGTCAGAGTTGGCTTGAACAGTTGAAAGTGGTAGAGTGCGAACAGTATGTTAGCAACTGGGTTGTGGGCTCTGCTGTCTTGGTTGTAGAACTCGTGTCCTATGTGGATTAGTGGGCGAATCACATATTCCATGAAGTCTGTAGGCTCATCGTAGGGAGACTCATGTCCACTATAATAGCCAGTGAAGTCTCCAGCTGATGGCTTTATTGGGTCAATATTGGGAAATTTTCCAGGTATGTCCGAGCCCTCGGGTATTCTCGGATAAACAAAGATTTGGTGTGGTTTCCAACCGATTGCTCCATGTAGAATCCATGGAAAACCTGTGTCCGTTGTTGTGTCCAAATAGAGAATATCGTTTTTGAAGTTGCGTGGGTCTCTCAGCCAAACTTCAGCTCGGGTCGAAGACGCAGCGATATTTATTGTAGCGCCAAGGGAGTCAACGAGGCTGTAAGGTTTATAATGTAGCAGTCGGCGACGAGCAACTCTTGCGAAGAGCCAACCTTCCCGAAACTCTAGGGCCATAAGATGGTTCGGGAGAAGCAGTCGCTCAACTATTGGACTGATACCTTTACCGTCCATTGCAACACCTCTTTCTATTCTGACAGAAAATTAGAGGAAAATTAAATATATGGTTATGTGCGATAAAATGCTACGACTTCATATGAAAAAGTTGAGTATAACAATTGGTGAGAAGGAACTACGATGGTTGCGGAGTAAAGTAGAGTCTGGAGACTTTTCAAGTGTTAGTCACGGTATCCGGAAATGTGTCCTTAAGGTTATGGGGGAAAGTCAAAAAGAATGAGAATTTTTGTGACTGGTGGCTCGGGTTTTATAGGTAGCCATCTAGTTAATGAATTAAAGAATGAGAATGAAGTGGTAGTGCTGGTTCGTGACAGACCTTCGGGAACATCTCCGTGGGGAAAATGGGTTATTGAGGTGTTAAACGGATGCTCTCTTGTTTTCGGAGATGTTCTGAATGCCCGATTGTTGAGACGTGTTCTGGCAGAGTATCATGTGGAACATGTCTATCATCTGGCAGCTCAGGCCCTCGTTTCAACGGCCTTAAAGGACCCGTTTGGAACATTCCAAACCAATGTGGTGGGCACGGTTAACATTCTCGAATCTTCCAGACTGGTAGGAGTTGACAAAGTCTTGGTGATGTCGACCGACAAAGTTTATGGAAATAAGATGGAAGCTATTGAAAAAGACCCCCTTGTTTCTACTGGAATTTATGAAACTTCAAAGTGTTGTCAGGATTTGGTAGCCCAAGCCTTCCGGGACGTTTATGACATGCACATTGTAATTTCACGGTCGTGTAACTGCTACGGCTTTGATTTGGCGCCACGAATTGTGAGCAATACCATCCGAGCATGTCTGCGTGGCGAATCGCCCATAATTTTTGAAGAGGAGAAGACACTTAGGCAATATATTTACGTTGAGGATCTCTGCAACGCTCTAATCCATCTGATGAGACATCCATACCAGGGTATCTATAACATTGCTACACCAGACATTCTCAATCAAGAACAAGTAGTGAAAACCATTCTCAAACTATTCCCATACCTAAAGCCAAAATATGTGAAGCGGGGAGCACCCAAGGAGATTCACAGTCAATCAATGATTTGCTCAGACTTTGGATGGAAACCTCGCTATAGTTTTGGAGAGGGAGTAAAGATAGCCATTGAAGTTTTCAAGAGGTATGGTTATTGAGCTTGAACATCGCTTGTATTGTGTTGACTAAAAACGAGGAATCGCGTATAGAAAATTGTTTGAAGCGACTCAGACCATATGTCGACTTCATTCTTCTGGTGGACAATTCAACCGATAGAACGAGAGAGCTCGCTTTACCCTATGTTGATGAGATCCTCATTAGCCATTTCTCAGGTAGCTTTGCCGATGAAAGAAATTATGCTGAGGACCACATCCCCATCGGTTATGAGTGGATACTCCATGCTGATGCGGATGAAATATTCGACCAAGAATTCCTAAAAAATCTAAAGTCGATTCTCTCTTTGGCGGATCCCATAATAGATGCTTATAGATTTCCGAGAATAAACGAACCCGATAGAAAAGATTGGCCTGACTATCAGGTAAGGCTTCTGCGACGGGGTAGAACTATCTGGATGGGCGACCTGCATGAAGTGCCGAATCATCCTGAGAAATACAAGCCGATTGACCAAGTTGGCGCAATCATAACACTTGAAAAATACCCAATAATCCATGCAACTAGAAGGGAAGATCAAAAAAGAGCTTGGTGGTAGAAAAATGGCTGTTGTGTTTTGTCAAGCCTCATATTTGGAACGTAAGGATCAGACTGTAGAGTGCGTTACGAAACTGCATGAAGTCGTCGACCGAATTATTATCATAGCGCCAGACTTCCCTGTTGATTTTTTCGAGGATTTCCCTAAAGTCGAGCTTTACATTATTCCATGGAAAGATAACTTCCCTGAATACAGAAATGAGTATCTTAAACGATGCAACCCTGGAGATTGGGTGTGTGTTGCCGACCCCGATGAATGGTATGGACCTGAACTATGCCAAGATTTGAAGACTCTCGCTGCTGAAGCTGACAAAAAAGGAATAGGGCTTCTCTTGGTGAACAGCCATGATATCGACATACAACCCGATGGAAAACGGGACATGAGAGTTAGTAACTTCTTCAAGAATCTAATCTTCAAATACCAACCCGAAGTGCACTATGAAGGTGTTGGAGAAGCAAAAAATGTGCATGAAACCCTGATTTTTCCTCTGGGAACAAAACAAGCCACACTTCCAAGAAAATATTACTACGAACATGTCAAAACCCTGCTTGAAATTAAGGAACGCGGAGCAAGAAACGTTTGGATTGGTGGCGGCGGCAACAACGTCAGCGACAAAAACCCCATGTTTATTGAACTAAGAAAAGTTACAGTCCGTCTGGGGCTGAAATCTTGGCCGGAAGTGAGAGAATATATCAGAGAAGGTAACATCGACCCAGAGCTTAAGGAAATCATAATAAAGCACAAAGACGATAGCGGTTGGGACTGGGAGAACGAAAGTCGCGATTGGTTTCTCTGGTACAAGCTACTTCACCCCCCAGAACTCGAAGGCATAGAATCTCAGCCAAAAGAACCCAGCTTCGGCAGCCCAGCTGAAGTTATGAGTTACGTGGAGCAGTGTTACCTCGAGATCTTGGGCCGCCACGCCGACACAAGTGGCAAGGCCGCGTATACGAACGCTATTTTAGCTGGGAAGATAAAGAGGGAAGATCTACCAGCTATTTTGAAGACGAGTGATGAATATAAACAAAAGTTTGGGATGCCTGAACCCGAGGGAGAAAGGGTTAGTGTTGCTGTCCCTGTTAACGTGGATGTGAGGGTTGGAGAAGACAGCTTTGTAAGAGCTTTGATGAAGAGTAGAACATACTGGGAGAAAATCAGACCTAAGCTAGAATTAGCTAACAAATGGAACCAGTTACTCAACGTAGCAAGAAAAACGGAGACATGTGGCAAGGGAGTTGATGAGTCGCCTTTAGAAAGTTTTGTCCCCTTCACCGGAACATTCGCCCATCATTGTCCACCAGACAAATACCACACCATATTAGACATCGGAGCAGGATGTGGAAGCGAAACAAAGGTTCTCTTGGACAAAGGCTTCAAAGTTGTCGGGATCACCTTCGGAGAAGACAACATAAAATACGCCAAGGAAAAGTATGGAATAGACTTACTCGAAATGGACATGCACAACCTGCAGTTCCCCGACAACTTCTTTGACGGTGCCTTTATGATTCAAACCTTTGAACACACACTTTCACCCTGGCTCTTCATAATCGAGCTCAGAAGAGTCCTGCGAGATGGAGCCCGAGTGTTCCTAGATGTCCCGGACCCGGATGACGAAGAGATGCTTAAAACCATTTGGCATACCAGTGTTTTATATCCCAATCAGATCAAAGCGCTCTTCTGGAAGGCTGGTTTCAAAGAGGTAGTCGACTTATCACAAAAACATCGCCTAGCTTTCCTCTTCGAGAAAATACCCGACAACCAATTCGAGATGTGGGGGTAC
>Ga0315310_10002480_pt1 | contig 11516 bp, 9 predicted proteins | sample TDP5_MG_FD_203630 | JGI IMG/M metagenome (GOLD analysis project Ga0315310, IMG submission 203630) | Freshwater sediment microbial communities from Lake Towuti, South Sulawesi, Indonesia - TDP5 | ecosystem: Environmental > Aquatic > Freshwater > Lake > Sediment | place: Indonesia: South Sulawesi... | reverse complement strand
TCCGAGGCTATTCGGTACACCCCGTTAAAGGGCAACTCTTTCCAGGCACTCTGCTGAATCAAGCCATAGGGTGGGTCGGTGAAGTAGAGGCTACCATCCGAGCGAACGACAACATCGTTGGGGCTGTTGAGCCGATGTCCGCCGTAACGTTCCGCCAGCACCGTGATAGAACCATCAAGTTCAGTCCGGGTAACACGACGCGTGCTGTGCTCACAGGCGATGAGGCGCCGGCTTTTGTCCAGTGTGAGACCATTGGAATTGCCGCTGGGACTGCGGAAGAGAGTTATCTCCGGCCCATTACTCAGCATCCGCCAGCGACTGATGCGGTTCTGCGGAATATCGCTGAAAAGCAGGTAGTCCCCGCACCAGACCGGGCCTTCCGTGAAGCCAAAACCAGTCGCCACTTGCTCAATCACAGTGTCTTCGGGGACGATTTTATGAAATGCCGGGTCATGCACCTCTGCCTTGAGGCTATATATTGTCACGACATCTCATTTCCTTAGCGACAGCTAAAAATCGTGGGCCCGCCAGAGACGCACCCAGCTACCCCGCACCGATAGCGCAGTGCGCTCAGCGACTTGACTGCGACCACGCTCCCAGGTAGTCCCGTCAATACCTTCCGGGCGACCTTCTCGAAAGCGTGTCTCTTCCCAGTGGCCAGTGCTCTTGTATCCAGTCATAAGAATAAGCTCAAGAGGATTGATGGCGGCCATGGGCGCCCAGAGACCCAGAATCCGGCAGCCAGCGGCTTCATATAGAGGCCAGATACCCTGCTCGGACTGCTGGACAAATTTAGGCAAGTCAGCCAGCGCAACAAAGAGCTTGCGGTAGCTATAGACCGGACGGTGGTCTTCCTCGGGTATCACCTGCTTAGGACGAGACGCCACCGACTTAAGGAGCCGCACCTCCTCGCTCTGCACCAGCTTTTCCCGACCGGTAGCAAAAATTTCCTGAGCCGATTGCCACGAGTTAATATCGGGAAAGCCAGTCATCTGCAAAAAAGCGTTACCCAGGTCGCCAATCATCCCTGTCAGCAAAACCAGCACCTGTGCCCCGGCTGATTTCAGGGCCGGTATTGTTCGCTCACGGCAAAGCTGAAGATAGTCTCTCACACCGGAAATGCTGACGGTGGTAAATCTCTCCTCATAAATCACGGCCAGCCTCCATTTGCAGAAAGTATTGGTTTAGATGCCGGGTTTGGCCTGTTGTGCCAGAAGCTCGGCGCTGTGCACCACCTTGATTTTGCTTCTCCGCTTGTCCAGACCACCCCGCAACTGCAGGACACAGGCAACGCAGTTCGTTACTACGGTGTCAACGCCGGTGGCCTCAATCTCATCCAGCTTGCGCTTCAGGATTGACCCGGACAGCTCCGGGTAATCAAGCACCACCTGCCCGCCGAAGCCACAGCAGGTATCAGCATCAAACAACTCCACCAACTCAAAACCTTCCTGGGCCAGCAGTTGTCTCGGTTCGCTCTGAATATCCAGCCCCCGTTTCAAATGGCACGGGTCATGGTAGGTGACCTTCTTACCCATTTGAGGTTTCTTTTCGGCGGAAGGAGCCAACTCCAGAATCAACTGCGAGAAATCGCGCACTTTATCGGCCAGCCGGTTAGCCCGCTCGCTCCAGCCCAGCTTATTGGCCAATAGCTCCGGGTATTCCTTTTTGAGCAACACGGCACAGCCGGGACAAACGGTAACAATATAGTCAGGCTCTCCTTCTTCCAGCGCGCTAATGTTCGTCTTGGCCAGGCTGATTGCTGTCTTGACATCGCCGGCGTACAAGGCAGGGGCACCACAGCAGGCCTGTCCCGCCGGGTAATACGGTTCGGCGCTATATTCACGCAGAACCCTCATCACATCTTCACCGAGGTTGGGATAGGCGTACTCGGTAACACAACCGGCGTAAAAGGCAACCCTAGGCCTGGTTCCAGAATTAGGCAAGCGGTAACCCTCCAATCTGGTTTTCAGCGGCCTGGCCGGCAAAGCCGGCAGGCTAATAGTCTCGGTCAGGGAATTCAGGGGATATGGTAGATTCCGTATCATCGAGTCTTTATCAACGAATGGCCGCTGCAAGTAAGCGCCAAGTTTCACTGTTCGGTCAAGTCGCTTCGGATGCTTCAGGATGCGGCCATAAGTCACCCGCCGGCCCAGAGACAGGCCCCTTTTTTCCACAAACTCAGCTTTCAGGCGCTTTATCATACGCGGTATGTCAATGCGGGCCGGACACACCTTCTGGCAGGCCATACAGCCCAGGCACAGATTGGCCAGTTCTTCGGCCTTATCTGCCCCGTGCAGAAAAGCAGTCAGTATAGTGCCAATGCCACCCTGATAGATATAGCCATAGGTCTGCCCCGCTACTGAAGCAAAAACGGGGCAGTTATTAAGACAGGCACCGCATCTCAGGCAATACAGTGCCTCCTTGAAATCAGCCGATTCCCACATCGTCATACGACCGTTGTCTACCAGAACGATATGGACTTCAGTCGGGCCCTGCCCGCCAAGTTGCGCTACGCCGGAAATAGCATTACTCCAGCTGGGGCCGGTAATACAAGAGATATAGACCGGCATCTTCAAAGCCATAGTGCTCCGACTGAGCAGGCGGAGTATGGCCATGGCATCTTCCCAGCTAGAAATGATTTTCTCATAGCCCACCACCGCCACATACACCGGCGGCAGGGTGGTGCTCATGCAACCATTACCCTCATTAGTGACAACGGCTATGGTGCCAGTTTCGGCGATGGCCATATTAGCCCCCGAAATGCCCATGTCGGCCTCAATATAGGACTGGCGCAAGGCACGGCGAGAAACATTAAGCAGTACCTGCGGGTCAGGCTCCACTTTTTGGCCGGTGGCTTTCGAGAAAAGCTCAGCGATTTGCTCCGTTGTCTTGTGCATGGCGGGACCAACGATATGAGCGGGCCTTTCCCCGGCGAGCTGGACAATCCACTCGCCAATATCCGTCTCTCTGACCTCAATGCCACGCTTTTCCAGGTGCTCCCTCAATTCAATTTCTTCGGTCAGCATGGACTTGGACTTAACGATATGCTTCACATTATGCTGTTGCGCCACTTTCAACACATAATCGTTGGCCGACCTGGCATCTCTGGCTTCAAAAATGTGGGCGCCGGACTTAATAGCTTCCGCCTTAAACTGCTCAATAAGCCGGGGAAGACTGGCAATAGCTTCCTCTTTAACCCGATGTATCTCCCGACTCAATGGCTCAAAATCGGGTGCCGTCGCGGCGGCCAGGTGCCGAAAGGGACGGGCCAGTAAGCGTCGCCTTTGAAGTGCCGTCTGCAGATTCTGGTTGGTCAGTGCCTGATGCAGGCGCTTCCTCATAGTTCGGCTCATCGGGCGTCTCCCGTCCTGTTCACTATGACAATGTGTTCTTCGGCCGGCCCCTGAGCCCGTGCCATTAAAGCCTCGGGTATATCGCCGGTGGTATTCCGACCAGTGAGATAGGTGACATAGCTGGGCCATCGGCCATCTGACTTACCCCGGGCCAGAGACTTAAGACGAACCACCGCCGCATCCAGGGTTGGGACTACGGCATCACTGTTAAGGAGCGTCACATGGATAAGCGGTAGAACGGACACCAGACGAGAATTGCCTTCGTTACACAGCATAACAATAGTTCCAGTCTCGGCGATAGCCAAGTCTGCTTCAGAGATACCCACATCCGCCGCAATGTACGACTGTCTTAAAACACGGCGGGCGGTCTGAAGTATAGCCTGTGCCTCAGCCTTAACTTTGTCGCCGATTGCCTTTGACACCAGCGCCGCTATTTGCTCAGGTGTCCTCCCGCTGGCTGTCTCAGCCAGGCCTAGAGTCTTGTCACCAGCGAGTTGGGCAAACCAATCACCGAGGTCGGTTTCAATTACCTCAAGCCCAGCCTTGGCCAGGCAGTCTCTTAACCCAATCTCTTGGGCCAGCGCTGACTTCGCTTTGACGACCCGCTTGGCTTGGTGCTCCTGCGCCAGCTTCAAGATATAGGCATTAGCCTCATCGGCACTCCTGGCTTCATAAACTGTCGCTCCGGCCATGCCCGCTTCTGCCGTAAATCGCTCAATGAGCTCACGGGTAGCTAAGGTCATTTCTTTCTCCCAGGACAAAAGATGTGGCTGGAGTTAGTCCTAGCCAACATTATAAACCAGAGCCTCCTTTCTGCGCCAATCTGCCTCTTCTTCGCACACACGGGGCGATTGCATACAGTCCACAGAGAGGGATAAAGATGAAAAGTCGTTCAGCGACCTTTCTTTTAAGGTCGCTGAATAATCAGCTTTATGGGGCCGATCCGGCTGAGGTGATTCTAGTTCCTGGCAATGTTTAGTCTGTAACTCAATACCGACTTAGGCCAAAGAATTTCAGGGCGTTGACAGTAGTTTGCTCGGCGAGCTGGGCTTCGTCCATGCCGATTAGCTGGGATACGCCTTTCAAGCTTCGCAGAACATCAGCCGGCCTTGACTCATACTCAAAGGCAGTCCCGTGTCGATAAATCACCGGTGAATCGGTTTCCAGAAGAAGCTTCTCCAGCGGAGTTTCCTTCACCGCTCGCCGATGCTCTTCGTGATACTCCACGGCTGGAGTGGCTGAGATAAAGTAACCACGGCTGATAATATCCCGCAATACACTTGAGGTGCCAGTGTACCAGTGAAATACGGCTTTTTCCACTCGTGTCTCACTAACCAGGTCCAGGGCATCCCGCCAGGCATAGCGGGAATGAATGAGCACCGGCTTGGTGTGGGCGTGGGCTAATCTCAATACCTCTCGGAACACCTGTTTCTGTCCGTCTTTATCGGCTCTGGCCCTGACCCTCTTGTCGTAGTCCAGCCCCACCTCGCCGATAGCCACGGCTTTATCAACATTGGCCTCAATAAATTGCCGGCTGTGGTTAAGGTCTTCCTCAGCCAGATTCCAGGGATGCAAGCCAAGAGCGGGATAGACAAAACCCGCATAGGCCTGAGCCAAGGCCAAGACCTTCTGATTTGAGACCAGGCCCGAACCGACAGCAACGATGGCGATGATATTGGCGCGCCTGGCATCACTGATGGTTTGTTCGATGTTGGCAATTTCTTCCAAATGAGCGTGGGTATCAATAAGTCGGTACACTGCTTTCCTTTCTTGCTCATTATACAACACCCACCGCCCGACCTCAGAATTGGCTTTTCTCCCTGGTAGCCGGGACTACATCTGAAAGCTGTAGAGACTACAATGTCTGAAGGCTTGAGCGCTTGCCTTTCCTGGCCATCTCGGCTTCGCTTTCCAGATAAGCTGTCATTCTGGGCGCAATGATAGGTGCCAGACGAGGCAGCATGGGTGGCATAATGGCGGCCATGACCTCGGATAACATCTCCGGAAGCATGGCCTCCATCGGTGGAGGCATGTTGGGGATAGCTTCCTTCATCAGTTGCACCGCTCGCGGCATCAGCGATGGCAACATTGAGGGCAATAGCCGGGGCATCAGGATAGGAATCATCCTCTCCATCATGCCCAGCATGGGGTGACGAAGAAAGGCGGGCATGCCTTTGACCGCACCCATCATGCGCTTCATCACGCCCGGCATTGCGCCCATAATATCGGGCATCATCTTGGTCATCATCTCAGCCATGCCACTAACGGTCATGATGTCAATGGCCGTGCCAAAGACATCCCAGGCATCCAGAGTGGTATAGGAGGGGTCTTTCACCTCATAGCCCAGGGCCTCCACCACTACATCAGAGAAGTCCAGCACTCTCACCGGAGATTTGCCGGCGCGGGCACCCACGCGGAGCTGGACCTCACAGCAGGGACAGGTGGTGAGCACTGCGTCTGCCTTAACTGCCTCCGCCTCTTTCATGCGCAGAATACCAATGGCATCTGCGGCCGACGGCCTTCCGACGCGACTGAGCACACTGCCACAGCACAGTCCGTTCTCACGATTATGCTCCATTTCCACAAATTCTATGTCTGGAATGGCACGGAGAACTTCACGCGGCGGGTCGTAGATGCCGCCGTGCCGGCCAATATGGCAGGGGTCATGATAGGTAAGACGGCCGCCGTCTTTGGGCGTTTGTTTGAATTTTAGCTTACCCGCGTGCACCAGGTCGGCAGTGACTTCGGTAATATGCTTGATTTTGACATCGTATTTCAGCCCCAGTTTCTTGGCCCACTCCCGGTAATAGTGGTTCAGAGTGACCCAGCACCCAGGACAGGAGATGACTATTTCTTCTACACCTCGTTTATTGAGTTCATTGATATTGTGCTCTACCGCCTTGGCAAAGAGGTCCCACTTGCCGGCGGCGTAGAAGGGTATGCCGCAGCAGGCCTCGTCCTTGCCCAGGTAAGTGAACTCGATGCCGCCCTCCTTCAGAATATGGACGGCGTTCTGGGCGATATCATTCTCGACGAAGGAGGCAGTGCAACCGGCCCAGTAGGCAATCTTGCCCTTTTCCTGGAGCTTCACATCGGCTGGTAGCCATTTAGCCCGCTCTTCGCGTGCCCCCGCCCAGATGTTCGATTGACGCAGGAAGCTAGAGCCCATCATCTCAAAGCCGGGAAAAGTGTGATAGCCCTTTTCCTGAATGACCAAACCACGCATCTTGTCCCACATCTGCTGGATAGGAATCCCCACCTGGCAAACCTGGTTACAGCGCTGACAGGTGGTGCAGAGCAGAAAGGAGTCGAGCATCGTTTGATTGAACTCTGCCTTGCCTTCAAGGTACTGGCGGAGGAAATACCAGCGACCCCGTGTAGTCTCGCTCTCCCACTGCCGACCATAATATTGGTCGCAAACATCAATGCAGTAGCCGCATTGGGCACAGGCATAGGCTTCATAGGCGATTTGCGGCGGTATCTTCTTGGCCAGCTTGGGCTGATGGCTGAACAGTTTCCGACCAACACTCAATATTGGTTGGGTCGCCTGGCCCAGTCTCATGGTCAAGCCCAACAATCTCGGCTTCTTGTTCTCGGGGAGAATTTTACCGGGATTCAGAATGCCAGCTGGGTCAGTTTGTTTCTTATATTCGAGGAGAAGCTTGACCTTCTCCTCGCCTAGATTCTGGCGTGCGTAACGTGTGAAGTAAAGGCCGGTGGAATAGGGGCAGCCACCATGCTGACAGGCAATATCAATAATTTCCAGTGAGCGTGGGAATTCGAAGATGTAGGCCGGCGACCGCTCATCGCCAAGCAGATGCCCCAGTAAGGAAGCCCGGTCCCGACCTAACATGGTCACTGTGAGAGCGATATCCGGGAATTTTCGTTCTATTTCCGTGACTACTGTCTCCAGTTCCGGAACCGGAACAGAGACAATGGCTTCGCTAGAGATTAAGGACGGGCCCAATCTTTTTAGCCTGATAGGGTAGAAGCGGTCGTGCCATTCCTTCCGGGCGATTTCTTCATTTTCCGGTTGCCCCTGACTGGACTCAATGATTTTGAAGAGAGCTGGTTTGATGTCTTTTTCCCGTGATTTCGGGTAAACAAAGAGCGCCCGGTAGCCTTTCTGTGGTGAAGCAACCTTGCCGGTAGCCGTATTCTCACCCTCTTCGCCCCAGCGCGGTTTTACTTTCTCGGCGTCTATTTCCGCCTTCACCTGCTTGTTGACAAAGGCAGCATCAGCCAGACTTATGTGCCACAGTGGCAGCGAGCTTTGATTAATGTCCTGTATTGTTTGCAGAAGATGTTTCAAGTCAGGGAAGCCGGCCACAACCGGTATATCCTCGTCAGCTTTACGGGTTTTGACGACTACCTCAGTTATCGGGCCGGTAATACCCTCGGCTTCAGTCACCAGCTCAAGGTCACTACCTTGTACCGTCTTGCTCTCACCGTCGGCGGTCACTAGCTTGACCGACTCAATACTTTGGCCAACTTCTCCGTACTCGTAACTACCGATACCTCCACCACCCTCAGCCACCCAACCCGCCACCGTAGCACTCGGTGCGCTGGAAGGATAGACGCGCAAAGACAGGCCTTGTTTATTTAGTTCGTACTCCAGATTTTTCCAGATAACCCCGGCCTCAACCCGAGCAGTGCCCTTATCCCCGTCAATCTCAAGAATCCGGCGCATACGAGAGAAATCAACCACGATGCCACCCCGGGTGGGGATAGCCCCACCCCAGCCACTACTGGCAGTGCCGCGGGGTGTTAGTGGGATTTTCTTTTCTCGGGCGAACCTAGTGATGAAGGCGACATCTTCCGTGTTGATAGGCTGAACGACGGCTTCCGGGACTCGCTTGATGAGTTGTTTCACCACGCCAGGTAAACTGGCTGTGTCATGGGAATAGAGCCGCATCTCCGTCGAGTCAAAACTGACTCTCTCCCCGAATTTTTCTAATAGTTGGTTTCGGTCTGTCTTTTTCATGGATACTGTTCTCCTTGCTCCACTGGAGCAGTGACAAAATACTAGGTTGTCAGCCTTTCGGCCAGCTCTTTGCTCTTGGCGATTTGGTTTAACAGTATCTGGTGGACGAGGTCACAGGCCTCACAGATTCTGGGGTCACTCAAACTGTAGTATATGTTTGTGCCTTCGCGGCGGGTCTTAACCACTCCGCGCTCGCGGAGAATAGCCAAATGCCGTGATACAACGGCTTGGGATATGGCCAGTGTCTGAGCCAGGTCGCCTACTGCTTTCTCGCCCTGCCGCAATTCCTCGATGATGATGAGTCGCTTCGGGTCGGCGAAGGTCTTGCATAGTTCTGCTTTTAAGCGGTAAAGTTCGGGTTCATAGTGGGTCGCCATGCAACCTCCTTAACTATATATGTATATTTATATATTATTAAAGGCTGGGCAATTTGTCAAGTTGAGTCTGTATAAAGGAGAACATCATTACAGTATTGATTTCTTGGCTAATAGCGCCCTATAATTGGGCTTGATTTCGTCACGGAGGAACAGTGATGGCAACCGACCCGGCCCAGGAATATCTACGAGCTCTGAACAATCTAAATGAAGCCAAGCGGCAACTCGACGAGCTCGTTTCCTACCTGCTTGAGGTGGGTACCGCTTTGCGTAAAGAGCCTTTCACGGTTCACGTCTCCAATGTCCAATTGAGGCCGGTTGTGCCGCTCGCCCGCCTCACCTATGTGCTGAATGCTGCTGACTGGCCTTCGGTTCAGGAAATTGCTGAGAAAGTCATTAACCTGCAGAATGCCTACTTCCGGGCAGAATACCTCTGGTTTCATCTGTCACCGGCTCAGAAAGCCAAGCTACCACGGTTCAAGGTCATCTAGACTGGGGTGAGTTACACTTAGAAGGATGCCGGCTAGAAGCTCTAGGAATTTCTGCGGATGGGTTTTACCAGTATGGGCCAGCGAATGCTGGCCCCGCTCGCACTGGAGATATGTTTGTGTCTTCCCCGGATAGCTGGTAGTGTTATTTCTTACCCTTCAACCAGTCCCGGGCTTTGGTCAAAGCCATCTGAGCACCCTGGATGAGGAAGGTATCAGCGCTGTCCACCGTATTAAAGGTGAACCCCTTTTCCAAGGCCCACCTTATATTGTCACTGCCGGCGTACAGGCCGGCCGCCTTGCCGTGTCGTTTGGCGGTTTCCACCACCTGGTCGAAGGCGGCTAAGTAGCGAGGCTCATTCCACTTCGGTGGTATGCCAAAACCCAGACTGCAGGAGAGGTCATAGGAACCAATATAACAGGCATCTATGCCGGGTACCGATAGTATGCCGTCAAGATTGTCCAGCGCCAGTTGAGTCTCAATCTGGATAGCGATGAGAATCTCGTCGTTAGCCGTTCTGTAATAAGTGGGGTCGGAGAATGAAGCGCGCCGTGGCCCGTAGCCTCTGATCCCCTCGGGCGGGTACTTACATGCTCGCACGGCGTTTTCGGCCTCCTGTTTGGAATTTACCCACGGGATTAGCACACCAAAAGCACCGATATCCAGAATGCGCTTAATGACCACCGGGTCATTCCACTGTGGCCGCACGATTGGAATGCAGTTGGTGCCATTCATTGCCTGCATCATGCGCTGAAGGGTCTCCAACTCTAGCGGTCCATGTTCCGCATCCAGCAGTAGCCAGTCAAAGCCAAGTCGGGCCAGCCACTCGGTGACATCGGGATGGCCCAGGGCCACGAAGGTGCCAATAACCGCTTGGCCGGCTTTTATTTCCTCTTTGAGTAGATTCTTCAAGGCTAGTCTTCTCCTTCCTCAGAAGGTTGGGCCCTGTTTCAGGATGTTGAAAGGTGCCGAGCGGTTCAGTTCGGCGCAGGTGAGCTCACCGTTGGCCACACGGAGGGTGAGGTCAAAGATTTCCTGCCCAACCTCATCAATAGTCCTGTCCTCGTCAATGATTTTGCCGGCATTGACATCCATATCGCCGGGCATATTCTGGTAGGTGCGGGAGTTGCTGGCTACCTTGATGACGGGAATTGTCGGAAACCCGGCAATTGAACCCCGACCAGTGGTGAAGAGAATAAGCTGGGCGCCGCCGGCGGCCAAGCCGGCCATAGAATCGATATCGTACCCGGGAGTATCCATGATGATTAGGCCACGCCGGGTGGGGCGGTAGGCATAGTCAATCACTTCCTGTATCGGTGTGGTGCCACCCTTCATGATACAGCCCAGTGATTTCTCGGTTATGGAAGAAAGCCCACCCTCGATGTTGCCCGGCGCAATTACCATTCCAGCACGTTCCCCGAGGGTAGCGCGCACCATTCTTTCGCAATTGTTCACCAGTTGCTCCACTTTCCTGGCGACCTCTGGCGTGGCTGAGCGGCGCTTGAGGATGTGGACAGTGCCAATCATCTCCGTTGTCTCGGCCAGCATTACGGTGCCGCCCTGACTCACAAAACGGTCGGCCGCCGCGCCTACTGCTGGATTGGCGGTGATTCCGGAAAACGCGTCCGACCCGCCGCACTCTAATCCTACAAGTAGTTCGCTGACCGGGGCCGGCTCCCGTTTCTGTGCCCTCAGGTCTTTGAGAAACCTGGTGGCAATTTCAACACCCCTGGCGATTGTTAGTGCACTGCCACCGCTTTTCTGAATCACCAGGGCTTCCGCTGGCTTGTCCTGGGCTGACTGAGCGAGGAACTCGGAGTTCAATGATTCGCAGCCTAATCCGATGACAAGTGCCGCCCCAACATTGGGATTATTAATCAATCCGCTCAGGGTGCGCAGGCTCACTTGGAAGTCCTCCGGGCCGTAGCCGCAGCCGTAGGCGTGGAGAACCGTGACCACATCGGGTAGAGCCCGGCCGATAGCCTCAACTACCCCGTTGGCACAGCAGACGGAAGATATTACCAGCACATGGTTTCGTATGCCAGACCGACCATCCTTACGCCTGAATCCCATGAATTCCATGATTCTCCTCCAATGGCTTGAGGCTTATTCCTTGAGGTCGCCCAGAATGGGCTGGGTATTGTGCACATGCACCCACTCGCCTTTCTTAATGGCGCGTGTCGCCTGGACGATAGGTTCGCCATACCGAAATATCTTCCGGCCTTCAGCCAGGGCTACCAGCGCAATTTTGTGGCCCAGTGGTATATCCTCAGCGGCAGGGAACAGCTTCTGGCCGCCCACGACGACCGGACTGCC
>Ga0315310_10002479_pt1 | contig 11516 bp, 15 predicted proteins | sample TDP5_MG_FD_203630 | JGI IMG/M metagenome (GOLD analysis project Ga0315310, IMG submission 203630) | Freshwater sediment microbial communities from Lake Towuti, South Sulawesi, Indonesia - TDP5 | ecosystem: Environmental > Aquatic > Freshwater > Lake > Sediment | place: Indonesia: South Sulawesi... | reverse complement strand
CCTTTCTTGCAGGATTACCATTTATGCCTGCTTTGATAAACACCGAAGCGGCGAAAAGAACAATCGTGCTCCTCAAAAGAATAAGGGGAGCTGAATAAGGCAGCTGTTGATGCTTTCGTCTTGTAAAGGCTGTTCTTTGCCGCCGGGAGCTTCGGATGCTTGCCCGTCAGGCCCGCAGTAGATTGAAAGGCCTTGCAGGAAACCTTACGCTCTAGGGACAGATGCTTCAAAGTCTCTTGACGGTGTCTCAACGGAGTCACTAAAGAGAATGTGACTGACGCCAAGAATAACTTTTCCATCTACTGAGGTTGGAGAAAGACTATTATTTTCGATTGTGAAGCAGATAGTTCTCCACAAGTTTAGATCATAATCACATGAAAAGAATGGTTGAGTTAGGATTACTCAAAGTTGAAGGATTTGGAAGATGGAAGATTTATGAGATTATGACATGTCATTGGCATCCGTGGTATCGTGGAACGCACGCATCTCGTAATTATAGAAGAGCAGCTAATTTCATCAGAAGATCATTTTCGTCTTTGAAACTAATAATAACTGCCTGGGTTATTCTGGGTAATTCTTGAACAAGAGGCGATAACTGCGAAATAGGTTGGTCAGTCAGTACAATAATTTTCTTTTTCAAAGCAGAGGCCCAGCCCAATTCTACATAGACACCACTAGGTTGATCACTGATATATGCAATTACGAGGTCACATTCTTTAATCAGGTTAAAATCCAATGGTACGAACTCACTTGGAGGCATCAAGTTTTGTCCCCAATTTTCCCTTAAGTGCGCACTTATGACATCATGCCCCTCTTTCATAATTAACTTAATAATCGTTTCAAGCCTTTTACGGAATCTAGAATCAACCTTTCCTAGGCGACTTCGGTAAACATTTGAAAACGGTGCAGCTAAGAAAATTCTCATCAGTCCTTTCCCTCGTTTTTCTTAGTATCAACATGAACAGGAAAATAGAAGTTCCAATTGATTTTATAATCCACAATCGTGTTTATGAAAAGCACGATTGCAAGTGCGTACGTCCGAATCTCTTCACCAATAAAAGTTGAAAATGAATAAATAAGAAGCAATAAAATTATTGCTATGAAATTATTTATAATCCACACTTTCTGATGCCTAAACATCTCTTTGTCCAACACAAATTGATATGTTACGAAAAACCAGATGACATCAACCATCATCAAGATTCCGAAGATATAAAAGAAATACATAGGTTCTACTTGGTAGAAACTCATTGCACAAAGTATAAGACTTTCAACTAGGATACAGAAGAAATCGAGTGAAACTTTCTCTCCTTTAGGATGCTGTTTGATACTTGCGGAGGTTGAGTTTACTAGGTTTGCAGAAGAATATGTTACGTCCAAATGCCTAAAGTTTCCGTGATAGAATCTAATCATGGTTACTGTCAAAAGTGCAAAGATAACCGTCGATTCCAAACGGATTTCCGCGATTTGTCTTGGAGCTCCTTCTACAAGAAGAAATTGGATAATTGTGTTTGTCAGTGCAAGCCCAACTATGATAGTCGTAATTTCCTTTAATGAATTGACCATGGATTGCATTTGTTCTATTTTAGATAGGGCTTCTTTTGTCATAATATTTTCATCTTACTATTTAAAGGATGCAATTTAAGTCTTACGGGTTAGGGAGAAATTTGTTATTTAAGAAATCGCTTGAATGCTAAGCCGGGTTCACAGCATTGATTTTTCTCTGCTCTGCAGTCAGCGACAAGACAGTTATAGCGCTGGGGTTCGTGAAGGAGGCGGGGGTTTAGGTTATGACCCTCGTTTCGAACCCTCGAAAAATTTTTAGGTGTTCATGTCAATGTTGCGCTTAAGAAATCTATGTAATGAGCTCGTAAATTTTCCATCTTCCAAATCCTTCAACTTTTACTAAACCTAACTCAACCATTCGCCTCATGTAGTTTCTATAGGCTCTATCAACAACTGGATTTTTAACGAGCTTACGATATTCTTCGTATAATAAGCCAGAAGGCATTCTCTTTTTCTTCCCAAGAATTTCATAAATTATCTTTTGATGTTCATTTAGCTTCGAAGTAAAGTATGAAGTCTTGAATCTTTTTGCTTCCATTGCAGCCTGCTTTATTTCTTCGATCGTAACTTTTCTCATATTCTTATCTTCCGCCTTCTTTCCAGCTCTTCTCAAAATTTCTAATCCAACTCTGGCATCTCCTTCAGCCATTAGTGAAGCGATTCTGATCAACTCTTTGCTTATCGAATTTGGTCTAAAAGAAAATTCTACTCTATCTTTCAAAATATAAAAAAGTTCATCTGGCTTGTACGCAGGAAATTCTATTTCAGTTAATGGTAAACTACTCTTTATCCTTGAAGGTAAATTGGGTTGACGCTAGAATTAATCCGCAACCATTTCTTGCTAAATCATAAAGAACATCAAAGTCATTCAATTGATCAACTTCGTCTAAGCATACAATAGTTTTCTTTTTCTTTAATAGGTTCTCAAGTAGTTTGATAAGTTCACCTGTTGACTCTCTTCCGTGAACTGGGATTTGAAAATTAAGCAAGATTTCTTTTAAGATTTCGTGTGTGCTTCTATACTTCCAGCAATTAACATAAGCAGAAATTTCTTTAAAGTAACTTTCTAAAATCCATTTTGCCAAAGTTGTCTTTCCAGTTCCTGACGGTCCAACTAGAAATACGTTCTCAATTGTTCTATTGCGTAAAGCTGGCTTGAGGCATCTCTCCAATTCTCTCAGTTGACCTTCCCTGTGGAAAAGTCTGGTCGGGATGAAGGTTTCGGTCAACGGCAGTTCATTATATATGATAGTGTCTTCGTCGTTCACATTGTATTTATAACGGAATAGATTTATGTCATTAATGTTCCGATAGAAATTCCGGTAAAATCAAACTGGTTGGGTTTGTAAAAATGCTAATTGACATTCTGCAAGAGATTGTGAAAGAGAATCTCACCTCTACTTTAGAAAGGTTTTCGCAAGATCCAAACGATGAAGAAGCAATTAAGTTGACGAAACGCGATTACAAGATGATACTGAAGAGGTTCTACAAATGGTTCCGTAATTGCGAGGATGAATTCCCACCAGAAGTGAGATGGATAAAACTGAGGAACAACATCCAGAATGGGCTTCAAAAGAAAGACCTGTTGACTGTAAAAGAAATCGAATCACTTGCCAACTGTGCGAGACATCCTCGTGACAAGGCTTTCATATGGGTGTACTTCGAATCGATGAGAAGATTGGGTGAAATCCTCACTCTGAACATAGGCGACGTTGAGTTTGACGAACTTGGAGCGCGTCTACGTGTTGACGGAAAGGCTGGAAGAGATTATGGTCGTATCATATTTTCAGTGCCCGTTCTCTCTGCATGGTTGAACATTCATCCTTTGAGAGACTATCCAAACGCTCCTTTGTGGGTTACTCTGAATGGAGGTTACAAACGACTTTCCTATCCCGCGGCAAGAACGATGTTAAAAGAATGCGCCGAAAGAGCCGGCATCAAGAAACGTGTGTGGTTATATCTTATCCGTCACTCAAGAATTACCCCAGCAAGCAAGATCCTTCCTCACGCTCTTTTATGTTCAACAGCCGGGTGGAAGCAAGGTTCAAAGATGCCTTCTGTCTACATTCACCTCGCTGGCGAAGATATCGATGAGGCTCATTGCATGTTAAGCGGTATCGGGGAAATAAAGAAGAAGGAAGATGAACGAATAGTACCAATCAAATGTCAAAGATGCAATACTGACAACACGCCAGGATCAAAATTCTGCAACATATGTGGTTCTCCATTAAGCATGAAAGTGGCATTAGAACTCGATGAAGTAAGAAAGAAGGCAGATAGGCTAATGTCAGAACTCCTGAAGAGACCCGAGATACTAGAAGTCTTACTCAATGCTCTGGAAGATCTTAAGTATTAAAAATTCCTTTGGTTATGTCTCGCATATGCTTCTCTAAGTGTTCTGAACCAAGTTGGCATTCTATTTAGAACTTCTTCATCTAATTCCTCGCATAAGATGCTTATCAAATCCATAGCCTCTTCACCTTCTGAATTTTGATAAACCTAAACTCAATTCTCGATAATTTTTCTTTCACCTTTTTCAGTTGCTCCAGAGATTTTATCCTGAAGAAAGCATAGACAGAATCATCGTGAAGCCAGATGTTGAAGTTGTTCGTCACTTTATCCAAGATCTTTGCTATCTTCTCGCTCTTAACGTTCTTGCATTCAACCATGACCTTGAACATTCTCATCCACGATTTCGTATATTCTTCCCCTCTTCTCTCCTACAGCCTTGACCAAACCTTTCACACATAGAGATTCCATGTAGTTCCTGAAAGATCTTTCACTCTTCGGATGTCTCGCCTTCTCAGTGTAGAATTCATACAGTCTGCTGCTAGGCAGACTCTTCCACTCTCCTAATATGTTTAGGAGAATTTTCTCATCCCGATTCAATTTTTCATTTTGGCAGTCAACTTCATAATCCAGCTCAACATCATCCAATGACTTCTTATCCTGACTTTCAGCTTTCAAAGCAAGTGATTTCAAAAGAACGAGAGCAAGCGTGATGTTGCCTTGAGTGATTTGAGCGATCTTCCTCAACGTATCCTCTGAATAAGTGTACTTTTCCAATGCTTCCTCTGCTCTCTCATTCAGAATGTTAAAAACTTTATTGATCGTGTAACTTGGAATCTCGATGATGTTCGCGATATTCGACTTTGCCTCAGCGTTCAACCCTCTTAACGTGTCAATACTCTCAGATACGATGACCAAACCGAGTCCTAGGCTCAAGATCCTGTTCACGGTCTCAACTTCTTTCAGAAGGTCGAAATGATCCAAGCAGATTGTTATGGGATAATCGAGATGCTTTATCCTAGCCTTCAGCCTCTTGGTCAATTCGTAATTGCTCTTGCTCACAACTATACTGTTTAGGGCTGTGAGTGTCTCTTGAAAGACCGCATTGGTAGTCTGGTAGAGAGAACAGTTCGCTCTATTGATTTATTCCCAAATATCTTCTATAATTACTGTTGGAGTGAACACATCATCTGCTTTGATAACACGGAGGCCTAATTTCTCTAAAGATGGTTTTAAAATGGTTCTATATATACGAAAAAATGGCTCTTGGAATGGCATTAGTACAAAACACAAATCTTTTTCAATTTTGAAGTTTCTTCCTCTAAATATTGGATTTATCTTAACTTCAGAAGCCAGAGCAATGTATGTTTCTCGTTTTATTGAGGCCAATCTGACAAGAATCTCAATTAGAGCTCCTTCAGCACGACCAGCGTCAACTACGCAAGCACTGGCAACAGGAAAATCTATCTCTCCATCTAACACTTTTCCTAATTCATATTTGCTAGGAATAAAAACATAAGGAATTCTCAGTTCTTCACAGAGAACAGGAAAATGGGCTACCACCTCAGGAGGATCAACATCTTCTGCAATTAAGACTAATTTGGCTTTTCCATTTATCACGGCACGAGTAGTCTCATTCGTACCTTTTTCTATTTTTCCACTAAGTCTTGCTTCTTTTATTAATTCGTAGACAACCTTAAGAAGGTAAGAAGGAGTTTCAAAATTAACGTAAAAAGGCTTTTTCGAGGACATGATTTACATTAATCCCAAGATGTTAATTAGCTTTCTCATATTAATTTACGTTTTTAGAACGAAGTTTTGGATTCATGCCATATTCATAGCATTAATAGGATGATTGCGCATCAATAAGACTTATTGAATTATCTTTTCTACACTTCCATGATTCAATGAGAGGCTATTGTCCCAAATGCAAGGAGTATAGGTCTGATAATGGTCTTAATGCTTGGAGTATAATCTGGCGTGATGGTAGTCCTACGTGTGAGAGGTGTGGATCGTTTCATCATGAATGAAGAAAAAAGAAAATGATAAATTTAAACTACAATCCTACGTCTCTCTCACCTAACGTACCTATTTTCAGAGAGTTAGGGGATCAAGATGATGAACATGGAGATAGGGATATGCATACATGTAGTTACTAAGAATATTCTAACCTCTCACGGGAACTGGTTCAGCTTTTTTCTTCAATTCTTGCTCTGCAATCCGTAAGGATATCTCGTTTATAATTTCGTCCAATCTTTTAACCAACGGGTGCTCCCTGTTTATGGTGTACATGGTCGCCCTTCCTATCCTTCTCGAGATTTTCACTATACCCAACTCTTCCAAGTCCTTGAAGTTTTTGTAGAGGGTTTGTTTGCTCATCCCGAGTTCTTTTACTAACTCTTCTCTGCTGAAGTCAAAGTAGGGATTTGTCAAGATATCTATTATCCTGAGTTTTGGAGAGTAGCCTTAGGTCTTTATCAGTAAAGAGTCCCCTAAATTCTTGTACACGACTTCTTCCATGTTCTCACACGCAATACTAAATGGAGGAGTAAATATTTAACGGAAAAGTCATGCATGCATAACTTAGATTTTTCTTTTCTTGAGTTATTGACTCTATGCCTGAATCTTTTGGTAGTCCATACGATGATCATTACAAATGGCTTAGACATGCGTATGAAGGGAAGTATGGATACGGAAGTTGGGATGGAAAGGTAAAGGCAGAGAAGATTCCGAAAGGTTTTGAACTCTATAAAGAGCCTTTCAATGTTTACTGGAATGATGAACTATCCGTTGGGGTCATGGAAAGAGATAGACATTTCATAGGAGTTGCTTGCCTAGTTGCCAAAGAAGTCGTAGATAAAGAAAGTTTCGAGAGGAGATTTGGATTAAGTTTTGAAAAAGATATTCAATGGAAGGCTGCATCAAGTCTCTTGGATCACTTATCTCGTTCTTCATTATTCAAAGCAGTCCTTATCACGATCAATAAAGTTCCATTCAAACTTGAACCAGACGTTTCTGAGGAATTGAAGGGTAGACTGAGATGGGCGAAGAGGAATTACAACTACCACAAAGAACTTGCTGAAGGTCTTAGACATCATATACAAACTTGAAGAAAGGAGCTGGACTTAAAGTATTGACCATCAAAAATGAATCCGACTAGTAAAACTTGAGTTACGAAAGCTATTATTATCGCTAAATGTGCTTTCTCTCTTCCATAAACCTCATTAATCATATCTATTGCCTGCGCAATAAATGGGTATATGAACACAGCAGCTGGTGCAAAGAATTGGTAGAATCCTAGATCAAAATTTATTGCTCTGCTGGCAAGTATCTGTGAAGCTCCAAGATAAATTGTGTAAAAAGAGGTTAAGGCCGCGAAACCATAATCCTTAAACTTTTTAACAATAAGAGCACTTGAGTAGGTTACGACTGTTAAACTTATGACCCAATAAATCCACGCAATTGGAAAGCTCATCGTTACACCTCTTTCAACCTTTCACCCTCCCACTCAATAAATCTTCATAAACTCTCCTCATATGAAAAACCGCTACTGCTGTCTCTTCACTTAATCCGCATCTACACACTTTGCACTTTGGACAAATCATCCATCCACATTTCGGACAAAGCTCAGCTTCGATCGAACTAAACCTTTCACCGCACTTAAAACAGTAAACCTCAGGCTTAGCGAAGAACTTCAGAAAATTTTCGATTAACCTTGAAATTGGAATACGCTTTCTTTCAGATTCCTTTTTGGCATCACTTAAGGCATCTTTATCTACAGTTATAGTCAATTTTGTTTTCCTAGATTTGGGAATATTCATACGTATAAATATGGTTAAATCTATTAAAAACGTTATCCTAAGTCTCTCTATAAGAATAAATGATTACATGAAGAAATGGTGACGGTTTTTAATTTTTGAATTTTTGTCATCCTAACTCCCAGAATTTCTCTTCCAATTTCACTTCTTTAATAGCATCGAATTCTTCGTTAACTATGCTTTCGATATCTCTAATTGAGCATCATTAAGGGCTACTACTGCTACATCGTTTCAGTTCTTTAGTATATAACTGGAGTTTTAGTAAATCATCCTCAAGGATTTCTCTGTGGTGAGCTATGTCATTCCTTATTGGTTCAAGTTCTTTAAATCTTGTTAGCACCCATGAGTTATCTTTGAAAAAATGTTGAAAGATCTCTTGCCAATTCTTGGAATCAAGTATTATCTTGCTATAGCCTTTAAGGTCAGCATAATATATCAGTGGAAAATCCGCTGAGGTAATCCAAGGGTATGGTTTTTCTCTCCTAATCTTATTTTCTTTGCAGGACCTTCGTACACTTTCTGGGACTCCTAAATCCCACCATTTATCTCCATACCGTTTCTCTAATTCGGTTGAGATGAATCTTCTCAGTGTATTTTCAAGGTCTTCAAGTATTTTATAAGCAGGAGTTTTTTCAATATCTTTGATCATTGGTTCTGAAATTAATTTAACTTTAAATCCTTTTTCTCTAAATGAATCCAAGATCATTTTAAGTATCTCGTTTTTTTCAGACGTGTATAGTACTTGTTTTTCTTTGACGAAAGCAAATGAAATTTTGGGATTTTCCTTGAACATTCTCTCTAAGACGGGCAACTTTTGGTCTCTAACGAAAAACACAATGTTATTCACCTTTTCAGATAATTGTTTGAAATATTCAGCATCAGATTGCTTACACCAAGAGGAAACAATAACACTCAAGGACGTACCTGGACCATCGATTCTCCATATTTTAGGGTGTTCTGAAATCACTACTGACTCAAAGACTATTTTATCTCGAAAAATACTTAATATTTCTTCAATTAATTTTTCAATTTCTGCGGTTCTGTTCTTTTTCACGCTTCTTAATGCGTCAGCTATTTTAACTCTAACCAACGGTGATATGAAAATTAGGTTTTCAAATTTATCGCATACTCCTGGTCTGAACTGGATGTTCGAATATGAGCCTGGAATTAGTGATTCCAATTGATCCTTTACATAGGGTTCAGATTTGAAAAATGTGTCTCTACCCCAAAGATCTTTATCCAGTAGTAAATCGAAAAATAATAGCTGATGAACTAGTCCTTTCTCTGAGACGAGTTGCATATATGCCTCTATTTTGTCTGTAATTTCAGGTAGTTTGATTCGGATATAATTCTCAATATTTTCAAGAAAGTCATTTGCCCATGAAGATATTATTCGTTGTTTATAGCTTTCCGGTCTTCTAGATGGAACCCAGTCAACCAGCAAGACAAGCCCAAGTTTGCACAAAAAATTAAAGATGGGTGCTTTAGTTTCTTCGCCAAAGCTTGTTAAGTATAGCCCCCTAAGCGATCTTTCAAATTGAATAGGATCGTGAATACTTCCATAAAAATCGCTGCTTTGAGAAGAATAGTACTTACCAAGAAGGAACAGAATCCTTCGTTCCTCTTCTGATGCTATCTCATTTATAATCCTACTTACCATGATCTCCCTTAAGATTGGAATTGATTGGTCACGGATACTAAATGGCTCAGATAGAAGATCCAAACCAAGTTCTTTCAAATCCTCTTGAAATCGGTGGATAGCTTTCTCTATATCAGCATTAGCATATTTAAAGTTCAAATTATAATAGAAATCACTCTTTATACCAGTCAAGACAAGATCAGAAAAACGCCATCTCGCAGTTCCACCAGACTGATTATGAAGCCAAATGTTAAAGCAATCAAGCATCGTCCAGTCTTTTTCTTTGGCATATTTTGTTAACAAACCTAGTAATTTGGCTGCGAAAATTTTTCGAATTCTGCTTTTTTGGATTTAGCGTCTTTGAGATCTACGAACTTAGCGTTAGATTTTAACTGGCTCATTAAATATCCGAATATGTCTGAACCATTATAGAATCTCAAAACCCCAAAACTATCTTCAAATTTTTGTGGATAGGTCAAGAGAACTACTCTTCGTATTGCAGAGTCAGTAATTAAATGAATTCCTAAATACTTAGAGAAAGCACTATACGAGAGTGATGCGAATACGTGCATCTGAATTAGATTCCATGTGTCTAGAGCGTCAGTCGGAAAAGCTATCCCTACTTCACCATATTCCTGAGCGTATCGTGCGAACTGTTGAACATTATCAGACCAATGAAAATCTGAACCTTTTACCTCAATTGCATTACCCTTATGGAGAAAGTCTGGCCCTGAAGATCTTCTGTTCAGCCTAACACCCCAATATCTTTCTAGATACCTAGATATCACCTGACATGCCAGTTCTTCTTCCATTGTCAGTTCTCTCACTAGAGATTAGCAATCATATCCTTTTTTACCTTTTGTTAGTAAGACTATGCTCTTTCCGCCCATCGTCTCTTTTTCCTGAGCATCGATCTTTTCGAGTTTATTCTGGAAAGATTAAATATTTTCGGTATTAATGGATTTTCATCCGTTGATAAACCTCATACAACATCCTGTCTATTCTTTATTTATGAATGAAGAAGCAAAGGCAATCAAATATAGAGTTGATGTTTACATAGGGAGCGACAACGATTCCAAAAAGATCAGCAACCTATACTTAGAGAAAGTCAAGCGATGGGCAGACGAAACTTTTCCAGATGGTTATACTCTCATCAGAGGAGAAGGTTACTACAACGGGATCTCTGAAGACTCGGTTCTCCTCTATGCTTTCCTGAATTATGACATCGTTCTCAAACATCCTTTAGAGAAACTCAAACGAGAACTGAGACAAGAATCTGTACTCGTTGTTAAATCTCCAGTCGACTACGAGGTGGTTTAGTGAAATGTTCGATTTGTGATGAACGGATAAAGAAGACTGAAGCGTATTTCGGTGATAAAGGAACATTCTACGAAAACAAACCACTTTGTGAATCATGCTGTTATGAAGACGAACCTGTTGCTACAGTCTTCTACAAGAGAGATGATCAACCTTACGTCATCAGTCACACGAGAGACGAGACTGACGGAGATTTTTCCGTACGATGGCATAGCACTGATCCTTGGAGAGGTTACTACGAGACGAAGAGTGATAAGTATGCTTTGGTGAACACTGCTGAACTTCTGGCATGGCATCAGAGTGAAGAGATGCTGAAAAAATTCGATGAGAAGATAAGAGAACTGTTCGATGAACATGATATAGACTGCTAGGATTTTCGCTAGAAGTTCTAACATCTTCTATCAGAATTATGACCTGTACGTTGATAAAAAGAAAAGTCTTCTCGGGATGTTACTCGTTGAGAAGGCAAAGTCTGAAGTGGATTACAATAATCCAAGGTGGTACAGGAATATTGCTACCTTCACACAGCAAGTCTGGCCATACCGTTCAACGAAGAATGGTACAACATTTATTCATTCTTATTCTCAAAGTATCACTCAGATCAGGCTAAGGAAATAGGCGTCTACAGAGAAAGGATTGCAGAACATGAGCAACGTGAGTTATCAAAACTGAAGAAATGGATATACAAACAACAAATGGGTTACAGGTTCGATCATAAGTAAAGGTAATAACGGAAAATCGCTCGTTGACAAATTAGATTTTGATCGTTCAGCATTTTTGAAAAGTGAATTTTCCGAACGGCACGACTGACCACCCGATAAACAAATCTGGAAAGAAAAAGATTTTAGTTAGCGTTTGGGATTTTGGAGCGATTCATCCACAATCTG
>Ga0315310_10002477_pt1 | contig 11528 bp, 11 predicted proteins | sample TDP5_MG_FD_203630 | JGI IMG/M metagenome (GOLD analysis project Ga0315310, IMG submission 203630) | Freshwater sediment microbial communities from Lake Towuti, South Sulawesi, Indonesia - TDP5 | ecosystem: Environmental > Aquatic > Freshwater > Lake > Sediment | place: Indonesia: South Sulawesi... | reverse complement strand
GGACCTCTTAAGGACTTTTTTGCCTTAACGACCACTGAACCAAAATTTGTGGTAACTCGAACGTTGGCATTCTCTCTTATTCCAAGTTTCTTCATATCTTCGGGATCGAGATAGCAGACTGCCACGCTTTTCATATACTCCTCAGAGAACTTGCTCAGTTCCTTATCTCGACCTTGGTCTATTGTTCTCCCGGTTAACAACGAAGCCTTCAACGCTATCCATCCGTAACTTAATGGTTTAAAATAAAAGTGCAACACTGTATTTAGTCTTATCGCTTGTTCTGGATTCAATAATTGTGCGCTGACCATCTTTTTCTTTATTGTTTCAGCCAATTAGAATTAAGGCGGCAAGTAGGGAGATTGTTGTGATACCATCTGCGAGTGAACTCTCAATTGGAATCACAAAATTATCTGGGTTTAGTCCTCTTTGAAAAGCGAGAACAGCTACTATAAAGGCAACGATTATTATTGAAGAAGCAGCCATCAGATTAGCGGTGAACAACAAAGCCGTGAATCTTAGAAAAGTGCTTGACGTAAGAATTCCTTGTATCACTAAAGACAGAACAGAGTACGCCACAAACATGACCAGAGAAGCTGACCACGCACCGATTATTTCCATCAGATGATTTTTCAGTGCGAAGAATGATGGACTCAGGGTTCCCAAAGCAAGTTTCGTGGTGGCAGTAGAACCCACGATGGATCCAACATCGCCTATAGTATCAATCAGCGATGGGTAGACTGTGTAAATTTCAAGTCTGCTTCCAACAGTTCCAGTTATTCTGCTAAGTACGGAACCCGTCACACTAACGATGAAGGCAACGAGAATCAGTGTAAGTAAAGATTCCTGAATCGTTTTAGTAAATTCATTTTCTCTCAAATTCTTAGAAATGATGTACGCAACTGTGATTAACGCAGCTAGATCGAGAAGACCAATCAGACATCGACCTGTAAGCCCGTATGAGAAGAAGACACTTAAGATTAGAAAATAGCACAACGTGACGAAGACATCAGCAGTCGTAGACTCTACGGGATAAAGAATTATGTCCGGGTCTAAACCATGCTTAAAAGAAAGAGAAGAAACAGCAATCGTAAGTGGAGAAATAAAAACAAATGCAAGGAACATCGTTGCCAAAATTATACAAAGAACACTAACAAAATCCAGCACGGTTGCACCCCAAAGAAAACTTCCAAAAAACATTAAAACCGTACTCATAAAAACACTTGTTTCCAACGTCAATACAACAACAGCATTGATTAACAAATAAAAATCCCTCGTATTACCGAAGAAACGAGGTTGCACTGTTCCCAAGTGTAATCCTGTGCTCATGCGACCGCTGAGTAAACCTCCTATTACCCCCCTTGCACTGATTATCGCAGGATATACCGCAATCGCCCACGGAGCAAGCTCAAACAATCTCAGAGAGAAAACCATTATTGTTCCAGCGACCAGCCCAAGCATGTCAAAAGCAAGCGCCATAATTGACTCTTTGAAGTTCTCCTTGAGTTTCGCTAGATTTGCTTTGGAGGTGCTCAACGTAAACCCTCCGAGGGTTGTATTAGAAGTTTCTTCCACCGCTTATAGGTTTTTTCTCATGAACATGCCTATTCGGTATAGCCGCTTGATAGAACACTCAAAATCTTTCTTTAACTATTCTTCAGGGAGAGGCATCTTGTTCATCACATGTTGAGTAATCTCTACGCCTAGGCGATGACTATTTTTTCTCAATCATCTATAGAATATTTTTTTCTTCTTTGAAAGGTGAGGTAAAAAAATTTATGTAGATGACGATACATAGTTGTTTTTGGAGTTTCGATTGGATGGTTCGGCTAGAAAAGATTGAGTATAAACCGGTGTCGGTCAGAAACCTTTTAATCGAGATGAAGAATATCTCCGAGTTGATGATTGACCTAGCTTATTCTGCTGCGCTTTTTAACAGTCAATTGCTTGCTGAAGAAGTCATTGAGTTGGAGCAGCGCGTGGACACTCTCGCCTACCTCCTTGACATGAGCGCTATGTTGGCCGCCAGAAGTGCTGAAGATGCAGAATCACTAGTCGGAGCTTCTGTTATAGCGGCAGCAACCGATAAAATATCTGATGCGGCTGCAGACATAGCTATCATAGTTTTGCGTCAGATCGGCATTCATCCAATTGTTCGAGAAGCCTTTGAGAAAGTTGAGGAGCGATTAACGCGTGTCGAGATCAAATCCAACTCCACTATGATTGGAAAACGATTAGGACAACTGGAACTTGCCGCCAAGATGGGAGTCGACATAATCGCTATTCGGCGAGACAAAGAAATGATAGTTAATCCCAAAGCAGACGAAGTAATAAAGAAAGGCGACATAGCCATCGCAAGAGGCGCCCCAGGAGGCATCGAAGAGTTTGAAAAGCTCGCTGAAGGAACTATTCATATGCTGGAGGATTAAGGGCTATGTCTCAGGAGGAAACGTTTAAAAAAATTATCGACATGCTGGTAGAATTAAAGGATACATCTGAGCTAATGTTGGACCTCGCATACTCTTCAGTTCTCTTCAACAGCTACGAATTAGCTGAGGAGGTTCAAGTCCTCGAAGATCGCATGGACAATCTGCATACAGAATTCGAGCTTCTCGTTCTCGCAAGGTGTATTCAGCCAGAGGAATCCAAAAACTTCCTTGGATTAATTAGGCTTGGGATCGTAACAGAAAAAATAGCTGACGCAGCAGCACAGATTTCGGAAGTTGTATTGAGGGGATTAGAGCCGCATCCCGTCTTAAAATTGGCAATAAAGCAAGCGGAAGAAACGGTTGCCTACGTGCCAGTTTCGAAAAATTCAATGCTTGTTGGCAAAAGTTTTCGAGAGGCCCAGATCCAAGAAGAAACCGGAATGTGGGTGTTAGCCGTAAGAAGAGGAGACAAATGGATACGTCCCAAACCTGACACAGTGATCGAAGCTGACGACATATTCATTGCTTCTGGCTATGCTGAGGGAGTAGAGGACCTGAGAAAGTTAGCTTCTACATAAACCAGACAAAACAATGAAAGCAACCTTTAATAAACATAATGTCACTGCAGCATTTCACTCGAGAAAAGCCCATAGATAGGCAAAAATCAATAAAAATTGGAGAAGTGAATGAAATACGCCACCAGTAAATGTTGATGCTAAGAAGTTTGCAAATATTAATCACTATTTTTATATTAATGTTACATCAATTACGTCCACATTAAACTTATGCGAGGAATAGCGTGATGTATCGTCTGAACGACGTGGAGGTTGAAGACACTTTTGCGGAGCTCTTCGAGATGTGGACTGGAAGAGTCTTGATTACGGCGGAGAATGAAAAATGGGCCTTAACAGCAGCTGAAGTAACAAGCGGTTTTGCCTCATCTATTATCGGCTCCCCTGCAGAAGCCGGAATAGAAGGCATGTTGCCGCCACAGAGAACCCCTGACGGACGATCTGGAATATTAGTGCAAATATACCATCAAACAAGGAGAGACCTAAAGAGACAGATGATTGAGAGGATAGGTCAATGCGTAATGACATGCCCGACAACCTCAGCCTTCGATGCGTTACCTGAAGCTAAAAGGCGACTGAAAATCGGTCGAAGCCTAAGACTGTTTGGGGATGGCTTCCAAAAAAGGGATGAAATCGCGGGAAGAAGAGTTTGGCGAATCCCGGTCATGGAGGGAGAATTTATAGTCGAAGAGAGTTTCGGTGCTAAGAAAGCCGTAGCAGGAGGTAACTTTCTCATGCTTGCAAAGGACGTTAACTCAGGGCTTTCAGCGGCTGAAGCAGCAGTAAACGCAATCAACCAAAATGTTAACGGAGTGATTTTACCGTTTCCTGGCGGCATATGCAGGTCAGGATCGAAAGTTGGGTCCTTAAAGTATAAGCTTCGAGCCTCAACTAACCATCCATACTGCCCAAAACTGAAGAAGGTTATTCCAGATTCTCAGGTTCCAGATGGTGTAAACTGCGTTTATGAGATTGTTGTAAACGGCTTAAGCCTAGACGCGGTTAGAAAGGCTATGGCTGAAGGGATAAAAGCCGCGATAAAGACTCCGGGCGTCGTCAAGATCTCAGCTGGCAACTACGGAGGAAAATTCGGTCCGATACAAGTCCATCTTCACGAAATATTAGAATTGAGATAAGGTGCTTATCAGAGACCTTTATTTACCTTAGATTTCTACTTTTAAGCGAAGGCCTAGGTGTGCAAAATGGAGTTGAGATGGGATCCTGTACTGAGGGAATGGATCATAGTTTCTGGTGGAAGGGAAAAACGCCCACTCTTGCCCAAAGAGTCTTGCCCATTCTGTCCTGGAACCGAGGAAACTCCAAAAACGGGGTGGAAAGTTTTAAGTCTGCCAAATAGATTTCCGGCGCTTACGGCTGATCCTCCATTGCCTGACGTTAAAAGCGATAGGTTGTATCGTTGTAGACCGTCCAAGGGCGTCTGCGAGGTTATAATCTATACGCCTCAACACGACACTTCTCTGGCGAAGCTGGATGTCGAGCATATCAAACAGGTGATAGATTTGTGGACTCAACGATTCAAAGATCTGGGTGACAGAGATTACGTAAAATACGTCTTCATCTTTGAGAACAAAGGTCGAGTGATAGGAGTCACACTGGACCATCCGCATGGACAACTCTATGCTTTTCCATTCATCCCGCCGTTGATTAAAAGAGAATTGTCCTCAAGCAGACAATACTGGAAACGGAACGGAATCTGCCTCTTCTGCAGAATAATTGAGAAAGAGAAACAAGATGCTTTAAGAGCCGTATGCGAGAATGATGATTTTGTATGCTTTCTCCCATTCTACGCTCATTGGCCCTACGGTGTTCACATTTACCCGAAAAGACATTTGCAGGCTCTGACCGATTTAACGGAAAAAGAGCAAGAGATGTTGGCTCTAATTCTAAAAGAAGTCTTAACCAAATTCGACAATCTCTTTGGCATAAGTTTCCCCTACATGATGATTTTACATCAGAGGCCGACTGATGGGAGACCATACCCCTTTTATCATCTACACATAGAGTTCTGTCCTCCTTATCGCGAGAAAGATAAGATCAAATACTTTGCAAGCGTCGAAACGGGATCTGGGACGGTTACATTTGATTACCGACCTGAAAGCAAAGCCAAGGAACTGAGAGAGAGTCCCGGAATACAGATGTAAGCTTCGTGAAACTTTCCTACACTTTGGCGGCCCATGAATCCGATTCTCTTGCGCTGACTCTTTCGACTTTGTTCTCTTTCTCCAACGCCTCAAGGATGCATCCTATTGTGACTGGCTGTGACATGCCTATCCTCTCATGCATCTGCTTTGGGCTCATCGGCGTCCTAGTAGTCTTAAGGGTGTTCCAAACCAGACTGTTAAGCTCTTCGATGCTCCTCAAGCTTTGACTGACGTGCTCTCGGCTTTCTCTGCCTTCGAGTACGGCCTTATTGAAAGGTGGGAATGGGTGGCCGTTTATCAAGAGTTTGATGGGTTCTTTTATAAGGCGTCGCATGGATTTAAGGTATTCGGTTGAGCTGTGGAAGAGCAGGGGTCTTCTCTCTCCTCGTCCTTGAACGGAATCGCCGCAGATGTAGACACCTTGTTCATCGTCGACGAAGCATGATGAGCAAGCTGAGTGGCCTGGAACATGTAGCACTCTAAGCGTATCTCCATCGAGGTCGATTGTGTCACCGTCTCTCAGGGCGATGTCCACTTTCGTCGACTCAAAATCAGGCTTCTTCTCTTGGAACAGGTTAGGAAACCTGTTACGCAGTTGCCTATCTATGAGCCCAGCATCCTCCAGAAGCGTTTTTCCTAACTCATGAACGCCAACCTTGCATCTTGTTTCCCTTTTTATAGGCGCGACGCCGCCGCAGTGGTCAAAGTGGGCATGAGTGAGCAGGATGTGGGAAATTTCGGAGGGCTCTCTACCGATGCTTCTGAGGTAGGGGTAGATAGCCACCTCGGGAGACTCTGTTACACCCGCATCAATTAAGGCTATGCTTTTACCAACGATGGCGCATGAGCTGACGAAGTACGTGGAAAATGGACATTTAATGAGGTGTATTCCTTCCGCAACCTCCATTCGAACCACCAACCTAGACTAGGTTAAGAGTATCTTCTTAAGATTTTTGATATATCCGATTTCCTTCAATAACTGTTTTGATGCCTCAGTAACAGATTCAAAACTGTTATACTTCGGTTTCCAGCCCAACTTCTTCAATTTGGAAATGTCTAAAAGCATGAATCTTACGTCACCTAGCCAGCCTCTTCCCCCCTCGACTTCTCCTTTGTACCGAAAACTAACGTTTTTTAATCCCATGCTCTCCGTTACGATTCTTGCGATGGTTGTGACATCGACTCTATCTTCAGAACCAACATTAAAAATCTCGAATCTCTCGCTTGCTTTTTCCAGCCCCCGTAGAAAAGCCTCAACACAGTCTTCGACGAGAAGATACGATTTCGTCTGTCTTCCATCACCCAAGATCTCCAGTTCTCCAGGATTTGCTATAAGTTTTCGGATGAAGTCCCAAATGACGCCATGTCGGCTTCTTGAACCAATTATATTCGCGAAACGATAAACTACGCCTCTCATACCGAACATGTGACAATAAGCCGATATGAATGCCTCACATGCCAACTTAGAAGCTCCGTACAAAGAGATGGGTTTGAGAGGACTATAACTTTCAGGCGTAGGAACCACTACAGCTTCACCGTAGACCGTTGATGACGAAGTGAACGCCATAGTCTTAGCCCTCTCATATTTACGCATCTCCTCAAGCAGATTATAGGTAGCGATCACGTTCTGTTCAAGGTCGATTTTCGTATTGACTTCACCAGCGCGGACATCAGGATTAGCGGCCAGGTGGAAAACAACATCGCAGTTTTGAATTGCTTTCCGAACATCCTCCGGATTTAAACAGTCGCCCATCACAAAACTAAAATCCGGATGCCCAACCCAGCGTGCAAAATTTTCTCTATACCCGTAACTCAAGTTATCTAAAACCGTTACTGCGGCACTGCTCCTCATTAAGGCGTCAACTAAGTGGCTGCCTATGAAACCCGCTCCACCAGTAACCAGAAATCTTCCATCTTTAAGATCCATTGAATCACAATTCATACTCTCTTTTCTTCTTATAAAAAGAATATATAAGCTAGCTCTAAGAAAATTTATCACATGGACGCCTCTGTAGTCGCCTCCTCCCCTGGAAGAGCCGACTTCCTCAATACACACCAAGATTATAAAGGCTTGCCTGTTGTACCGGTAGCTATAAATCTCAGGACATACCTCTTTGCCAAACCCTCAAGCGAGAACGTTTTTACTATTAGGTCCTTAGATCTGGAAAAGTACAACGAGCCTTCGACTGACACTTTCAAAATAGGTGAGAACGAGATTCTGAAAAGAGGCTTTTTCGGCAATTACTTCCGCGGCATATTAAATGTCATCATAAGGCAGGGACGAATCGACAAAATTCGAGGAATGGATATAACCATTAAAAGTGAGATACCGATAGGTTCCGGATTATCCAGCAGTGCAGCTCTCGAAGTTGCTTTTGCCGCATTACTTAACTATGTCTGCAATCTCAACTACACCAAAAAGGATCTGGCAGAGATATCGTTCATCGCCGAAAACAAGGAAGTAGGCATTCCATGTGGACGGCTTGATCAGTACGGCGTTTCTTTCGGTGGGATTATCAAGCTCGAATGTAGACCACCATACAACGTTGAGCCTCTACTTTTTTCAGACTTGACTTTTGCTATTATTGACTCAGGAATCAGGCATTCCACAGCAGATATCCACCCCAAGAGGCAGGCTGACATAAACAGAGGGCTCAATATTCTAATGGAGAGCAAAAATATTCCAGAAAGGTTGAAAGCAAAGTTAGGATATAGGTTTGATCAACCGAGATGGGAGGAGATAAGTGAGGAAGAGATTGAAGATTCTCTTTCAGTTTTAGACGATAAAGCAAGGCAGAGAATTCTTTTCACCATCAAGATGCAGAGGTCAACTGAATTCGCGCTTAAAGTCTTGAAATTTGAAAGAGTTGGCGAGGAAGAGATTGTTTTGAACCTTGGGGAGGAGAGATGGAATCGTATTCGAAAATCTCCCTCAAGTGAGCGTGATTACTGGATCCTAGGTCAGGTAATGAATGCGCAGCATGCCCTTCTAAGAGATCTTTACGATCTTAGTTTGCCGGAGATTGAGGATATATGTTCCACGGCTTTGGAAGCTGGATCTTACGGAGCCAAGATATCAGGCGCGGGGATGGGTGGAAGCGTCATAGCCTTGGTGAAAGACGAGAAAACGGGTCGAAAGGTGGTTGACGCCTGTCTATCCGTCGGAGCAAAGAATGGGTGGGTTTCAGAGGTTGGGGAAGGCATGAAAGTGGAATCCACGACCAGCTAAAGCCGCATCAAAGATCATTCTGCCTCCTCACTTTTGTATCTTCACACATCTCCTTCAGCCTATCTCAGTTTTTCAGGTATTGTTGTAAGTAGGGGTATTCTCACCAGCATGTCAATTAATATTGGAATCAGAAAAACGTAGGATGGGCCGACGGTTTCCCAAAGGAGTCCGCCTATGATGGGTGCAGGGATAGCGACTAAAGAAACAGAAAGCCCCAAGATACCGCGCCATCTGCCAATGCAATCGATTGGGACGCGCCCGACCATCAAAGGCGTCATACAGACATAACTAGAAATCGTTTGAAATGCCCCCAAGATCGATGAGATTATTAGAAACTCTGGAGAGGGTGCGAAGACAAGCATCAGAGTAGAGACCCAATACAACGGTTCTAACATATAAATAATTCTTTTCCGCCCAGTTCTGTCCGCCATACTGCCTAATAAGGGAGAGAATAAAATCTGAATCACGAGACTGGCGGTGATCATTCCCCCGAGGATGAATTGGTCTGCCTCCTTAATTTCGTGGGCGAATGGTTGTGTGAAGGGAGCCGACATGGCCGTCGAGAAGGTAGTCGCAACTTCGAATAGAATCCATCTCTTGAGAGCTGTTCCTCTCCTAAAGACTTCGAGGTGGTCCTTTATGAAACCGAACCTCTCACTCGCTTTTTGCCTGTCAATCTCTGTCAGCTGCGTGGCTAGGAGGAAGAATAGGATGACGCCTGCCGCTAGTTGAATCCAATATAGCGGTCTGATTCCTCTGCTGCTTATACCGCCAAAATGCGTGATTATTAATGCTGCTAATGTGGGCGCAATAAGTGAAGGGGCGGCAAAGACGCCGTCGCAGATGCCTTTGCAGGTCGATCTGTCTTCATCCTTCACGGAGACATCACAGATTGTCAAGCAACTTCCTGTCCTCATAGCCAATGTGGACAGGAGTATTGCAGGGATGATCATCACCCATTCTGTAGCCAAAGCGTACATCAAACTCACGACGAGAGACAGTGCAACGCCAGTGAGGAAGATTTTTCTTAAACTGTATTTGTCTTGGAGCCACCCTATCGGAATTGAGATGAGAACCCCCATAACGTGGGAGAAGCTGTTTACCGTCCCAAGTTGAACTGGATTTGCACCTAACTCTCTGATGTAGATGCTGTCATAAGGCATAGTTAGGCGCTGAAAGAATCTGCTCAACATGGACCGTGTTGATATTGTCCTCCAGTTCTTGGTCTGCCTCATCCATGTGGATAAAGACTTCATAGTAGTCTTAGCCATAAACGCTGAATAGACAGGCTTCTAATATATGTCTTACTACGTTTTGCTCTAAATACGTTTAGAAAGAAATAAATCATGTGGTGAGTAAATCCTAACCAATGCAAACCTTGAGGAAGAATCTTGAATATGTACGTCTCTTTCAAGCCGATTATAGCAGTTGTCGGAACTAAGAACTCCGGGAAAACGATGGCTATCGAATTTTTAGCTCAAGAACTATCGAATAGGGGATGCCGGGTTGCCACACTTAAGCACATCCCAGAGCCTAACTTCACAATTGACAGAGAAGGAACAGACACATGGAGGCATGCCAAGGCTGGGGCGAACGTTGTAGTAAGCGTTTCACCTGATGAACTGGCCATCATCAAACGGGTTGATACGAGAGGTTTCGACTTAACCAATATTATAACGGAATGCGAAGCAGATGTCGATCTTGTGATTCTTGAGGGGTTTAAAAAGCTTGTTGAGAGAGACCCTAGCGTCTTGAAGATAATCGCGGTTAAGAATATCGAGGAGGTTCACGAAGCTTCCAAAACATTTTCGCCTATCCTAGCGTATGTCGGATTAATCTCGGCTGATGAGGTCCCGCAATCCTTCAATTACATCAATTTACTTGAGGAAAGGGAGAAATTGGTAAATTTAGTATGTGAGAGATTGGAAGATGTTAAGAGTAGATCGAAGCCCTTCAAAGGACTAAGAATAGTGATAGACGGAGATGATGTTCCATGCAGACGGTTTGTTCAAGAGATCATAAGGAAAACTGTCTTGGCCATGATTTCCACGTTGAGAGGCACCGATATAAAGGGAGACGAAGAAGTCCATATAACAATAAAAACAAAGTAGATTTGCCTCGATGCTATATGCAATGAGAAAAAACAGGCATACTCTAACGTCTAAAGCGAATGTTTCTGGAACTCAGATTTGCTTGAGCTTTGACTCTTGGGGCTATGTATCTCCATAGCCAGTTGACGAACTCTTCGGGATTCTTTGTCTGTATGTAGACTTCTCCTGGACCTGTGACTTCCGTTATTAGTCCTTCCCCTCCGAGTATTGTAGATTTCAGCCCTCCGAACATACGGACCTTATATTGGCACATTGTGCTTAGTGCGGCCAGATGAAAGTTGTCAACTATAAGGCTTTCTCCTTCTCCGAGTTCATGCCTATCTATGGCTCCAAAAGTGTTGATGAAGAGGTCTCCTTCGCCTAATGTCTTAATCATGAAGAGGTTCTGTCCGAAAAGCCCCTTAGTGAAGCCTTGCCATTCAGTGTCCAATTTTATTCCCGATGTGGAAGCAATGTAGGCTGCGCTTTGAACTATGTAACCTCTTTCCGGGATCAATTCTAAGCGAGTTATATCGCCAAGGGGAGCCGAAACGAATCCAGCTTTGCCAGGCCCGTCTCGAGCAACATAATCGTTGACAAATAGGGTTTCGCCTCCCAAAAGAGAAACCTTTATTGTTCCCCATAAGCCTGACTCTTTAAGCCTCGTACGAGTTTTGACCTCAATGTTGCTGCTCATGTAGGTCATGGCGCCAGCCTCAGCGGTGATCATCCCATCGGGTGGTAATTGAACCTCCAAAAGAGAGTAAGAAGGCCTGTATTTTATCTCGTATTTTACTTGTTTTCCTTTTTCCTCTATTGTGGAGATTCTGACACCGCAATTTGGACAAAATTTAGCGCCTAACTCAACTTCCGATCCGCAAACTGGACATTTAACCAAAGGATTCACCTAACATACTATTACAAACATCAACTTTATATTTGTTATGAAAACAGAATGTTTCTTTTTACGAGAAACATAAATGGGTATGCGAAAGGCAGACTATGCTCTTGAAGAAGAGACATTGAAGAATCAGTGGTATCTAAAGGAT
>Ga0315310_10002476_pt1 | contig 11531 bp, 10 predicted proteins | sample TDP5_MG_FD_203630 | JGI IMG/M metagenome (GOLD analysis project Ga0315310, IMG submission 203630) | Freshwater sediment microbial communities from Lake Towuti, South Sulawesi, Indonesia - TDP5 | ecosystem: Environmental > Aquatic > Freshwater > Lake > Sediment | place: Indonesia: South Sulawesi... | reverse complement strand
AGAAATTGTCCAAGGATACATCGACAAATATCAAATTGAACACGTATTTCGCTTTCTGAAAACCGATATAGATGTGCGTCCATTTTGGCACCGCAAACCAAATCGTATCATTGCTTATTTTTTCATTTCGTATCTTGCTTATCTCTTAAAATCAATCATAGACTTTGAATTTAAAAAAGCTCGGTTGAACCTGTCTTTCCTAGATGCCATGGAAGAACTCGGCAAATTAAAAATCGTGTCCATCTCTACAGAGCAACAACAAATTGAAAAACTGCGTGAAATTTCGCCCATGCAAGAGATAATATTTAAAAGTTCAAAAATCAATTTGTCGGTTTAGTGTGAAACTCAAGTTACTATATAAAACTAGCTTGGATATCCTGCATATTATCAATAAAATTAGGTGAATCTATGGAGGTTCAAATATTCAAATTATCAGAAATCTACGAAAATTTTTGGTAATCCGAAAAATACGAGGAATTTATCATTCTCTCTGCCATTATCCCTTCGAAATATCTAATGATAAAGCTGTCTTGAAGACTTGGAGAAGTATGTTATCACCGAAGTTCTATTTTCTTATAAAGAAGGGAAATCAAAGGTTTCGCAATTTTGAAAAAGAAACGAATAGTTATAAACGAATGTTTATTTTTTATCTTTATCCTCGGCTTCAGACCAGCCTAAAACGCGTAAAGCCTCCAGGACGGCTTCTTTATCAGAGATCTTAAAGAGATCTTCATCAACGTCTTTTGGTGTGCTTGGAGCGGCTGGTTTACCCGCTTGTTTCGGACCAGGTTTTGGGGGAGGTGTCTGAGCTGCGAAGGGGACGGGTTTAGCAGCGGGTTTTTGAGGTCCCATTTTGGGGGCTTTAGTGGTGGGTTGTGGCTTTAAAGCATCCATCAGAGCTTTGGTATCAACTTTTGAGGAGGGGGGAGGTGCACCCGAAGGACCTTTTTCCACACCTAAGGCATGAAGGGCTTCAAAAAGTGCGCCTTTATCGACCTCACCTGTAGTAGCCCTTGTCTTAGGCGCGCCCATGGAAATGGGTTCTGGCTCTTCAGCTATTAAAATTGGCTCTGTTTCTTCAAGTGGTATTGGTATTGGTTCTGGTTCTTCAATTGCTTGGATAGCTTCGGGTTCTGCAGTGGGTGTCAAATATTCCAAGGCTTTTGAAATTTTGGTATCAACCGGTTCGGGGCGCACTTGAGACAGTTTTGGCGTTTGGAGATGGGTTGGTTTAGGGGTAGGGGTAGGTTGTTTTGGGGGAGCTTTAGCTTGTACGACTGTTGCTTTAGCTTTACCTGCTGAAGGTTTAGTTTGTTCTAGCAATGAAGCCGCAGTTGGACCCATTGTTGCAGGAATAGGTGGTCTAGAAGCTAGAGCAGGCGCTTCAACCTGAGTGCCTAATATATCCGCCACTTTGTTAGAAAATCTATGGAGTAAGGCTAAATAATAGCCCATCCGAGAAATATTTTTACAGGAACCAATAATCATGTGCTTTGTCCCTGCTCCTGTCAAAATTGTATAACCATCTTGACCTCTCACAATAATCTCGACTAATCCGCCATGCCGTAATTGTTTCAAAGTTGTTTCCCCTAAATTCACGAGGGCTGCACTCGCAGCTGAATACACATCAGCATCTAACTCAGCACTGACTGCACAGGCAATCCTCATCCCTTCCTTACTGACCACAGCACAGGCTTCAAGTTCCGTTCTTGCTTCCAATTTTCGTAGTAAATCTGTGAGTTCTTCTTTTACCTCTTCTGGCAAATTATCATCCATTTTTTCTCACACCATTTCTATCAATTTCATAAAAATAGGTTCCAATCAGCCCTATTTTCTCATTTATTAACTCTAATCTTCTATTTTTTGATGTTAGAGCCTCATTAACCAATCTTCTAATGTTTAATAAATAAACGTCATAAGATAAATATTTTGTTTTCACCAAAATGAATTTACCTCTAAATTATTTTCTTTTGATTTGTTAAGACCTCAAATAGCCTCATCCTAAAAATATTCCTTGTATGAAGAAAAATTTGAAATCTTGGTGATGTTTTAAGCAAGATTAAAGATGCAGCTTTTCTAATTTCATTGTCTTTTTTTTGCGAATTTATTAAAGATATTTGGGACTTTAAATACTCTTTATCAGAAATTTCTAATGAGCTGAAAGAATATGATGGCAAATTCCTCTTCTTTTGGAAATCCTCGAGCATTATTAGATCCCAATTATATTCCGCCAAAACTCCTACATAGGACCAAGGAATTAAATAATTTATGGAATGTGTTTCATTCTTGCTTGGATCCTGACGATTGTTTCAATGTAAATGCGTATATTTATGGAATTCATGGGGTTGGAAAAACAGTATTGACCCGATACTTTGTAAACTGCTTGAAAAATGAGTTCAAAGGTAGATTCATAGATATTTACCTGGATCTCGCTCTTAAATCCCCTAGTGAGAATCTACGTTTAACAGTCGAAGCCTATTCCCATTTAATCTCAAAAGAATTTACCTATGTATCAAATATGCAGCGATTATGGAGTTATTTCCATTTTCTGCGAAATAAAACCACTATTCCCTTAATCTTGATTCTGGATAATGTGGATACCGCAAATCAATCTTTATATAATAAATTCATTCGCTATTCCAAAGATTTAAAACTCTCAATTATTGCAATCTCCCAAATCTCTTTTTCAAACTGTAATAAATTACTTTCCCAATATTTGGATTTCCCTTTGCATTTAGATATTTATTCATCCTCTGAATTATTGGATATATTGACGCAACGCATTTCTTTAGCATTCCCAATTAACTTGGAGATAAATTTGACAAAATATATTGTTGATATCGTAACTGAATTCGATCTAGATCGTCCTAGCACCTGTATTAATTTTTTAAAGACCATTTATCAGAACTTAATGAATGGACAGGATATAACCCCTTCTTTAATTAGAGATTTTTCTAGAGATTTAGTGGAATTCCCTTATCAAGATGATCTAAAATGTCTTTTTGATTTTGATGAGGCCCCTATTGATCTCTTTTATCTACCCTTCCTCGAAAAGCTCGCTATTTATTTCAATAACCCATCAAATATCTATATAGATTCGAAGGATTTACAGATGTTATACAGGATAATCTGCGAAGAGCATGACCTCCCCTATAATCAAAGTCAATTTCAGAAATTTCTAGATAAACTCTTATTCAATGGATTTTTATACGCCTCTAAATTTAATTCAGATAACAAAAATTCATTTTTTATGATGATCAATCCTAATCTTCTACTTGAATATTTAGAAGTAAAATTCTAGAGAAAAACTCTCAATATTCCCTAATAAGAAAGCGTATCAGCCCATGGTCCTTGTTCTGCAATTCTAATATCAGCTGTTCTTCAAAAAATTCAAAAATATGTGATTTTAAAGAGATTAATATACTTATAAAAGTTCTACTCTTCTATTGCATCTGCTTGCTCTTGAGCTCCTTGTGCCTTTTCTTCGTTTCCTGCCTTTCTATACCAATCTACGGCGCTTAGCAACAAAGATTTCGCCTTTTTTGGCTCACGCGATCGCAAGTGTTCTTTCGCCAGATTACAATAATAATCGCCCTTTTTTTCCGCAAATTCTATCAATTGCTTACTCATACGCATTCCCAATTATAAATTTCAAATAATTATATTTCTGTCAGTCCTATTAATGTCTTATGTTTTTCTCTTTTAAATTTTGATTTTAATATAATCCAACATATTTTTCATTGCTTTTTATGCTATCGTTATGTATCTCGCTGATAGGTAATTATTTACCTGAAAAATTTCATTTTTTGGATTATAAGTGGAAATATCTCAGCTAGAGTTGTATTATGAAGTAATTGCATAGGTGGAATGTAATTAAATTGTTTTTGAGTAGCTTAATAAGGAGTTATCGATATTAATTTATGGTAATATAATTTCTCGGAATTTTAAATTGAGCTTATGAGTGGTAAGTTTGGAAACACCCAAGCCTGATCCGCTGGCGGAAATTGATAAAATAATCGCAGGTGTCCTACCAAGGAGGGTTATTTTACGAACATTACTTCTTCAGGGGCCCAAAACCGGTCGTGAGCTACGAATAGAGATGGGCGAAGAACTTTTCCGCAATCAGGCATATTGGAATTTGAAAGACAGTTTTGATCGGCGTATCAATGGGGTTTCCGATGCGCTTCTTTATTTTAATCTCAAACAGTTGGAGATTTCTGGGTTAATAATTCGAGAACGTTCTGAGGAAGAATATAAATCCAAAATTGCCCGAATAAACCCGCGTAAAATTCAACAGATTCGCCAATATTTCCGTGATATTGTGCCTTTCGCCTGTATTACTGGGTTTTCGGAAGAAGATGATAAGTGGAACCTTACCCGGCTCTATCAAAAATTACGGCTTACGAAACTTTTTAATAATCAGACTATTGAAGAAGGAAAATTTTTCACAGTAGTCCCTCAAGGGTTAAAGGGCAAAATTTCTGGAGGTATCCCTAAAGAACAGATTCTTGAAATCTCTTCTAAAAACATGAATTATTTCACTATTGCTCAATATCTTCGTGAAAAAATTGAAGATTTGCTGCATAGCCATGAAGTTATTGTTAATGTTACGACGGGTTCGCGTTTCTTCACGATTGCCCTTACCCAGCTTGCTTTTGAATATGACCTCAAAATGTTCTATCTTGACCCTAGTGAAAATATTGTTTGGCTTCGGGAATAAAGAGTACAAGATTTGCATTTTTTGATAAGTAGATATTTAAATACTCAACTTTTTTTCAATTTTCATCGATTACATCTTTCTTTACCACGTTAATCTCCATTATTAATTCGCGATTTATTCCGACTCCTCAACTTTATCATTTTTATAGATAACTATCGATTTTATTTAAATACGACAATATTCACTTATTAATTAAAATATTATTGATAAAAAATTGTGATAGTTTTTTGAAAATAAGGTCTATTTAAAAAATTTAGTAAGTTGGTGAAAATTTGGCAGAAGAAGAATCTGTTTTAGGAAAACCCATCGTAATCGACAATGGAACCGGTATATCCAAGAACGGTTATGCAGGGGAAGATCAGCCTAGAAGCGTATTTCCGACCCTAATTGGATATCCGAAATATACTAGCATTATGACTGATGTTGAGCACTATACCCGTGAATATTATATAGGTGAAGAGGCGCTCCAGTTGCGTGGTGTGCTTCGGTTATCCTACCCTATCGGTCATGGTATAGTTGAAGATTGGGGAGCTATGGAAAAGATTTGGCATTATACATTCTATACTGATTTGCGCGTTGATCCTGCTGAACACCCCATTTTGTTGACTGAACCACCTTTAAATCCCCGCCCTAACCGTGAAAAAATGTGTGAGATCATGTTTGAAACCTTTAGTGTGCCGGCGCTCTATATTGCCATGCAAGCAGTCCTTTCATTGTATGCTTCCGGTCGTACTACGGGTTTGGTCACGGATTCTGGCACAGGTGTCACGCATGTTGTCCCGATTTACGAAGGCTTCGCCTTGACACATGCAATAGCCCGTCTTGATCTTGCGGGTAGGGATATTACAGAGTACTTAATGAGACTATTACGACAAAGAGGCTATGCATTGACCACTTCCGCCGAAAAGGAAATTGTTCGTGATATTAAAGAGAAGCTTTGCTATGTAGCTCTTGATCCAGAAAAAGAATTGAAGTTAGCGGAAAAAGTATCGGGGATGGAAAAATCCTATATGCTTCCTGATGGTGAAACCTTGACCGTTGGGGTAGAGCGCTTCTTAGCACCAGAAGTTTTCTTCAATCCTGGGGCCGTAGGAAAAGAGACGCCGCCTATGGATGAGGTCATCGTGGAATCCGTTTCCAAATGTGACATCGATCTAAGACGAGATCTCTACTCGAACATTGTGCTGTCCGGTGGATCCACCATGTTCCCTGGATTAAAAGAGCGTTTAACCAAAGAGATTTCCGAAATGATTCCAGAGAACGTCGAAGTCAAAATTATCGCACCCCCTGAACGCATGTATTCGGTCTGGATTGGTGGAAGCATTTTGGCATCTTTGAAGACCTTCCAAAAAATGTGGGTTACTAAAAAAGAATACAAGGATATCGGTCCCACAGTAGTCCACCGCTGCTTCTAAAAATCCCTCTCTTTTTTTCCCCTATTTTAATTTTATTTATTTTAATTATTATAACCAATTTTTTAAAATACGCTATCTCTTTTGAATTCTTCGAATTTTTCTTTTTTGCTATCCTAATTCTTGTAAAAGAACTTATCGGATTGATTTTAAGAATTATCATCAGCGATAAAATGAATTAATTTTGGCAGTTAATGAGATGCAATTCTTTTTTCATTAAACACGTAGGCATTTACCTTATTAATTCAAATAATACTTTAATTCAAATAAAGGACTAGAAAAAAAAGTATTGAAAAAAGAATTTAGATGAATTGGATAGAATAAAAATGTTGAGGGATTATTTTGGGAAAATCGCCTTTTAAAGAATATCTTGATATTAAAGCGCGCCATTATCCAAAAGATCGGGTTGCATTAGTCCATGGCGATAAAAAGATCACTTGGAGTGAATTACAAAAGAGAGTAAATCGCCTTGGAAATGGATTGAGAAAATATGGAGTTAAAAAGGGAATTAAAGTGGCTTTTATTTTTTGGAATAGTCCAGAATTTTTAGAAACTCATCTTGCAATTCAAGCACTTGGAGCAGTAGCAGTGCCTATGAACTACATGTATTCTTCTAAAGAATTCGAGTTTGCTATAGACTATTGTGATGCAATAGTTTTAATTATTGATCAAGATGTCATGGGAGAAATCGAAAAAATACGCCCCAAATTGACAAAGGTAAAGGCATTTATATGTAAAGGGAATAATCTTCCATCCAATTGGATAGATTATGAAGAATTAATCAAAAATTCAAAGAGCAGAAATGTTAAAGTTACGGGTAAATTTTCTGAATCAGACGAAGCACTTATCTGTTTTACCGGAGGAACCACAGGAATGCCAAAAGGAGTTGTTTTAACCTACGATAATTTCATTTCAAATTTAGAAATGACTACAACTTTTCTTATTAGTTTTTTACCACCAGTTTCAGAATACTACGATGAAGAATATGCAAAAAATGAATTTCAACGCAAAATTCAGGATGTAATGGATGCAATGGGGTTAGGATCTACCATTGTTAAATTAGATTTTACAAAAGAATTTAAAGGAAAGACAGTTGTTTTAATAACTGAAACAGATAAAGGTGTAAAGCTTCCACCAATGACAATTACTACCAGAAAAACAGAGAATGGCGAGGATAAGGTGAAAATATTTTGCGGGACTCGAGACGATATAAAACCTAATTTAAAAATGTATTATAAGATAGGTGAGCAGATTCGGTATGGCGCAAAAACTATACCGTTGACATATAGTAGGTTAGGACGACTTAAGATGTTTCCAAGGATTTTAAGACGGTATCTCTTTGGTGGAATTAAAATAGAAGGTGAAAAAACATTAAGAAGATCAATTATTAGAGGAATGTTACATAAAGGCGCTGAAGATATTTTTCCTAGCTGTTTTTTACCTCCATTTTTCCACTCTGCCGCATATGTTAGCGGAATAGTTGCTTGGATACTTTTCGGACAACCGTTAATTTTCCCTATATCAAAAAAGTTTGATATTCGAGAAATATTGGAATTCATTGATAAAAAAGTAATTCAAGTGCTGATGATGGTTCCAACTATGTGGAAACGATTATTGGAATATCCAGATCTCGCTAAATTTGATCTTAGTGGTTTAAAAGTTGCGATATCCGGCGGAGCATTATTTAAGGGCTTATATAAGAAGCTACTCTTAGAATCTTTTCCAAATGCTTTAATAATTGACGGTTTTGGGCAAACAGAGATGTCTCCAATTATTTCATTAAAATTGGATGCGTCGTCAGAGAAAGTAGTTGAAAGATCAATTGGTCACGAAATCGATGGGTTGAAGGTACGAATTATCAACCCCGAAACCGGAGAAGATGTGAAAGATGGAGAGATTGGTGAATTATTATATAAAAGTGTTACTGTTATGAAAGAATATTATAAAGATCCAGAAAAAACTAAAGATGTATTTAAAGATGGCTGGTTCAGTAGCGGGGATCTTGGATATAGAGATAAAGATACTGGAGAATTATTTATTGTAGAAAGACTGAAAGAATGCATAAGTAGTGGAGCGGAAAAAATCTTTCCTTTAGAAATAGAAGAAGTAATTTCCCAACACCCTAAAGTAGAAGAAGTTGTTGTAATTGGGGTTCCCGATGAAGAATGGGGATCTGCTGTCAGGGCTGTTGTTGTTCCCAAAAAAGGATTGATACCCTATCAAGACCTAACCGCTGAAGAAATTATTGAATTTTGTAGAGGTCGTATGGCCAGCTATAAAAAGCCAAAAAGTGTGGTTTTTACTGAGGAGCTCCCTGTCTCTCCAGTAGGAAAAGTGTTAAGAGCAAAAGTGAGAGAAATCTACTCCCAATAATATTATTAAATTAAAGAGAGAGGAGAGAATCATGCCTGAGCTACGCCAAAATCCTGTTACTAAAGAGTGGGTTATAATTGCCCCTGCAAGGGGGCAACGCCCCGATGAATTCAAAGCTGAACCAAATAAGGACGAAAATCCAAATTACGATCCAGAATGCCCTTTTTGCCCAGGAAACGAACAGGAAACCCCAGGTGAAATCCTTTCCTTTCAGTCCGATAAGCAAGATGAATGGACTGTTAGAGTAGTTCCCAATAAATACCCGGCATTAACTGCAGAAGGCAATTATACCCGAAAGAAACTTTCTGATTTCTATCGTAAAATGCAAGATGCTATTGGAAGCCATGAAATAATAATTGAGAGCCCGCAACATAATGCGAAACTTGGACTCATAGCTGATAGTCACATGAAAACAATTTTGACAGCCTATAAGAAACGCCATCTTGCGCTTTGCAATTCTGGCTATAAATTAGTAACCATATTTCGCAACTATGGCGAGGCTGCTGGTACCTCACTCAGGCATCCCCATTCTCAAATCATAGCAACTCCTGTAGTTCCGAATAGTAAGCGGTACCCTATTGAAGAGGCTATGCGTTATTATGATGACAATGGCGCTTGTGTCTTTTGCGATATGATCAATCAAGAGCTCATATCACATGAACGAATCGTATTATTAGGAAAAAAATTCATTATTTTTGAACCCTTTGCCGCTAGAATCCCCTATGAAACATGGATTATGCCTGTTTCTCATGCTGCCTCATTCTCCTTCATAAATCCCGAGGAACTCGATGAATTAGCGCATATCTTGAACCGATTTCTCCAAATCCTTTACATAAAATTGAATAATCCTTCCTATAACTATATGATAGAGAGTATCCCTTGTAAATCCGAAAGGAACCTTTTTTATCACTGGAGTTTAGTAATTCTACCGCGTCTCACAAAGTTCGCAGGATTTGAGCTAGGAAGCGGAATGCATATCAATAATATGTTCCCTGAAGAATGTGCCGCAATTCTCAGAGATTAAAAATCAAAATTTTATTATTATTGTCGCAATTATTGTAATAAAACTCACAATTCAATCAATACTCCTTTCGAACCTACATTCCCAAAAATTGTTTCCTTTAAAATCATCTTTTTTTGGGCTTCTTCGTGAATATGTCCAAATAGACATAGAATTGGGTGATATTTATCAATAAATTCTCGATATAATTTTGATCCCACATGCCTTCCTTCAACCGCAAAATCACAACAACCATACGGTGGTATATGCGATATTAAAATCAATTTATTGCAATCTTCTTCTATAAATAAATTCTCCAATTTCTGAATATTCTTTAAAACATCAAGCTCATCTCCTCCAAACCCGCTGATAACGAATTCATTGGGTAATTGAAAAAGTTTTAAATGTAAATTTAACCCGATTTTCATCTCGAAATCAGGGGCTAATCTATCGCTATTACCCCATACATAATAAATATCCGGAAAATTGAGCCGTTTTAACCTCGATTGGAGAAGTGGAATTGAGATCTCATTCCTAAAATCGCCGCAAAAAATTAAGATATCAGGTTCAGTCTCTGCGATTTTCTTTTTGACCTCCAAAAAATGATTTGTCAAACCATACATTCCATGAAAATCAGAGAATGCAAGGATTTTCATTTTTTTGGCTCTCAATTCAGGATAATCTCATTTTGGCCGAATAGACAATTCAAGCAAAATATAATTATTTTCAACTGTTCGGTCTTCGATAGAAACTCGAATTTCCTGCCTTATTATTTTCGAGAGTTCCTCTCCTAATAAAATACACGGCTCAAGGAGTGAAATCAATGCCGCAGCACTAGGCGTTTTATTTGATATATTATAATTCTTGATAATTTCATCGATACAATTTATTTCTAGATCGGAAAGCGTATATCTTATAGTAATTAATACATCGACTTGACTGCCGCCACGTCGAAATTCAAATTCAATTCGTTTCGGAAAAGGGAAAACTTCAGTATACCATTCTCTTAGGAATTCATTTCCTTTATCAATAAAGAGTTGTGAAAGATTAACTACACCTTGATTCTTTCTATATTCCTCCCATATATTTTTAAATAGACTCAAAAAGCGGGGATACGCAATACGTTTGCGTATTAAATTCGATTGCAAATAGGCATGAAACTTTTCGTCGCCACGATCGAATTGTGTGTGGTGCCCTAAAATTTCATAGAATTTGCAAACTTTCTTGGTCATGTAAATCAATTAAATCTTACTTATGGTTGATAAAAATATTGTTGAATTTCATCCAAAACGATTGATCCCAGATTTAAATGGATGCGGCTTTTAATATTTGATTTAATTTTAATATTAAGAAAGGTATGAAAATGCACCTATCCCCAAAATGGATCTGGTTTTTTAAGTATCTCGGCATCTTTTTCACGATTCCAATTATCGGCACACTTGCACATGAACTCGGACATTATTTGGTAGCGGTAATTTATCAATAACCAGCTGGAATTGCCTATGCTTATACCTATTTAATAGGGGATAATAAACTCACCCCAGAACAATGGTTCTGGTTTGTTATGGGCGGACCAATCTCTACATGGACAATTGCTGTTTTAGGTATTACTTTTATTGTATCCAAATATCATCATATGCATTCCGAAAGGATGAGGTCAATAGGCGTGGGGCAATCTATTGCTGTTGTGGGAACTACTTTCAGTCTTCGCTTCATTTTTAATGTAGGTGTTTATTTTATTTCTACCACTCTTTTAGGTCATTCCAGCAGCGCCGATGAAGTGGAAGTTGCAAAAATTTTGAATATAAATCCCGATTTAGTAATGTACGGGAGTGCTATCATTGCATTAATTTTAATATTAGCTGTGCTCTATTATCTACCTCGCCATCAACGCTATATTATCTTGATTGGAGGTATCTTAGGTGGTATTCTAGGCTATCTCTTCTGGTATTATTATATAGGTCCAATTATTTTACCTTTACCCTAAAAAAGGAAAAGGAATTTAATTTAATATGAAATTGTTCAT
>Ga0315310_10002475_pt1 | contig 11533 bp, 8 predicted proteins | sample TDP5_MG_FD_203630 | JGI IMG/M metagenome (GOLD analysis project Ga0315310, IMG submission 203630) | Freshwater sediment microbial communities from Lake Towuti, South Sulawesi, Indonesia - TDP5 | ecosystem: Environmental > Aquatic > Freshwater > Lake > Sediment | place: Indonesia: South Sulawesi... | reverse complement strand
AACAGCTCGAGGTCGTCATGGCCGGGGAAAACCCGATCCTTGTCATTGCAGGTGCAGGCAGTGGAAAGACCAGGACCGTAACATACAGGGTTGCGAGGCTGGTTGAAACTGGAATTGATCCCTACAGCATCCTGCTCGTCACCTTTACGAACAAGGCAGCCAGGGAGATGCTCAGGCGGGTGGAAGGCCTCCTTGACATTCCAACGAGGACACTCTGGGGAGGGACATTTCACCATATCGGCAATCTCGTCCTCAGAAAACACGCCAAACTCCTTGGATACAAAGACAACTACACCATACTCGACAGGGAGGATGCAAAAGACCTCATCTCTTCTGTCGTCACAGAGATGAACATTGATACAACATCAAAAAGGTTCCCCCTGCCCGATGTCATTGAGGCCATACTGAATCTCTCTGCAAATACAGGCCGTAAGATCGAGGACATCATTATTGAAAGATACCAGTATTTCTGGGACCAGGCCGAAGCAATCCTTGCCATAGCACCGAAATACGGAGAAAAAAAGAGAAAGCTCAACGCAATGGACTTCAACGACCTTCTACTTAATTGGAAGTCCCTTCTCCTTGAACACCCCAAGGTTGCAAAAGAGTATTCTGAGAGGTTCCAGCGCATCCTTGTTGATGAATACCAGGACACAAACAAGCTGCAGGCAGAGATCGTGGACATCCTTGCCCAGGGCCACAGGAATGTGATGGTCGTTGGCGACGATTCCCAATCCATCTACAGCTTCAGGGGCGCGAATTTTGAGAACATCATTGAATTTCCCAGGAGATACCCTGATGCGAAGATCTTCCGCCTTGAGATTAACTACAGGAGCACTCCTGAAATCCTTCAACTCGCCAACTCCAGCATAAGCAACAATGAAAGGCAGTTTCCAAAGTCTTTGAGGGCAATGCGCAGCGGAGGAGACATGCCTGCTCTCATCCCTTTGAAAGACGAGATTATGCAGGCTGAGTTTGCAGCCCAGAGGATCCTGGAACTCAGGGACCGGGGCGTCCCACTGAAGGAGATAGCAGTCCTTTATCGCGCCCACTATCAATCCATGGAACTGCAGCTCGAGCTTACGAGGCGCGATATTCCCTTTGAGGTCCGCTCCGGGCTCAGGTTCTTCGAGCAGGCCCATATCAAGGATGTGGTCTCATTCCTCAGGCTCGTGTGCAACACCTCGGACGAGCTGGCATGGAAGCGGGCATTGAAACTGTTCAAGGGGATCGGCCCTGCAACTGCGGCAGCCATCTGGGCCCTTGTGTCTTCATCGGAAAATCCTTTGAAAACCATCTTCACTGAAGATGCCCTATCGATCGTGCCTGCAAGAGGCAAGGCTGGCTGGAGCAAGTTCCTCAACACAATCCAGACACTCACAAAGGAAGAATTGGGAGGAACCCCTTCGCCGATGATAGAGGCAGTCCTCCTGGGAGGATACATGGATTACCTGCAGGAACGCTGGCCCGATTACGAAAACAGGGCAGAAGACCTGGAGCAATTGAAGAATTACTCGGCAAGATTCGCAAACCTCGAGACATTCCTGAGCGAGCTTGCACTCCTTACAAATGTCGTAGGAGAGGATGTGGTGGAAGGAGAGGTTGATGAAGAAAGGCTCATCCTCTCAACTATCCATCAGGCCAAGGGCCTTGAATGGTCATATGTCTTCCTCATCTCCTTGTGCGAGGGGAAATTCCCTGCAAGCAAGAGCCTAAACGACCCGAAGGGAGAGGAGGAAGAAAGGAGGCTCTTCTATGTGGCCGTGACACGCGCCAGGGACGGTCTGTATCTCTGCTATCCGTATTTCACAATCCAGAGGGGGACAGGGATCATCCAGAGGCCGTCGCGCTTCATCAAGGAGCTGCCCGAGGACTACTTTGAACGCTGGGACATCGAATAACCCCTCTTCTGTCTTTTCTTTTCTGTTGACTTATCAATACGCCCTGATTAGTGTCAATTGTGTAGTCGCCTGATTTTCTTTTGTAGTCGCCTGATTTATCAGGCAATAGAAAATTGTTTGTGTAGTCGCCCGATTTATCGGGCAATAGAATGTCCCATAAATGGGACAACTACAGAAAATTATATTTGTAGTAAATTATTTATGTAGTCGCCCGATTTATCGGGCAATATGAAATTGTATTTGTAGTCGCCTGATTTATCAGGCAATAGAATGTCCCATTGAGCCTAAGGCTCATCAGCCCCTGGCTGAAAATGGGACAACTTCAGGTAACAATATATGTAGTCGCCTGATTTTCTTTTGTAGTCGCCCGATTTATCGGGCAATAGAATGTCCCATAAATGGGACAACTACAGAAAATTATATTTGTAGTAAATTATTTATGTAGTCGCCTGATTTATCAGGCATAGATAAGGAGGATACAAAGATGAAAAAATTGATACCGGTATTGTTTTCAGCAGTCCTATTGGCTGGCTTCCTGGCGGGAAGCGGCGGATGCGGCGGCTGCAACGATAACGGAGGAGACTCAACCCGTCCAACTATCCTCTCCGTAAGCCCCTCTGACGGCGCCACTGGTGTGCCCATCACCACAACCGTCTCAGCCACATTCAGTGAAGTAATGAACGCAACAAGCATAAATGAGGCAACATTTTCCGTTGAGGGAGCTACAGGAACAGTTAGCTATGAGGGCACAACAGCCACATTGACCCCATCTGCCGCTCTTGCTTATAACACTACCTTCACAGTGACCGTGACCACAGGGGTCAAGGATGCGGCTGACAATTCAATGGCTTCGGATTATACATGGAGTTTTACAACGAGGCCGCCTCCAGGCACATTGGATGCCACCTTCGGCACCTCTGGCACCGTCACCACCGCCATTGGAAGTGGCAATGACGAGATTCATGCTCTCGGGATCCAGGAAGATGATGGGATCGTAGTGGCTGGTCAATCTTGGACCGGGATCAATTTTGATTTCGGCCTGGCCCGCTACACATCAATAGGCGCTTTGGATACGACCTTTGGTTCCGCCGGTACTGTCACAACCGCCTTTGGCACTGGCAACGACCACGCCGAGGCACTTGGGATCCAGACGGATGGGAAGATCGTCGTGGCCGGGTATGCCTCTAACGGGGCCAACAACGATTTCGCCCTGGCACGGTACACCCCGACCGGCGCCCTGGATGCGACCTTCGGCTCCGCCGGCACCGTTACCACCTTCTTCGGCAGTGGTGAGGTCCGTGCTAATGCCCTCGGGATCCAGTCAGATGGGAAGATCGTGGCGGCTGGGTATTCCTGGAACAGTGCCAACTATGTTTTTACCCTGGCCCGATATTTGACGGATGGCAACCTAGATACGGCGACCTTCGGCTCCGCCGGCACCGTTACCACCATTATTAGCACAGACAGCTTTGCCAATGCCCTCGGGATCCAGGCCGATGGCAAGATCGTAGTGGGTGGAAGCTCCAGTAACGGCATCAACTATACCTTTGGCCTTGCCCGGTACAATTCGAACGGCACCCCGGATACGACCTTCGGTTCCTCCGGCATCACTACTACTACGATTGGCACGGACTACGACACTATCTATGCTCTCGGGATCCAGTCTGATGGTAAGATCGTCGTGGCCGGATCTACTTATACCGCCAACTTCGACTTCGTCCTGGCACGGTACAATTCGAACGGCACCCTGGATACAACTTTCGGTTCCAACGGAATTACCGTAACCGTTATTGGCATGTACAGCTCTGCCAGGGCCCTCAGAATTCAATCCGACGGGAAGATCGTCGCGGCCGGATATACCTCCAACGGCGTCAACGCTGATTTCGCTCTGGCACGGTACAATTCGAACGGCGCCCTGGATGCAACCTTCGGCACTGCCAGCATTGTCACCACCGTTCTCAGCAGTGGCGACGACTATGCCCGGGCTCTCGGGATACAGAGTGACGGTAAGATCGTGGCAGCCGGTTGGTCCCTTGTAGGCACCAACATTGATTTTGCCCTGGCACGCTACTGGCCATAGCAAATAGGAAACTGTATAGGTAGTTGCATGATTTTCCGCCGGAGGCGGATGCGCCTTTGGCGCAATCAGGCCTTTTGTAGTCGCTTTGATGTCCCATAAATGGGACAACTACAGGTAACAATATTTGTAGTCGCCCGATTCATCGGGCTGAGAAAAGGAGGATATACAGATGGAAAGAATGATCCCGGTATTCTTTGCTGTAGTCCTATTTGCTAGTTCCCTGGCGGGAAGCGGCGGCTGCGGCGGCTGCAACGATAACGGAGGAGACTCAACCCGTCCCACCATCCTCTCTGTGAGCCCTACTGACGGCTCCACTGGTGTGCCCCTCACCACCACTATCACAGCAACTTTTAGTGAGGCAATGAACGCGACAAGTGTCAACGAGACAACATTTACCATTGAAGGAGCCACAGGCACAGTGAGCTATGAGGGAACAACAGCCACATTGACCCCATCAGCAGATCTTGCATACAACACCACTTTCACAGTGACCGTGACCACAGGCGTCAAAGATATTGCTGGCAACTCAATGGCTGCAGACTATATCTGGAACTTCACCACTGGATTGCCTTATTCCGGAAATACAGCTGGGGCTCTGGATTTGACATTTGGCTCCTCCGGCATTGTCACCACAGACATTGGCAATAGTTATGATTATGCCCAAGCCCTCGCTCTACAGTCGGACGGCAAAATCGTGGCGGCCGGCTATGGCCGGATAGGCGGCAACGAAGACTTCGCCCTGGCACGCTACCTCACGACCGGCACCCTCGATACATCATTCAATACCTCCGGCATTGTCACCACTGCCATTGGCAGCTTCACCGATGAAGCCTATGATCTCGGGATCCAGGAAGATGGCAAGATTGTAGTGGCTGGACGATCTAATAACGGCACGAATGATGACTTTGCCCTGGCACGCTACAATTCAAATGGCACCCTGGATTCAACCTTCGGTTCCAACGGCATCACCACCACTGCCTTTGGCAGCGCCAACGATATAGCCTGGGCCCTCGGGATCCAGGAAGACGGCAAGATCGTGCTGGCCGGCCAAACTTATAACGGAGCCAACTATGATTTCGCCATGGCACGCTACCTTTCTGATGGCACCCTGGATTCAACCTTCGGAACTGCCGGTACAGTCACAACCGCTATTGGAAGCGGCCACGACTATGTCCATACCCTCGGGATTCAGACCGATGGCAAGATCGTTCTGGCCGGGGAATATTACAAAGACTTCAACTATTATTACACCCTGGCACGCTATTTCTCTGATGGCACACTGGACCCCTCCTTCGGCTCAGCCGGAATAACCACAACAGCCGTCGGCAGCGGGGGCAATGCCGAACTTCATGCCCTCGCTCTTCAGACCGATGGCAAGATCGTAGTGGCCGGATATTCCTTTAACAGCGTTGACTTTGATTTCACCCTTGTGCGCTACAACACAAACGGCACCCTGGATGCAACATTCGGTACTGCTGGCATTATCTACACAGACTCTGGCAATGGCAACGACTATCCCTATGCCCTCGCGATCCAGACAGATGGCAAGATCATTGCGGCAGGGTCTTCCAACTATGACTTTGCCCTGGCACGCTATTTCTCTGATGGCACACTGGACCCCTACTTCGGCAACGGCGGAATTGCCATTACCGCAATTGGCAACGGCTTCGACTATGCCCTTGCCCTTGGGATCCAGACCGATGGCAAAATCGTTGCAGCCGGCTTTGCCTTGGTTGGCTCTTACGAGGACTTCGCCCTGGCACGCTACTGGCCATAGAGAAGGGATTGCTTCGTCGCTTCACTCCTCGCAATGACAAAAAATAATAATTTCCAAAGGATAGGAAGGGCGCTCCTTGAGCTGGGCCTCGTGGGATCGCACAGCGGAAACATGAGCATCCACAAAGGGGAGTCCCTATATATTACCCGTCACGGTGCCATGCTTGGATTCCTGGAGAAGAAAGATATTGCGAAAACAGGAATGGCCAGGGGCTCAAAAGGTTCTGAAGCGGCATCCATTGAAAAGGATGTCCACCGTGCAATCCTGAGGGGTACCGGCGCTCGCGCAGTAATCCATGCCCATCCTATATCTGCCATTGCTCTCTCCCTTATAAGAGACGATATCGTTCCAATAGATGTGGAGGGGTCCTTTTATCTTCCCAGAATCCCTGTTATCAAATTTGCCAGGGCAAGCGCCTCCCCGGAGATGGAGCGTGTTTTACCCAATGCATTAAAGAAATCCCGTGCTATCATGGTCAGGGGACACGGCTCTTTCGCTGTAGGAAGGACCCTGGAGGAGGCCCTTCAGATGACGAGCGTGCTGGAGTCCAGCGCCATGATCATTCTTAGGGTCAAGGAAATGGGAGGAAACATAATGACACTTTCCAAAAGGAAGTATCTGAAATGGACGACGAGAGGAAAATGAACGCCAACAGAGCCACTTTTTGGAGCATCAGCAGATTGAAGCAGATCGGAAAAATAGGCGCTGTCCCTATTTTTTTGGCAATGCAGGCATGGGCCGGGGACACCTGTCCTCCTGACCCACAGACCCATGTTGACGGCATAGAGCACTGGACAGGTGCGACGAACATTAACGGCGCCATTGGCAACAGTGGCTTAACCGCCGGCATCTCTCTCTGGGGAGAGCTCACGGTGCTACGGTGGCCGAGCCCGAGCTACTTTGACCATCTCAATTACATGACAAAACATAATTGGCCGGGCTACACCTGTGATATACGATGGACACCCAAGGATGCCCCGGGCACATACGGCCTTTACAGGAGGCCCAAGGTCCTTGCAGAAAACATGGGCTCATTCGCAGGGATTTATTACTTCACAGGGACAACTGGCGTATTGATCTGGCTCAAAGACCCCTTTTGGTCCCTCGGACAGACATACCTGACAGAGGATTCAAATGTCCTCCTCACCCGTTTCTTACACCCCGGGCTCGGGCTCAAGGTCAGCCAGTATGATTTTGTGCTTCCGGACAAGGATGTCCTGGTCAGGCATTATCTCATAGAAAGGCTCTACGGCTCTGCAGTAACATCTGCAAGCTTTATATATTATGAGAACCTGGCACCAGGGCTTTCAAAGGTTGAAGGTTTTCCTGTCCTCATGGACGATTCAGTAAACGATTTTGCCGTTGCCTACAGCTCAGAAAGGCAGGCCCTTCTCCATTTCATCACAAGCAAGAGAAACCTCTCCATTCTTGATCCTCTCCTGGGCAAACCTTCAACTTCACAATCAGAGGTGGACAGTTTCATAGAGGGACTACAGGAGGACGGAAAGTTCATCGCCATCGGAAGCAAACCTACACCAACAGGGCACCAGTGCGGAAGGGACGACTTCACTTCATGTTCAAAGGACTTCGGATGGGTCAATCAACAACAGGGCGCATTTTCAAATATCACAACCACTGCAGGCGCCCTGTCTGGATCATCAATTGCCGGATGCCAGGCCGACGCAGCCCTTTCATATCCAATAACCTTCAACGATCTAAACAGCGCTGAATTCACCATATATTTTGCATTTGCAGAGACCGCGCATGATGCCCTCTCCCTCCTTGATGGGGCCCGGTCAACTCCATACGAGGAGCATCTTGCCTCAACAGAGGAGTTCTGGAAGAAGTGGCTTTCAAAAGCCACACTTCCAAAAACATCAGATCCGCAGGTAATCAAGTTCTCAAAGAGGGCCCTGATCTCTTTAAAGGTGGGACAGGACAGGGACTCGGGTGCGATTGTGGCCTCCATCGCGCTCCAGCCCAACTATGGGGAGGATTGGCCAAGGGACGGCTCATTTTTCAACATTGCTCTGGACATTGCAGGCTTTCATGAGCTTGTAACAAAGCACAATTTATTCTATGCACGGGTCCAAAGGAAAACGACCATATCGGATGCGCCGGCAGGCTCCTGGGACACGAACTACTATGCCGACGGCATGATAGGAATGGCAGTCCCTCCCTTTGAGATTGACGAGACCGGCTTCGCCTTGTGGACGCTGGTCTCACACGCAAAATTCATTGAAGACCCCTGTGAGAGGAGCAAATACCTTAAAGAGGTTTATCCGGCCGTTCGCCTAGCAGCAGAGCTGCTCAGGACATGCAAGGACCCGACAAACAACCTTCAGTGCGCTGCCAACGAGGACGACAATCAAGCTTTTACTCAGACCCTGCACGGCGCTGTTACCACATACATGGGGCTTGTAAGCGCTGTGGAAGCTGGCAGTGTTCTTGGGGAGTCGCCGGAAGTCGTTGAGGGCTGGAGGGCTCGCGCAGAGGAGCTTAAAACCGTAATCCTCTCCTCCTATGACCCTTCAGCAAAGAGGTTTGTGAAATACCTTGGCGGAAGGGGAGGATACTGGCTCATCTGGCCGGCCCGGGTCGTTCCTGAAAACGATCCCAGGATTCAGGACCAAGCAGAACATCTTTATAAAAACGATCTCCTGCCGCACCTTCTCAAACAGACATCGGGATTCGGATATATCAACGAGCTTGCCCTTGCACTAACAAAGGCATGGAAAGGAAACCCCTCAATAGAGCAAAGGGTGCAGGATGCACTTAGAGTCTGCTTCTATGAACTCCCCACGCCCGGGACGGATCTCATGGGAGAGGTAGAGATCACTGAAGACCTTGATGGAGACGGAATTCCTGAATTCCAGAACAGGGTCGCCATGCCCCATATCTGGAAGCAGACCATAAATTATCTCCTTGCCATGGCTGCGTTCAGCCCAGAGGTCTTTGACAGGGTTGAGGCCCCTTTGGAAAAATCAGCCTGCCCCAAAGACAGGGGATTGGGGTGCACCGGCTTCCCATCCACCCCTGCCCATGCGCTGATCTTCCTCGCCCCTGCCTTGCTGATCCTGGTCCTGAAAATCTATTGGAAATGACATTCACAAGAACGATAAGGGTCTCGATCTTCCTCATCCCTTTAATCATGTCATGCAGGTCTTCATTCCCGCTTAACCGCTTTTTCCTGGAAAATCCTGCACCCACCCTGAGGGTTGGAGAAAAGGCCCTGGACTTCTCCATTCCCTCCAACAGCGGAAGCACCTTTACCCTCAGCTCTCTTCATGGGAAAAATTCCATTGTCCTGGTCTTTTTCAGAAAGTGGTGGTGAATTTTCTGCCGTGAGCAGCTCGTGGAGCTGCGCAATTCCTATGAGGAGATAGCCAAAAGAGGTGCAGTGCTTGTGGCCGTAAGCAAGGAGCCCTTGTGGATCTCTGTGCACCTGGCCAAGGAGCTTCGCCTTCCCTTCCCACTCCTCTCAGACAAGGACTATTCGGTCATCAAGATGTACGGTGTCTATGACAGGGTCAATAACTACGCCATCCCATCAATCTTCATCTTCGACAGGGAGGGGAATCTTCGCTACTTTAAGGCGGGGAAAAACCTCTGGGACCGCATCCCCCCGAAAAAGATCATCGAGATTCTGGACAGTTTATAGAGGCTTCTCCCCGATATAAAGTGTGGCGACACCACCGGTGAAATCCCTCCACCTGACCTGCCTGAACCCTGCCCCTGTCATCATCCCTGCAAATGCCTCCTGATCAGGAAACTCTGCAATAGTGTCCCTGAGGTATGTATAGGCATTGCTCCGGGATACGAAATTTCCGATAAAAGGAACGAGATACTTGATATAGGCCCTGAACGGGAAAAAGCGGGGACAGGAAAACTCCAGGACTGCAAGCCGCCCGCCTGGCTTCAGCAGGCGATGGAACTCCTTAAGCCCCCTCATCCGGGCATCTTCATCAGGAAGGTTCCTGATCCCGAATGCAATAGAGATTGCATCAAAGCTCGCGCTCCGGAAAGGGGCTTGTTCGGCGCGGCCCTGGAGAAAACATATTCCTGTGCCCTTTGCCTTTTCCCTGCCTCGAATGAGCATCTGGTGTGAGAAATCGAGCCCGAAAACATTGACCCTCCAGGCTCGTGCGATGGCGAGTGCCGTATCACCGGTTCCGCAGGCCATATCAAGGACATATTCCCCTTCATGGAGGGAAAGCCCCCTTGCCAATGCCCTTCTCCACAGGAAGTCCATTCCAAGGCTGAGAAAATGGTTTAGAAAATCGTAGGAAGAGACGATCCCTGAAAAGATCGCCCGGACTTCATCGCGCTGCAAGCTCATCCTTAAATCAGGGCAGGACTTTTGCCCGGACAGGGATCGTGTATTCGGGTATTATCTTAGATGATGTCTTTATGCGGACAGAGCCCTCAAAGTTCCCGGGAGGAGTCTTTTCCGACAATGAGACCTTTATAAAAGTAAAGATGCCATCAGGGCTATGGACATCCTCAATGCGAAGATAGGATGGTGTTGCCTCTACATCTTTAATCTTCACATCCTCGTCTGTAACCCGCTCTATGGTGAATGACAGGGTTGCGCCCTTTCCTGCATGAACCTCGTTGAAATCAAGCAGTTTTGTATCAAACGCAAATATTTTCTTCATTGTTCCGGACACTGTAATGGTGAAGCTCAAGGCCTCAGGGTCATTGGTATGGAGGGTAATATGCTTGCTGAAATCCCCCAGCATATTCTTCACATCAACCTTAATCAGGAGACTTGCCTCGCCCTTTGGGGGAATAATTTTGGAGGAAAGCAGTGTAGCTGTGCACCCGCAGTCTTGATCTACCGAACTGATTACAAGATTTTTACCACCAGAATTCTTAATCAGGATAGTCTTCTCAAGATTGTCCTGGATATCCTGTATCCCAAAATCCACAATCTTATCCTTTATGGACAGACGCGGGCCATCCTTGGCATACGAAACAAGGTAAATTCCTCCGGCAGAGAACCCCACGAGGACAAGAACAATAACAAGTCTCTTCAACATTTGTTTTCCGTTATCTTTGGATCCACCGAAAAAAGTGTAACAAATCTGGAGGGTTATTACAACTTGCTGTGCATTATTTTTTTTCTACTTCGACCTCCTGAAGATATACATCAATAATCTCTTTTGCCCGAGGAGCATCTTTCTCCAATACGGAAATTCTTTTTGGTGTCTGAAACCCACCAAGACAATCTGTCCCTATTTCATCAAACACCAGGCATTTAATCCCATTAGTCTCCAGAAGACCTTTAATCATTCCTATCAGATAATCCTGAGCGAATGCTTCAAAAACGACAGTTGTCTTTTCCTGTGAGAAATCAGGTTTTGGGAGCAAATCTCTAACAAGTTCCACCCCGCAATCTGCACACATCCTCACCCCTTCAAAATATTCAGCATTACATTTAGGACAGAATGGCATAATATAAAACCTCTTTAGAGATCCAAACAATCTCATCCTATCAAAACCCAACAATTATGCAATTTCGGTTATGGGCCACGATGGGATGGCAACCCCACAAATACCGCACACTCTATATATTGAAATATTTCCCTTATCAGATCGGAATTCTTCTAACTCTATTGCCGCTCTACATATTCTTGTAAAGAAAGTACCTTGATTCTAAAGCGTTCAGATAGTTGCTGCTTTCTTCCTAAAATGGCTTTATCATTTGTAATAAATATATCTCTTTGATTAATATAATGTGCTATTAAATGATCGATATCTGCAATTCTACTT
>Ga0315310_10002474_pt1 | contig 11536 bp, 11 predicted proteins | sample TDP5_MG_FD_203630 | JGI IMG/M metagenome (GOLD analysis project Ga0315310, IMG submission 203630) | Freshwater sediment microbial communities from Lake Towuti, South Sulawesi, Indonesia - TDP5 | ecosystem: Environmental > Aquatic > Freshwater > Lake > Sediment | place: Indonesia: South Sulawesi... | reverse complement strand
CGCATCCTCTAGGCCCAGCTGTAATCTGCGGAGCCCTCTGTGGTAGCTGAGGCCGAAAGGCGTTTCCGTGTCCGGCTAAAGCCGAGGGGCTGCCACCCTTGGGAATACCCTCAACAGCCTATCAGCCGAAAAGGAGGCTCAAGTGGAAACCAGTATCAGGTTAGATTTATATGAACCGACAACGGAACACCCCGCGGGCTGTTCTGCACGAGCCCGCGCAGAGGGACGATCTGAGGTATGAAGCCAAAAGTTTCAAAACAGTTAATAAAGTACATAGGTATGAGAACCTTCATTTATCTAGCCACGATTTTCAGCGGGGTAACGATAACGTTCTTGCTGGTTAAGGCTATGCCTGTGAACGCCGTTGACAACATACTATTTGGCATAACGCAGGTAGGTATGGTCTACGACCCAGAGGCCTTGATACTGTTACGGAAAACGTTATATGAGATGTTCGGAGTAGGAGAAAACCCCGTAGAAAGTTACTTCCTATTCCTTCGACGTGTCTTCACCTTCGATTTTGGGCCCTCGATCATATCTTACCCGACGCCGGCGCGGGACCTGGTCTTCATTCGACTGCCTTGGACTATAGGACTTCTCTTCGTATCGACCCTAATCTCTTGGGTCGCAGGGAACCTTCTGGGGGTTTTAGGAGGCTATCTAAGGGATAGGAAATTCTCAAAGGTTTTGGAGGCGGTAGCCATAACCCTATACCCGATGCCTTACTACATAATGGCGCTCATTCTCCTGATATTATTTGCGTTTATAGTACCGATATTCCCTTTGGGAGGAGGTTCTAGTTTAATCGTCCAGAGCCTAAATCTTGAGACGATCCTTAATATTCTCTGGCATGCGACACTCCCCGCCCTCTCACTAGTCATTATTGGAGCCTTAGGATGGTCGTTCCTGAGCGCTCGAACGCTAACGCTGCAAACCTTGGCGGAAGATTACATAACTTATGCGGAAGTAAGAGGTCTGCCAGGTAGCCACATTTTGAGGAGGTATATACTCAGAAACATACTTGTGCCGCAGATGACGGTCTTGGGTCTGGGGCTGGGCGGGATATTCAGTGGAGCCTTACTGACCGAGGTTGTGTTCACCTATCCGGGGGTTGGCAGCATGGCCTATAGGGCTATCTACTCAGGCGACCTGAACACTTTGATGGCCGTGGTCTTCACAGCGATGATAGCCGTGGCCACTGCAACCTACCTCCTAGATATCCTCTACCCTCTAATAGACCCGAGAGTCAGGTACAGGTAAAGAAACATGTCTAAGGGCAAGTATTTAACCATCATTACAAACGCCTACAATGTTACACGCGATATTTACGTGACCACAGGCAAGTTCAGATTGGGGTTCACGTGCCTCATAGCAATCCTGTTGTTTGGCTTCGTTGTTTCGCTCTTTGCACCCATAGATCCTCGTGCATGGTACGCTCTACCAAAAGATCTGCCTCCCTCTATCGAGCACCCGTTAGGCACCTCCACGATGGGACGTGACGTGTTCTGGGAACTCTCTGCGTCGACAAGGACTTCATTGATAATAGGCCTTGTGACGGCCCTGATAGCGTCGCACGTAGGCCTCTTCATAGGTTTAGTAGCTGGCATAAGAGGCGGCATATTTGACCGCTTACTGATGTTCATGACGGACACTTTCATAATAATACCGGCTCTACCCTTGCTCATGGTTGTTTTGACAGTGCTCAAGCAGTGGATGACCCTCCCCTTGCTGGGGGCTCTGATATCCATAGTCTCATGGCCCTGGCCTGCGAGACAGGTTAGGGCAATGGTCTTAAGCCTCAGGGAGAGGACCTTCATCTACACAGCGATGCTTTCAGGCATGGGTACGATCAAGGTGCTGCTGCGAGAGATCATGCCATACCTACTCGGCTGGCACCTCATAAACTTCACAAACACCATACTGTTCTCGATAGGTATGGAGGCAGGTCTTGCAATACTAGGCCTCTCAGTGTTGGGCGAGAACACTCTAGGCGTTATGATCTACTGGGCGCTGAATCAGTTCTCGGCCCTGCTCAGGGGAATGTTGTATTGGATAGGATCGCCGATAGTAGCCTTGACGCTCATATTCGTCTCCTTCTACCTTACCTCCGTAGGTCTAAGCGAGTACCTACACCCCAGGTTGAGGTGAGCGTACGGAGCTGATCCTTAAAGCTAGAGACCTTAAAGGGATCTACACGCTGCAGTCTCCGTTACAGTCTTCGACGCTCGCTTCTGAGGAGTACATTGACGCTGTCAGCAATGTCTCAATAGACTTGTATCGAGACGAAGTGTTCGGAATAGCTGGGGAATCAGGTTGCGGAAAGTCCACCCTCTTGAAGATACTATACGGTCACATTAAGCCGCCTCTGACGTTGAAGCAAGGCTCTGTGGAACTCTATACTGGGGGAGAGAAACCCATTAACATATCTTCGCTTAGCTTGAAGGAGCATCAAAGGACGGTCTGGTGGAAGCGGATCTCCTACATCCCTCAAGCTTCGATGAATGTGTTAAACCCGACCATGAGGGCAAGAGCCCATTTCGCCGAGATGCTTAAGATCCATATGGGTATGAGTAAGGAGGAGGCCTACTCTAAGGCCGAGGAATACGCAGAAAGTATAGGTCTCCCCAGGGACGCCCTCAACGCCTTCCCCCACCAGCTGAGCGGTGGTATGAGACAAAGAACCGTGATTGCCATGGCGGTACTGCTGAAACCCGAACTGGTCTTAGCAGACGAGCCCTCATCAGCCCTTGACGTAATCACCCAACGAACCGCCCTGACATTCCTCAAGGATGTTCAGAGGGGGCTAGGCAACACACTTGTGCTCGTAACCCACGACATGGGCGTCCAAGCGGTACTCACGGATAGAGTAGCCGTGATGTACGCGGGCAAAATCGTCGAGATAGGAGAAACCGCTGGGATCTTTGAGAAACCGCTACACCCATACACACGGGCGTTGGTCGATTCCCTACCGAGACTCGGCGACAAATCGCAGAGGGCAGGCCTCGGAGGGCAACCGCCGGATCTTCGAAGACCCCCTGCAGGCTGCAGGTTCCATCCAAGGTGCGCCCATGCAATGGATGTATGCAGCAGGGAGGAGCCGCAACTCGTCAGGAGAGGGGACAGGAGCCACGCTGCCTGCTGGCTCTATGCGTAAGGTGAACCTGCATGGATGCGAAGCCACTGCTTCAAGTGGAGAAGGTCAGCAAGGTATTCGGCTACGGCTTCCTAGGCAGGATTAAGTTCCGAGCAGTCGATAACGTGTTTCTTCGCGAGGAGGATGAACCAAAGATTCTAACCATAGCCGGTGAGAGCGGCTGTGGAAAGACCACGCTTGCCAGAATACTACTGGGGCTTCTAGAGCCAAGCGAGGGCGTAGTTCTGTATAAGGGCAGGGATATCCACAAGCTAAAGCCTAAGGATAGGCTGTGGTTCCGAAGGGAGGTGCAGGCCATCTTCCAAGACCCTTATGACACCTTTAACCCCATGAGGAACGTGGACGCCTATCTCTACGAGGCAGCGAGGAATCTGCTTGGATTGAAGGATCCAGCGGAGGCATCGAAGTGTGTCGGAGAGGCCTTGGAGTTTATGGGCCTCTCGCTCAAAGATGTTGAGGGTAAGCATCCAAGCGAGTTCTCTGGAGGCCAGCTTCAGAGAATGTCGATAGCTAGAACGCTTCTGCCGAAACCTAGGCTCATTGTGGCAGACGAGCCTGTGTCGATGATAGATGCTTCAATGAGGATGAATATAATAAACATATTCAAGGAGCTAAGGCAGAAGCTTGGAATCTCTTTCATATACATAACACACGACCTGGCAACCGCCTATTATGTAAGCGACGAGATAGGCATAATGTATAGGGGCTCGATTGTGGAGGAAGGCCCCGCTGAGAAAGTCCTCCGAGAGCCACATCATCCCTATACCCAGGCGTTGGTAAACTCGCTACCGGAACCCGGAAAGAGAGAAGAATGGCTGAAAAGAACAAAAGCCTCGGGGATGGAGATAAAGGAGTTCCTAGCACCAGGCTGCAAGTACGCAAGTGTATGCTCGCAACGCGCGCGCTCTGAGAGATGTGTCAAAGAAAGGCCTCCGATGTGCGTGATTGACGGGGTGAGGGTTGCCTGCTGGGACTACGAAGAGCAAAGATGAAGTAGCTGACACAACCATTCAGATTATTGGTTCTCGCTCAAAACCGCTTTGGGATGAACCCCGACCGGTCCACTCTTTTCCGCTACTAGTTTCCGGATCCCCCAAGCCTAGCCTGAGGGCTACATGAGGCGGGCCTCTCATCGTCCTCTCAGCTTCTGTCTTAACTCCTTGAGGCATAGAGCCACGCCGAATGTGAGTCGGCTTAGGGACTACACAAGGCGAAGGTGGTCTCCAAGCGAGAATCAAGGTTCCAAGGGTGAGGCCTTCCTGCGCCGTCACAGAGAAGGGGCAGAGGAAGCGGGCAAAGAGGCAAAGGGTGTCGGCACACCAGGCTTCCCGGACTTGGCAAGAGGGAAGTGAATCGGGACTCTCCGGAGACATTAGGCTGGGTTGCGATCCAAGCCAACAAGGTATGGGTTTGTATCCACGCCACCATCAGAATGCTCCCTCTGGTCCGACAAGCCCGCGCAACAAGGCATAGGAAGCACCGTGATAGCGCAGCCACGCTCCTTCTACAAACACGCAATGGGTTACCGTTCTCGCTCTGGCTTGCGCAGAAGTCCACGTGATCGTTGTCCTAGACGAGGCAAGGAGGTAACGCCGAGAGAGGCTGCGCTCGGGTTTACGCTCGGGTTTATATTCCGGCGTTCGATGTACTCTGCGAGGCGAGGGCTTGAGGCATCGCCGTAAGTCAGATCGGTATCCCCATCTGACGCATGGAGGTGCCCTGCCAATCAGAGCAAGCGCAGAGTAAGCTTAGCTGTCCTCGTTGAACAGACTGGCAGAGCCTGATGGTTAGGAGGGGACTGCACATGGTCGGTCAAGCTGAGGAAGTTGGGGGCGTATCATATGCCTGTCTCAGATGTGGGGCAAGAATGACCTACGAGCAGATCATGTCCAGTCCTGAGGTTAAGTGCATGAACTGCGGCTATAGGGTACTCAGGAAGGTAAGGCCCGCGATCGTCAAGACAGTCAAGGCTCGTTAGACTGTTGGGATTCATAGCTCTCAGAGGTGGACGGTGAAGGGAGACAAGGGAGAGGCCGGCGGGAGGAACGGCGCAGGCTCTGTGTCTCGCCGGAGGGTATCAGGAGCGCGCAGAGGTGGGGGCAAAGCCTCTGCGGCGTTGACATACCCCGTCGGACTGAGGTTTGAATGCCAAAGATGCTCCCGTTGCTGCGGCGACACCAAGACGAGAGAGCGGAGAATCGTTCTCCTCGAGGCCGAGGTTGGGCTCATCGCCGCTACGAACCGGGTGCCATCGGCGACATTCGCGCTCCCAAACGCTGGGACCCAGGCCTACACCTTTTCGATGAGGAAAGTGGATGGAAGATGCATATTCCTCAATGGGACAGAGTGTACCGTGTACGAGGCGCGTCCCCTAGTCTGCAGGTTCTATCCGTTCGAGTTGAGGTGTTCCGAGAACGGAGGCTACGAATTCATCGGAACCGAGGACGACTGCCCAGGGATAGGAAGGGGAAAGCCCCTCGGCGAGGGTTTCTTCAAGGAACTCTTCGCCTACGCGGAGGACCTGTTCTCTAGGCTCTGACTCGTTCAGCCGAGGAGCTGGTTACGCTTAAGAAACAGCATCGTTATACGAGGCTGGGCGTGGAGGACGGGGATGGAAAGACAGGACAAGTATGAGAAGATTACAGAGTTGGCGAAGAGACGGGGGTACTTCTGGCCGTCCTACGAGATCTACGGTGGCACAGCGGGCTTCATCAACTTCGGTCCACTCGGCGCCGTGATGAAGCACAAACTTCAGGACAAATGGCGCGACTACTTCATCCGCAGACAGGGCATGCTGGAGATCGAGACACCAATCTTCGCGCCGAAGGTCGTCTTCGACGCGTCAGGCCACATTGTACACTTTCGCGAGCCAATGGCTCAATGCAGCAAATGCCGAGCGATGTTCCGCGCAGACCACCTTCTAGTCGAACGTGGAGGCGTGCCCAGCTCAGAGGCCGAGAGGCTTAGTCTCGACGAGCTAGGTACTAGGCTGAGGGAGATGAGCATCTTGTGCCCCGAGTGCGGCGGAGAGTTCACACAGCCTACGAGCTTTCAGACGATGTTCAAGACTACCATTGGGCCGTACTCAGAGGCGGTCGGTTACGGGAGACCAGAGGCGGCCCAAGGCATGTTCACGGATTTCAAACGACTCTACGAGGTTGAGCGCGGAAAGCTCCCAATGGGCGCGGCCCAAGTCGGAAAGGCTGTCAGGAACGAGATCTCGCCGAGGCAAGGCCCCATTCGGCTTAGGGAGTTCACGATCATGGAGTTCGAGTTCTTCTTTGACCCAGCCGAGCCTCATTGTCCGAAGTTGAGCCAAGTCAAACGGGACGAGTTGAGGCTCGTGCTGGAAACGAACCGACTCAACGGCAGAGAAGAACCTACGGTCGTTACCGTCCAACAGGCGGTCGAGCAGCGATTTATCAAGGCTGAGTGGATGGCCTACTTTCTGGCCCTCGCCCAAGCCTTCGTGAGGGAGCTTGGCGTACCGGCGGAGAGACAGAGGTTTATCGAGAAGCTTCCATGGGAGAGAGCCCACTATGCGGCCCAGAGCTTCGACCAAGAAGTCCTATTGGAGAGGTGGGGGTGGGTGGAGGTCTCAGGGCACGCGTACAGAACCGACTATGACCTTAGGAGACACATGGAGTTCAGTGGACAAGACATGACTGTGTTCAGAGCGTTCGCACAGCCGCGAAGCGTGAAACGGCTCAGAATCAGGCCTGTTGCGCAGAAGCTGGGCCCCGCCTTCAAGCAGGATGCACCTGCTGTGATCAACGCACTTGAGCAGAGCGATGCCCAGGCAGTCAAGGCCTCACTTGACGAGAAGGGGTTCTACGAGCTGAGCCTCGGGAGAGTCTACGCAGACCAGGTAGAGGTTCTCGAGGAGCAGCTCGAGGAGGCAGGCGAGCGGTTCATTCCGCACGTGGTCGAGCCGAGCTTCGGGGCCGAGAGGCTCGTATACGTGACGATGGAGTACGCTGTGAAAGAGAGAGAGGACAGGTTGATAACGGCGCTACCCCTCGACATCGCGCCGATTGAAGCAGTCGTCCTACCACTGGTCAGCAGAGACGGCCTGCCCGAGAGGGCGGAAAGCCTCTACAAGACACTGCTGGACGCCGGTCTGTGCGTCGAGTATGATGACGCTGGCTCGATAGGCAGGAGGTACGTTAGGGCTGATGAGATGGGCGTGCCGTTAGCGGCAACTGTTGACTATGAGACACTGGCAAACAACACGGTCACGTTGAGGGATAGGGACTCGTGGGAGCAGGTGAGAAGTCCTGTCAACGGGCTCGGAGATGTCATCAGGAGATACTGCGACGGCAGAGCCTCCTTCGCTGACCTGGGTGTTCCCATGAAGCGGAACGGATAGGCCTAAGACAGCCCTTGGATACGAAGTACGCGCTTACCTCGACGTAGCGCAGCCGGACTACGCCTGGGGCCAGGGATCGTCATCGCAGACCGGAGCTGGCCAAGGCATCGCGCAGGTCGCTTTCTTCCCCTTGTTTCTCCGATTTCACAAGCCTTAAGAGTCTTAGTGCTCGTAACTTTCTGGAAGAAGGTTGCTCTGGCACTTCTGCCGGTGAAGGATCTGGGTTTCCCATTCGCGTCTGATGAGCAGGCTAGGAGAAGGATTCTGAGCCTCTGCCAAGAGCACGTGCGCTACGTGCAGGACGCGGCGCGGGAGGCGGCTGTGATGTGGGACAGATACATGGCCGGCGATCGTGAGGTCGTTCAGAGGGGGCTTGAATCTCTGATCTCGTTGACTAAGCAGGCGAAGGAAGCCCAGCGCGAGACGATCCTAGCGCTTGCTAAGAGCGGCCCGATGCTGCTTAGCAGAGGGGATGTGACGCGGCTGCTCTCGACGCTCACCTCGATGGCCGACAGCTTTGAAGGAGCAGGCTACCGGATAGCCGCATTGTCCTCAATGGAAGACAGAGTGCTTAAGGATATTGGAGAAGACATAACGCAGATGTCAGGGGCGGTACTTGAGACAGCAGGAGAACTCGCAAAGACGATCTTCACCCTCAGCATGAACCCTTCGAAGGCCATCGAGGTCAAGAAGAACGTAGGCGTCCTGGAAGAGAGGGTCGACGCCCTAAACAGGGCATCCGATCTCAAGGTGCTCACGAGTAAGATGGGGCTCGCGCCTATACTGCTCCTACGCGACATCCTCTTCTTCTTGGAGAACGCAGCAGATTTGGCAGAGGACGCAGCTGACGACGCTCAGATACTTGTCTTCTCAGACTAGGTGATGACATGCGTCGTCAGAGGCATGAAGCCGCTCTTCTAGGTGACAGGCTCATCATATGGGACCCAGCAGAAGGCTCAGAGCTCTACAAGGCAGGCTACTTCGGCAAGCCAGTAGGGATCGCGAAGCCAAAGACCGCTGAGTTTGACGTACCATTGCTGCTGGACCTCATGGAAGGCTACTATCTAGCCGAGGCGAAGATGCTCAACGTTGTAGACCAATTCACGGGCAACCGGATCACCAGGGCACGCTTGAGGCGATACGCGCGGAAGGCCATAGATGAGTTCGATGGGAAGTACGAGGTGTACAGCAACCTTAGGAAGAAGGGGTATGTGGTGACGACGGGGATCAAGTTCGGATGCGACTTTGCCGTCTATGAGCATGGGCCGGGAATCGACCATGCCCCGTACATGGTCCAGGTCAAGAGAGGAGCGGAGGAGATAACTGCCACTGAGCTCGTAAGGGCCGGGAGGCTCGCGACCACGGTGCGAAAGCGCTTCATAATAGCCGTTCCCACGGGAGGCCCGGGCGGTATTCAGTACATGATGTTCCGATGGTGGAAGGCCTAGCGAAGACTCAGGAGCAGAGAATGGACTCGATCGTTGCAGGGGGCATCTTGAGGCGTTCGTGAGAGTCAGCTAGGTTTTGGTTGGCCTGCCTTGACAAGGACAACGTCACGTATCTTCTCGATCCTATCGCCGGGAATGTAGCTCTCCTCCTCGACACCAGCCTCGACACGCTTTGTGATAGCCACGAAGAGCTTCTGCGTCTCAACGTCGAGTACGATGTCTTTCACAGTTCCGACCCTAGTAGCGTCTAGGTCGATAACCTCCTTTCCCTTGAGGTCCTCACGTGTCAGGTATCTCTTGGACAAGCACGACACCCGGCCAGCTAGCGGGGAAACCGCTTCATAAGACTTTCCGTGACGGCGCCCCTTTTCCTCTTGGGGACTGCCACTGAGGCTCAGCTAGGCTGCACTGTATGGCAAGAGCTGAGGGTGATACCGGTGGAAAGGCTTATATCAATGCCTAACTGTTGGTATGTTAGGCATCAGAGGAGCCAACATGACGTACGGCATGCCTCGAACCGCAGAAGACCGAATCCAAAGGGAGCGGTTCTGCAAGGCTGTGCAGCACCACTATTCGGTGTTATCGGAGCTCGTAAGCGGGCGTGAGGAGATAAGGAGGCGGCTCATCGAGTTCTGCCGAACATGCAAGGATGACTGCCTCGGGAACACCGACTGTGATGTAAGGAAGGCGTACCACGCCATATTCTAGGTTGCATCGCCTTCGGCCCGTCAGAATCCCCAGATGAGACACTCCTCCATCACCGGTCGCTCAACACCAAGTCAAGGCGGCCTGAACGCAGAGTCCCGAGGGCCTAGGGCCGCTCCCAACAAAGCTGTCAAAAGGCCGGTTCTCTGTCCCTTAACCCAGTCTTGTTCTTGAAACCCAAGCAATCAGATGAAGAGAGGTCAACAACGTGACGTAATACTTGAGCGTTGCCCACGTGACATCAACCTTTATCGCTCTACCTCTTCGAAAGGCAGCGAAGAACCTCTCGCCTAGGAGGGGCGACGGGAAGATGCGAAGGAGACCCTTGCGGGGGCAGTTCCCCACCAAAGTGCTGCTTGTTAGACTCACGCCGCTTAAGGATGTCAAGGACAGACTCCTTTGTCTGCTTCCGCTAACAGTCATACTTTCGGGCTGGGAGCTTCTCTCCGCTTCCGGCATCGTGCGCGCCGAACTTGTTCCTCCGCCGTCAAAGGTCCTCATGACCCTCACTTCCCAGCTGAGCACAGCCAGCTTTGTGCTGATGGTCCTGCGGAGTTTCAGCAACCTGACGCTGGGCATCCTCCTCGCGTTATTTATGGCCGCGCCTCTCGCGATCTGGGCAGGTCTCAAGAGGCAGGTCGACTCCACGATCACACCCTCGATCATGCTTGCAGGAAGCCTTCCGGACCTCGCTCTGCTGCCGCTCCTTATGATGTGGTTTGGCGAGGGTTCCCTCGCTGCGATCCTGATGGCTGGCGTCTGCGCCTTCTTCCCCATCTACTTCACGACGCGAGAGGGAGTAAGGTCGATCCCAACGGAGTACTTCCAGGTCTCAACCATTTTCCACTCCGGTAGGTTCGACTTCGTGCAGAAACTGATTCTGCCCGCGATTGTGCCTCAGGCCATCACGGGGCTGAGGCTGGCGTTTGACTTCGTTTGGGAGGTTATCCTAGCCATTGAGATAATCGCCCGAGTAGCGGGGATAGGCTCATTCATCAATATGTCAGTAGAGCGCCAGACTGTCGACGCTGCGTTTGCGGGCATCTTCGCGATAGGCATCCTCTCCATTATCGTCGACAGATGCTTCTTCGGATTCCTTGAGGAGAGGGTCAAACGGTGGGCATAGCCGATGGAACTGATGCAGGTTGAGGGTGTGAGCAAGTTCTACCAGGATGGTAGAGTCCCCGCCGCGCTAAGAGATGTCTCCTTCAACGTGCACGAGAAAGACTTCGTCGGGGTCGTGGGTCCCAGTGGCTGCGGAAAGTCGACGCTACTGCGCATATTAGCGGGTCTAGAAAGCCCCTCCTCTGGCCGCGTATGGTTTCATGGAAGAGAGGTATCGGCGCCTCAGGCAAGGATCAGCATGGTCTTCCAGTCTTGTGCGTTGTTCCCGTGGAGGACCGTCGTTCAGAACATAGAGTATGGCCTAGAACTCAGGAAGGTCCCAAAGGCTCAAAGAAGGGAGATCGCCTTAGGTCTCGTGAGACTCGTCGGGTTGGCCGGTTTTGAGGACGCCTACCCCAAGAGGTTATCGGGGGGAATGAAGCAGCGGGTGGGCATAGCCCGGGCGCTCGCCGTTGACCCCGAGATCGTGCTTATGGACGAAGCCTTCAGCTCCGTAGACGAGTACACTGCAGAGGTCTTGAGGGGAGAGGTGACAGATATCTGGAAAGAGACTGGCAAGACCTTCATGCTGGTGACGCACAACCTGGGGGAGGCGATCCAGCTGGCGGAGAGAGTTGTAGTCCTCTCTTCTAGGCCAGGCCACGTGAAATCCCTCCTAGATATCGACCTGCCCCGACCGAGGGACCCTGAAGACCCAGACTTTGTTAGGTTACACAAGGAGCTCTTCGCGCTCCT
>Ga0315310_10002473_pt1 | contig 11543 bp, 8 predicted proteins | sample TDP5_MG_FD_203630 | JGI IMG/M metagenome (GOLD analysis project Ga0315310, IMG submission 203630) | Freshwater sediment microbial communities from Lake Towuti, South Sulawesi, Indonesia - TDP5 | ecosystem: Environmental > Aquatic > Freshwater > Lake > Sediment | place: Indonesia: South Sulawesi... | reverse complement strand
GGGCCTGCGCGTCGCTGCCTTCGAGACGCTGCCGGGGGAGAAGGTGCGTGTAGCAATACTGCCGTTGGGCGAGACCCGGCTTGAGCTCATCGAAGCTACGACTGCGGATTCCCCGATTGCACGCTTCTTAGAAAAGCGTGGCGAAGGTATCCACCACATTGCTATTGAGGTGGAACAACTACCGGAGCATCTTCGGCAGCTTGGTGCCGCGGGCGTCCAGCTTATTCCCCCGAAAGCCGCGGCTGGTGCCGGCGAGCATAAGTACGCATTTTTGCATCCGACGAGCTGCTGCGGTGTACTGCTCGAGCTAGTTGAAGCGCAAGAGCGAGCGGAAAGGGAAAGTCCGTGAAATTCGGCGACCTGGAGATTTTCATTCTCTGCGATGGGCGTTTTCGTTTGGACGGCGGGGCTATGTTCGGGGTGGTGCCGCGGGTCTTATGGGAGAAAAAGTTGCCACCAGACTCACGTAATCGTATCACGCTGAGTCTTAATTCCGTGCTTATTCGGACTGGGAAGCAGAGCGTGCTGGTGGAGACCGGTATTGGCGACAAGATGTCAGCCAAGTGGGTTGATATCTACGGGGTGCAACACACCGTAACCTTGCCTGAATCCTTGCACGCGCACGGTCAAGCGCCGGAAGAGATTGACATCGTTGTCAACACGCACTTGCACTTTGACCACTGTGGCTGGAACACGCGCTACGATAGCGCCGGTCGGCTAGTTCCCACTTTCTCCCGTGCGCAGTACTACGTGCAGCGGGGCGAGTTGGAACATGCGCGCTACCCCAGCATGCGTGACCTGGCCAGTTACTTGCCAGAAAACTTTGAGCCTGTGGCTGCGGCCGGGCAGTGGGTGTTGCTCGATGCTGACCAGGAAATTGCCCCCGGAGTCGAATTGGTGCGTGTCCCTGGTCATACCCGCGATATGCAATGTGTGCGGTTGCGCTCGCAAGGTCGCACGGCGTTTGTATTTGGTGATCTTGTTCCTACCACGGCCCATCTGCCCTATGCCTGGGTTATGGCCTACGACCTCTACCCGCTGGAAACTGTGGAACAGAAGCAGCGTCTGCTTACGGAAGCCGTTCGGGGCGAATGGCTTTGCCTGTTTGTTCATGACCCGAACGTCCCTGCTGCATATCTCCGCGAAGAGAATGGCAAGATCGTCGCTGAACCCGTGAGTGAACTCGCGCTGGTCAGCGCATCCTGAGGAAAGCAACCATGGAAGCAATCAAGCTGGGTGTCATCGGCGGCAGCGGCCTGTACGCCATGGAGGGTCTGAAGGATACGAAAGAGGTGGCGGTGGCAACACTTTTCGGCAAGCCTTCGGATAAGTTTTTCATCGGTACGTTAGAAGGGCGACGTGTGGCGTTTCTGGCGCGTCATGGCCGCGGCCACCGTATCCTCCCGAGCGAGCTGAACTTCCGCGCTAACATCTACGCCTTCAAGTTGCTCGGCGTAGAACGTATTCTTTCTGTGAGTGCAGTGGGGTCGTTGAAGGAGGAGTGGAAGCCACTACAATTTTTGATTCCTGACCAGTTCTTCGACCGCACGCGTGGTCGCCAATCAACCTTTTTTGGCCAAGGGGTTGTTGCGCACGTCAGTTTTGCTGAGCCGATGTGCGCGACGTTGATGGAGGTGCTGGCGCAGGCCTGCCAGCGGCTGGGGGTTGAGGTGCACCGAGGCGGCACCTACGTGTGTATGGAAGGGCCGGCGTTTTCCACCAAGGCGGAATCGCACACTTATCGCCAGTTGGGTTTTGATGTCATCGGGATGACGAATTTGCAGGAGGCTAAACTCGCCCGCGAAGCCGAAATCTGCTACGCCACCGTGGCTATGGTTACGGATTACGACTGCTGGCACCCGGGCTACGCGGCGGTTACGGGGACTGAGGTGGTGGAAAATTTGCGACGCAACATCGCGAATGTGCAGAAGGTCATTCGGGAAGCGGTAAAGCTAGTGCCTGCGGAGCGCACTTGCAAGTGCGGGAGCGCCCTAGCCCAGGCTATCGTTACTCCACCTGAGCAGATTCCCGCGCGCACCAAGAAGAAGTTGGCGGCCATCCTGGGCAAGTACGTTAGGTAAAGGCAGTAGTTGTGTTGCCTTTTCTATACTACAATCCTGCGTTGTCTGCTCAGGAGTAGTAGCGATGGAACCTCTCTTCACCATGGATCTTACCGCCACGACGATATTGAAATTGCTGCTCGCGGCGGTTTTAGGCGGGCTGGTAGGTCTGGAACGTGAATTCCGCCACAAACCCGCGGGCTTGCGTACCAATATGTTTATTTCTGTCGGCTCAGCGCTGTTCACTATCCTTTCCGAACAGCTTGCCAGCCGCGCTGGCGGCGACCCGACGCGCATCACGGCACAACTGATTACTGGCATCGGTTTTATCGGTGCTGGCTCCATCATTCGCGCACGTGGTTCGGTGATCGGATTGACCACCGCGGCGACTATCTTCGTTGTAGCTAGCATCGGCGTGGCGGTAGGTGGTGGCTACTACTGGACGGCCATTTTCATGAGCCTTTTGATTCTAATCGCACTCTCCCTGCTTGGCTGGCTAGAGCGGCGTTTTCACATCAAGAGTGAGCTGCGGACTTATCGCCTGTCTGGGCCGACTGCGGATGCTGTCTTGGGGCCGCTCAACCAGATGGTGCGCGCCCGCGACCTTAGCCTGCATAAGTTCACCTGCCGGCACCAGGACGAGACCTACCACGTAGAATTTGAGCTAGATGCTCCCGCCGAACAGCATCACGATCTGTTTCAATTTTTTAGAGAACACCAGTTGCGCTGCGAGATTATTTACCTACCCGATACGGAGCGCGAAGAAAGCGCGGGCGTTCTGTAGTTTGCAGTGGGCGGCGAGTTAACAGTTTAGCCGGCCTTCAAGGCATCGAGTTCAGCCCGGAGTTTCCGTAGTTCGGCGTAGAGTTCCGGCAGCCGCGCGTACACGGCGGAGCACTTCAGCCAGAGGCGGTTGTCAATAGCGGGATAACCGGAGACCGTCTGATTCGCTGGCACATCATTAGGGATGCCACTCTGGGCGGTGGCGCGGGCGTTGTCGCCGATTTCGCAATGGCCGGCCACGCCTACTTGGCCGGCGAGAATGACATTGCGGCCAACGTGAGTACTGCCAGCCAGGCCCACTTGAGCGCAGAGCAGAGTATGTTCTCCGACTGTGGATGAGTGGCCGACTTGCACCAGGTTATCGATCTTGGCGCCGCGTGCAATGCGGGTTTCGCCGACGGTGGCGCGGTCAATGCAGGCGTGCGCCTGAATTTCCACATCGTCCTCGATGACCACGAGACCTGATTGAACGATCTTGTAGTAGCTGCCGTCTTCCTGCTGCGCGAAGCCAAAGCCATCGCTGCCCACGATAGCACCGTTTTGCAGAATGACGCGATTTCCTAGGCGACAGTGTTCACGCACTACGGCATGGGAGTGCGCGGTGAAGTCATCGCCGATCTTGGCGCCGCGGTAAATGGCCACAAAGCTGTGCAAGCGGCAGCGGTCGCCAATTTCGACGTCATCGTCAATGAAGCAATAAGGCCCGAGGGCTGCTTCTCGCCCCAGGCGAGCGGTTGGCGAGACCACAGCCGTGGGATGGATGCCGGCGGGGAAGGGCGGAGGCTGGTAGAAAAGCTCCAGTGCGCGTGCGAAAGTCAGATAAGGGTTGTCGGCGCGTAGGGTGGGCAAGGGTAGCTCTTCGAAATCCTTGGCCACGATGATAGCGGCGGCTTGCGTTTGTTTGAGCCGGGAGCGGTAACGCGGATTGGTCAGAAAGGTTAATTCTCCTGGGCGCGCAGTTTCAATTGCGGCCACGCCGTGAATTTCCACTTCACCGTCACCGGTGAATGTGCAGCCAAGTCGTGCGGCAATTTCTCGTAGTTTCATTGGCTTATTCTCCTGTGGCGATTCTAGCGGATGTATGCAGGCTGGCAATAGAGGGAAAGCATTTACTCGCCAAAGAGGCGGGGCTGGGGAATAGCCGCCGGTGGTCGGCGGCGTGCGGTGCGGCTGGGAATGACAGCCACTACGTCGATTTCGCTTAGAGCAGCTTTGGGGACGAAAACTTTTTGCTGGCCGTGGGTCAAGTTTGGCGGAGTCAGGAGGTAGCCGTGTTCGCTGAGTTGAAGGAGGTCGTTGACCAGGATACCTTCCATCACCTGGTTGTCGCGGAAGCGCAGCCGTACCCAAAGGCCTTCGAGGCGTGGCCGGCGGGTGAAGCGCGCGGGCTGTGGTGGTAGTTGGAGCTCATCCCAGTCGCGCACGAACCAGACACAGTGCACTTGTTTCCAGGCTAAGGTGCGCAGTTGGCCTTGTTCGTCGAGCAGCTCAAGCCCTTCGCGCCGGTCGAACTGGCGCGGATTGACGTAGCCGCGGAGCTGGTCATTGTTAGCCAGTTCGACCACGACCTTTTTGTGCGTGGAGGGCGCTTTCAGGTTCACGGCCCCAGCCGGCAGCGCACCAGTGACGTAGAATTTACGCTAGCCGCTGGCTATGGTAGTATCCGCGCCAGAGGGTGTCAATTGACACCCGTGAACACGCGACGAATTTGACCCAAGAAGAGCAGATCCTCAAGTCGGCTGGGGTCGTTACCCTGCTCACCATTGTCAGTCGGTTCTTCGGCTATGCGCGCGATCTGGCTATTGCTATCTTGCTGGGGACCTCGCTGGCTGCCGATGCCTTTGTCATCGCCTTTCGCATCCCCAACCTGCTGCGGCGGCTTACGGCTGAGGGTGCCATGACCGGGGCCTTCGTGCCTGTTTTTTCCCAATACCGGCTGGAGCGTCGCGATGAGTCGTGGGACTTTGCCAATAAGATGTTTTGGACGCTGGGGGCGGTGCTTGCCGCGGTTACCATCTTAGGGATTATCTTCGCTCCGGCCATCGTGCGAGTCTTTACCCTGCTCAGCCGCGCCCCAGAGCAATGGTCGCTGGCAGTGTTGCTCACGCGCATTACGTTTCCTTATTGCACGCTAATCGCTTTGACGGCGCTGTGCAGCGCGGTGCTAAACACGCTACGGGTGTTCGGGCTGCCAGCGGCGACGCCGATTTTCCTCAACCTAGCCATAATCACGGCCGCGGTGGCTGCTTGGCTATTCGATTACCGCCAGGTAGCGGTGGCGCTGGCTTTGGGGGTAGTGGTCGGTGGCCTGTTACAGTTGCTGGTACAGGTTCCGGCGCTGGTGCGGCGTGGAATGCACTTTCGTTTTGGGGTTTCATTTCGCCATCCGGGTATTCGTCGGGTAACCAGGCTGATTCTGCCCGCTTTTGCCGGCGTGGGTATCTATCAGGTGAACGTCCTGATTAGCACGATTTTCGCTACTTCGGCCTGGGTGCCACAGGGAAGCGTGGCTGCGCTCTACTATGCTGATCGGGTAATGGAAGTGGCCCTGGGTGCCTACGCCATCAGCGTAGCGACGGTGATTTTACCGGTGATGGCGCAGCAGGCGGCGGAACGCAATCTGGCGGCGGTGAAGCAGACCCTAGCCTTCTCCTTGCGTAACGTAGGTTTTATTATTCTGCCGGCTGCCGTGGGCTTGGTGGTGCTCAACGCGCCTATCATTCGCGTCTTGTTTGAGCACCAAGCCTTCGGTAGTCAATCCACGGCACTGACGGCGCGCGCGTTGGCGTTTTACGCGCTGGGGCTGCCTGCCTTCGCGGCGGTGCGGCTAGTAGTGCAGGCGTTTTATGCGCTTCAGGATACGGCCACGCCGGTGCGCATGGCCGCCGTGGCACTGGTAGTGAACATTGTGCTCTGTTACCTACTGGTGCGCCCTTTGCAACACGCGGGCTTGGCGCTGGCTACTTCGCTCGCTTCTTACGTGAACTTTTTTGCGCTTTACGTAATTCTGCGGCAACGACTAGGGGCGATACACGAGCGTGCGGTTGGCGTCTCATTATTGCGTGCCGGTGTAGCCAGCACGGGCATGGCCCTGCTTTGCTGGGGGCTGGCGCGCTACTTTGGTTTGATGACGCTAAACTCATTTGCTGCCCTGGTGGTGGTGTTCGGTATCACCCTGCTCGTGGCGCTGGGGGTCTATGTGTTTCTGGCGTGGCTACTGCGGGCGGAAGAGCTGAGCGAGGTTTATACTCTGTTAGCCGGCCGGCGGGTACGCGTTCCGGTTGAGGGCGCGCAGGTGGCGTCGCCTTCGGCCACGAAAAACAAATAGTGCGGAATCACATCGCCACCTTCGTTCATTACATTCGAGTCGAACGTGGTCTGGCTCGGAACACGGTGGAGGCTTATCGGCGCGACTTAGAAAAATTTGCGCGCTACTGCCAAGCGCGGCAGCTAGCCCTGGCCAGAATTGACCGCAAGCACATCTTGGACTTCCTCAGTCAACTCTACAAGCAACAGCTCGATAGCCGCTCCGTAGCGCGGCAGCTTGCTAGCTTACGCAATTTTTATCGTTTCCTTTTGCAGGAGGGGGTGATCCCGCGCGACCCTACCTTGCATGTGGAATCGCCGCGGACTTGGAAGCGTCTGCCGGGTTATCTTTCGCTGGAGGAAGTGGAGCGTTTGTTGGACTGTCCTAATACTCGTACACCGGCTGGCTTACGCGATAAAGCCATGCTAGAACTGCTCTATGCCACTGGGCTGCGCGTCTCTGAGCTCATCAATGTGCAGGTCAACGATATCCAATTTGAACTAGGCTTTCTGCGGTGTCTAGGGAAGGGCGGTAAGGAACGCGTGATTCCCATTGGCAAGTTGGCCCTGGCGGCCGTGGAGCGCTACTTGCGCGCGGGCCGGCCAAAGCTGGTGCGGCAACGTACCGTCAGCCAGTTGTTTCTCAGTCGCCGCGGGCGCGGGCTGACGCGGCAGGGTTTCTGGAAGCTACTGCGTGCCTACGGCCGACAGGCGGGCATCCGCAGTCGGCTTACACCGCATCGCCTGCGGCATAGCTTCGCTACCCACTTGCTGGAGCGGGGGGCAGACCTGCGTTCGGTGCAAATGTTATTGGGTCATGCCGATATCTCCACTACCCAGGTTTACACGCACGTAGCTCAGGAGCGACTCAAGCAAATTTATCGGGCTCACCATCCGCGGGCTTAGCAGTTCGGGAGGTAGTTATGCCCGACTACATCTTTATGCTCCAGAGCCGGCTCTCGCCTGAGCAGTGGCAGACGCTGAACCAGGTGCAAAACCTCGCCCAAAGTATTCCGGTGAACCTCTACTTGGTAGGTGGGGCGGTACGCGACCTGCTCACAGGTTTACCCATTCGCGACTTGGACTTTGCGGTGGAAGGTAACGTGTTCAAGCTGGTGCGAGCCTTTGACGAAAGGGAACTCAAGCGAGGCAGTACAGATGAATCACTGCACGCGACGGAGCTGTTGTTTACGAATGGTGTTACCGTCAGCGTGGAGATGGCCCGGAGCGAAGTTTATGCCAAGCCAGGTGAGAAGCCAGAAGTGAAGCCGGCAGCAATTCTGGAAGACTTACGCCGACGGGATTTTTCCATCAATGCTATTGGCATCTCGCTGAATCCTGGCTCACGTGGGTTATTGCTTGATCCTACCAACGGCTTGGCCGACATCGAGAGCCGCCTGCTGCGCGTGCTCCACAATTACAGCTTTGTGCACGACCCGGTGCGGATACTGCGTTTGGTTCGCTTTGCCACGCGACTTAACTTCCGCTTGGAAGCGCGCACGGAAAGCCTGTTTGAGCTAGCTTTGCAGAAAAAATATTACCATTTGATTACGCCCGCAGCCGCCCGGCGGGAAATGACGCAGCTTGCCGCCGAAGATAACCCTATTTCGATTCTGAAGGCGTGGCAGAGTTACGGGCTGCTGGCAGTTTTCCAGCCGCGCTTGCAAGAGCGTGGCCCTGATTATGCTGGCCTGAGCAAACTGCAAAGGTATCGTCAGGCGGCCTTTGTGGCGGGCTACCGGCTGGATTCGTTCTACTTGGTATTGCACTATCTACTGAAACGCCTAAAAGGGCGGGAGCAACATAGCTTGCTGCGTAACTTAGGATTGAAGAAAGCCGAGGCTGACCGCGCACTCAACTTGGAGTACGAGGTGGAAAAAGTGGTGAAGCTGCTCAGGTGGCAGCGCAAGCCCAAGCCACGAGAGATTTATGCCCTGCTCACACCCGTGCCGCTGGAGTGGCTGATTTTTACCTTGGCGCGATTTAGCCAGAAGAGAAAAGTCCAGGCGAAGGTGTATAACTACCTCTTCAAGTACCGGCTGCTGCGTCAGCAGTTGCCGGTGCGTGAACTAGAGCTTTTAGGTGTGCCGCACGGGCCTAAGTTCGACGAAATCCTGGAGCAGTTCTTCTACGCACGCTTGGAGGGCAAGCTGCGCAGCCGCCCGGAGCAGATGCGATTTTTGAAGAAGCTAGCCGGGGTAGGCAAACCTGCCCGGCCGGCGAGGAAGAAACACGCTGCGAAGGGCAGTGGGGACAACGCGTAGGAAATCTTTGCTAGAATAGGCGTCGATGCCGCGACAAAGTTTCGTTCACCTGCACCTGCACACGGACTACAGTTTGCTCGACGGAGCCTGCGAGATTCAGCGTTTGGTTGATCAGGTTGCTCGGCAGCACATGCCGGCGGTGGCGGTGACGGACCACGGCAACCTGTTTGCGGCGGTGCGTTTCTACCGTGCCGCCATGGCGCACGGGGTAAAGCCCATCCTCGGCTGCGAGGTGTACGTGGCCGCGGGCAGTCGGCACGAGCGCAGTGGTAATGCTGAAGACAGCCAGCATCTGGTGCTGCTCTGTGAGACCAACGACGGCTATCGCAACTTGGTCAAACTCGTTTCCAGCGGTTATCTGGAAGGCTTCTACTACAAGCCGCGCATTGACAAGGAACTGCTGGCGCAACACAGTCGCGGTTTGATCGCGCTTTCAGGCTGCTTACGCGGTGAGGTAGCCAGCAGCCTGATTGCGAACAACTACCCCGGTGCGCGTCAGGCGGCCGGTGACTACCGGGACATTTTCGGCCAAGGAAATTTTTTCCTGGAGATACAGGATCAAGGTTTGGAGTTGGAGCATCGTATCAATCCTGACTTACGCCGGCTGTCAGAAGAGACCGGTATTGCGCTGGTAGCGACGAACGATTGCCATTATCTGCGGCCAGAGGATGCCCGGTCACACGATGTCTTGTTGTGTATTCAGACTGGCAAGACTGTAAACGACCCGAATCGCCTGCGGTTTGGCTCGGACCAATTTTATGTGAAGAACTACGAGGAGATGTTGCATGTCTTCCGCGCCATCCCCGAAGTGGTGACGCGCACGGTGCAGATTGCCGAGCGGTGTAACGTGACCTTAGAAAGGGTCGAACATCCCTTCCCGCATTTTGCCGTTCCGCCGGGTTATACCCTAGAGAGTTACTTCGAGCAGGTCACGCGGGAGGGATTTGCGCAGCGGCGGCGCCAGCTCGAACTGCAAGCGCGCCAAGGGTTGTTGCGGCACGAGCTAGGTGAGTACGAAGAACGGCTGAACCGGGAGATTGAGATGATCCAGGAGATGCGGTTCGCCGGCTATTTCCTGATTGTTTGGGACTTCATCCGCTACGCGCGCGAGCACGACATCCCCGTGGGCCCCGGCCGCGGCTCGGCGGCTGGCAGTCTGGTCAGCTATGCGCTGGGGATTACCGACATTGACCCTTTGCAATACGGCTTGCTTTTTGAGCGCTTCTTGAACCCCGAGCGTATCTCGCTGCCCGACATTGATATTGATTTTTGCATGCGGCGGCGCAACGAAGTCATCGCCTATGTTACGCAGAGGTACGGGCGGGAGAATGTGGCCCAGATTATTACTTTTGGCACTATGGCTGCCAAAGCGGCGCTCAAGGATGCGGCGCGGGCACTGGAGGTGCCTTATGGCGAAGCCGACCGCATGGCGAAGCTGGTTCCGCCCGTGCTCAACATTACTTTGAAGGAGGCCTTAGCGCAGTCACCGCCACTGCGACAACTATATGAGCGCGATGCGCGGGCTAAGGAGGTCATTGATATCGCTAAGAAGCTTGAAGGTTTGGCGCGCCATGCTTCCACTCATGCTGCCGGCGTGGTCATCTCTCCGCAACCGCTGACCGAAATTGTGCCGCTGTACAAAACCAGCCGGGAGGAAATTGTCACTCAGTTCGCTATGGACGATCTGGAAAAGATTGGCCTGCTAAAGATGGACTTCTTGGCGCTGGCCACGCTTACGGTGGTGGATGACACGCTCAAGCTGATTCAGCGGAATCGTGGTCTTTCTCTAACCCTGGCTGATATTCCGCTAGATGACCCAGAAACCTTTGCGCTGTTCTCGCGGGGCACAACCAGCGGCATCTTCCAGTTTGAGTCTGCGGGCATGCGCGAAATTCTTCGCCGCTACCAACCGAGCCGGCTGGAGGATCTGATCGCACTCAATGCGCTTTATCGTCCTGGGCCGATACAAGGGGGGATGATTGACGACTTCATTCGGCGCAAGCACGGTGAGTGCGAGGTCGTCTATGATCCGCCAGAGGTGAAGGAGATTCTAGAGGAGACCTACGGGGTGATTGTCTATCAGGAACAGGTGATGCAGATTGCTAATCATCTCGCTAGGTTCTCGCTGGGTGAAGCTGACATTCTGCGTCGGGCGATGGGCAAGAAGGATCGTGAGGAGATGGCGGCGCAGCGAGAGAAATTCGTTGCCGGGTGCAAGCGGCACAAGGTTGCGGAAAAGAAGGCGGTGAAGTTGTTCGAGTTGATGGCGGAATTTGCTGGCTACGGGTTCAACAAATCGCACTCGGCGGCCTACGCGCTGCTGGCCTATCACACGGCCTACCTGAAGGCACACTATGCGGTGGAATTCATGTCGGCGCTGTTGACGGTGGAGACGGGGAGCACGGAGAAGGTGGTCAAGTACATCAACGAATGTCGCGAGATGGGCATCACCGTGCTTCCCCCGGACATCAATGAGAGCGACTGGAGTTTTACCGCGGTGGGCAATGCCATCCGCTTTGGCTTAGGCGCCGTGCGGAACGTCGGTTATAACACTGTGCAAGCGATTCGTGCAGCGCGGGAAAGAAGAGGCCGGTTTACTTCGATCTTTGAGTTTTGTGATGAGGTGGAAGCGCGGGTAGTGACCCGGCGGGTGCTAGAGAGTTTGGTGAAAGTAGGGGCGATGGATTCGCTCGGCGGGCAGCGGGCGCAGTTGCTGGCGGTGATTGACCCAGCGCTGGAGCGCGGGGCGCGATTGCAGCGTGAACGCGAAAGTGGGCAACACGGCTTATTTGCTGGTGGCGGTGAACAGCCAGCGCCGCCGCCACCGCCGTTGCCAGAGGTGGAAGAATGGCCCGAGCACCAGCGCCTCGGCTACGAGAAGGAGATTTTGGGTTTCTTCATTACTGGGCATCCGCTGGCGCGCTATGCCGGCCGCTTGCAAGAGCTAGCGGCGACGCCGATTGCCGAATTGGAAGCACGCCAGTCCGGTGAGGACGTTTGTTTAGCTGGGATTGTGATCAAGACACGCCCTATGCGCAGCAAGAAGGGCGAGCCTTGGCTGCTGGCCAGCTTAGAGGATATGACGGGTGTGATAGAGTTGCTTGTCTTCCCGGAGGCGTTTGGGCGCTTA
>Ga0315310_10002472_pt1 | contig 11544 bp, 10 predicted proteins | sample TDP5_MG_FD_203630 | JGI IMG/M metagenome (GOLD analysis project Ga0315310, IMG submission 203630) | Freshwater sediment microbial communities from Lake Towuti, South Sulawesi, Indonesia - TDP5 | ecosystem: Environmental > Aquatic > Freshwater > Lake > Sediment | place: Indonesia: South Sulawesi... | reverse complement strand
GGTCTCCTGCCTTTGGAGATGTGGAATCCTTTCTGCATCAGGTGATGTTCAATCAGATTTGGCGATATTATGGAGTTCCACGACACAATTGTGCTGGCGTTAGCAGTTCAAAGATGATCGATCTGCAAGATAGCTATGAGAGGGCAATTGCCGCTATCACCTCTGCCTTATCCGGAGCCAATATGATAGCCTTACATGGCAGCGTAAGTAGTGAGCTCATATACCATGACGTGCAAGCTATACTGGACGATGATATAGCAGGAATTGTACGACGTTTTATAGAGGGCGAAGAGATAAGCGATGAAACATTAGCCACAGATCTGATAGACGAAGTTGGAGCGATCCCAGGTTACTATCTTGATAAGGCGCACACGAGGAAATGGTGGATGAAGGAACAATCTATGCCTAAAGCGGCTGATAGGTTGACCTATCCCGAATGGGAAAAGGCAGGTAAGAAGAGCTGTATCGATTATGCCAAAGAAAGGATGGAAGAGATATTGAAAACCCACAAGGTGTCGAAGCCTTTGACCGACGATCAAGAGGACGCCATAGAAAAGATACTGAAAGAGGCGAGAGAATACTGCAAGAAGAAAGGTTTGATATCAGATCAAGAAATGAAGAGGTATAGGGAAAGTATGCGGTTATTCGATACTTAACGAAGGACGTTCGTGATCTTCTTCATGCTAGAGCGTGAGTTATGTGCTGAGGTTTGGAATGCATCAATCGACATACCGAGAGACAGTCCGTCGCATCATAAGGGTGCAATAGGGTCGATACTTGCGGCGATGTTTGGTTACGCTGTAGATGCTGAAATGTTAGGATGATGGGTTCACTTCGCATATTTGGCAACAGCGCTCCCACCAATTTTTTTGGCTTGCAAGAGACGGGTTCTGGAAAATGGGTGCGCACAGGAGAAACGAAGAACAGCAGCGGGCATTGTAGTAGACAGGCGTTCATCAACATGACTGGCGTTGTTCAGCTCTCTTCAATGGGTATTTTCCATACCTGCGTGCTTCGTCGACCATTGTATAGACGTTTTCAGCATTGACGTATGGGTGAAGAGTGTTGCTGGAAGACAACACCAGGCCGCCGCCCTCTCCGGCTGCGTCTATGACTCGCCTAACATCTCTGCGAACATCCTCCTCCGTACCGTACGGCAACACCCACTTGCAGTCTACATTACCCATCAGGGATATCCTGTCGCCGTACACCTGTTTCACTTGACCTATGTCCATGCACTCCGGCTCGATGGGATTCAGCCCCCTTATGCCGGCTTCGATCAGTTCATCCAGAATCGGAAGGACGTTTCCGTCGGTGTGTTTGAGAACTGGAACGCCCTTGCTCTTTGTGAGGTTCAGAATCCGCTTCAGGTAAGGTAACTCAAACTCCATGAAGAGTCGGTGGTTAAGGATGGGGCCGTGGGTGTCGCAGTAGTCGTCGGTCAAGAACAGGAAGTCGATCCCCGAACTTATCATTAACCTCGCGAACTCGAGACAGACATCAGCGTACTTTGCCATTAGACTCCTTACAAAAGCCGGACGTCTATACATATCGACAATCATCTTATCTAGCCCTCCTCGTGCCATCCAAGAGATTACAAAACCCGTCTGCACAGCCCCTCCCACAGCCATGTCTCCGCTGACTTCCTTGATGATTTTCAAGAGTATCTCCTCCCTGCCTGGAGCGTGAACATCGGGAGGAGAGAATCCCTCGAGATCCTCCTCTGTTTCTATGGTTCCTCCGACCCACCACGTGATTCCAGTCTCTCTGTCGGTCTTCATGACTCTCCCCCACTCGTCGACGAATGTGTCTCGGCCGATATTCTTGCTGGCTGGGTCTCGAGCTACGAGCCTGTAGTCGCTAACCACCACGGCGTCGAAGTCCAGCTTTCTGTGAGCTTCTGTGAACGCTCCAATGTCCTCTAGAATGGCCTGCCAGTTTCCCCCGGCTTCGGCCATCGGTGACAGCGCCCCGGATCCATGCATCTTTACTCCCGTCACCTTCTCGATGACGCGGGAGTCTACATCGAGATCGGATACCGGAACCATGTCAGGCTCTCCGAGCTCTACCGCCGTCATGAACCGCTTCCTGTGAGACCAGGTCATGTCCAGATGCACTGAGCGTTCCTTGAGCTGGTCTCGGTTCCTTATAACATGAACGGCCTAGGTTCAGGCGGCCAGGATTGAGTGGTTACCTTGTCGTCTCAGGTCAACATAGCTTGCTGACACCGCGAGATGCTCTACAAGGTCTTCGGGCGCTTCTCTCCGAACATGTTTCTCAGCTCTGGAACGACCCGAGTTCCACAGAATCTGATGAACTTCATTTCGTCTGGACCGAAGTTGACGTAGTTTACGTGTGAAAACCCGAGGCGGATGTACTCTTCTGACTTCTTTATGAGTGACTCCGGTTCGGTGGCGATGAGGAATAGTTTCGGGTATTCCTTCCGGTCAACCAGCCTGCCCAGGGCCTCGATTTTCCTAGGATCGTAGACGTTCAGGTCGAGCATTCCAGGCACGAGATTTGCGGCGACCCTGGCTACACCCGCTTCCGCCCTGTCGTAATCCTCGTCGTAGGAGCACGGGAACATAAGGCACTTTTCAATAGACTTGGGATCTCTCTTGGCCTCCTTTGCGCCTTCCTCCAGGGCGGGAAAGAGTTTCTCTTTCAAACGCTTGTGTGTGAAGGGATGTGTCAGATAGCCGTCCGCGTACTTGCCGGCGAGCCTAGTGACGACGGGGCCGTTAGATGCTATGATTATAGGTATTGAGGAAGTGGGCTTGTCGTAGAGGTTCGCCTTTGTCAATCTGTAGTACTTCCCTTTGTACGTGACAAAGTCCTTTGTCCAGAGGAGCCTGATTATCCTTATGGCTTCCTCGAGGCGTTCAATTCTCTCATCCGTGGGAGGCCAATCGTATCCCAACGGCACCTCGTTCATACCTTCTCCTAACCCCAGCCCCAAGAATATGCGTCTGGGATGCATCAGCTCAAGTGTCGCGAAGGCTTGGGCAACTATGGCGGGGTGGTATCTGAGGATAGGGGCGGTTACACATGTGCCTATGGGCATCTTTCTCGTCAATGCCGCTGCAGACGCGATCGCTGCCCATGCGAAGCCCTCGTGAGCGCCTTCATGCAGCCACGGATGAAAATGGTCGCTCACCCAAACCCTGTCGAAGCCCTCTCTCTCGGCGAGCCTCGCCTGCTCAACAATCTCGTTGGCGGGGTAGAGGTCCATATTCAGGTCCACTCCAAAGGTCGGCATACGCAGTCCTCCGAAAACTTTCCTAATAACTCTTACCGACCGAGTTCAAGGATGAATGAGGGCGAAGGTGCTCAGGATTCGGTCCTCCGGAAGTGCGCTGTTGGACAACAGCGTTGAATGATATTATTGACACAACTCCATCGGTCGATTCAGTCCACTGGACCCGCGTCAAAGCCAGGCAAGACTTAAGTACTCAGCGGGAGGGGTTAGAGATCGGAGGGGGGTTTGATGGGAGAAGTACGTCAGATGACCTTCAGGAAACGTTATACGAGGCGCGATGCTCTCAGCACGATGGCAAAGGTTGGTGCCGCTGGAATAGTTGGGCTGGCCGCCGGAGCAGCAGCCGGCTACTTTGGTGGTCAAGTGGCAGTCCCTCCAGCGAAGGAAGTGACTGTAACGACAACCGTGACTCAGGCGCCACGCACTACGACGGTCACATCCTCGGTGGGAGTGGCGAATCCATACGGCGCACCGAAGTATAGAATCGTGGCGGTGGGAATGGACCTCGCGGGAGAGTTCCAGATACCCATCCTTGCAAGCGTTCCTGACACCGCTGCGCTCTACCAGGTCGACTTCTCATATACAGGTGCCCCAGACGTTGATCCTAAGAAGATGCAGGATGTTGCGAGATCTGAGATAGAGAGGAAGCCGGACGGCCTTATGTTCTTTGAATCCGATCCCACCATGCAGGAGCTTACGAGGGAGGCCATAGACAAGGGGATACCGACAATAGCGTTTCTTATCGACGACGATCCACCGCATCCGTCCCGCAGGCTCGCGTACATAGGTACAACTCAATACTCGGCGGCATTGGACACCGGCAAGGTATTTGTAGAGAAGTACCTGACGCCCAAGGGAATTACAGCAGGCGATGTCGCTATATTCACTCACAGGCCGGGGGCTCCAGATCTTGAAGCAAGGATCAAAGGATTCAGTGACGCTGTGACGGCTGCCGGGTTCACAGTTGATGTTCAGCCCGCCGGGCCCGAGGCTGCGCAAGCTGCTGAGATGGTAGAGGCATACATGCGAGCCAAACCCAAGGTAGTCGCTGCGATTGGAGTGGACGGAATCTCAACGCCATCCGTCGGCAGGGCTATTGATGTTCTCGGCCTGAAGGACAAGGTTCTTGGAGCGGGCTTCGACCTCGTACCGAGGAATGTAGAATACATGCAGAAGGGCACACTGTATGCTGTGGCGAACCAGCAGCCATACCTTATCTTCCCTGTGGCGGTGCTAAGCCTCTACATGCATCTGGTGTCCGGAAAAGAGATCTTTCCGTTCGATGCCCACACCGGCAGAGGCGTAGTAACCACGGAGAACCTAGGCCTGTTCCTGAAGAAGACCAAATTCCATTAGAAGCCTATCAAGGGAAGCGTCGAAGTGCATGAGAGGCTCTTCCCACTGGAAGAGACTTTTCCCCAATTTTCTTTGGAAACTCATTGAAGTAAAAGAGATAGGCATAATTCTGGCAACAGTAGTTGTCGCGTCATCGTTTATGGCGCTTTCCCCTGCGTTCTCCACGGCCGGCTTCTGGTCCGTCATTCTGAGCTTGGCCTCGAGGATCGGCACCATCGCCGCAGGAATGACCCTTCTAATCTGTTCGAGAGAGTTCGATCTCTCCGTAGGTTCAGTTTTCGCTCTAGTTCCCATCATTGCTTTTGTCTTGGCTGAAATGGGTGTTGACATTTGGGTGGGCGTTCTTGTAGGAATGGTTGCGAGTGTCCTCTGCGGCCTGCTGAACGGCTTTGTGACGGTTCGGCTGGGCATTCCGTCCCTGATAACGACTCTGGGGACAATGTTCTTCTACAGAACCCTCGCCCTCGTGTTCTCAATAGGCGGAGCCAAGAGTCCTCCCTCCGATACCGTCTATCGATGGATCTTCGGGGTGGGAGAGATATACGGGGTTTCCGTGGTAATAATCTGGTGGCTCGCGGTCTCAGTATTCTGCGTAGTAATTCTTGAAAAGACGAGGCATGGGAACTGGACATTGGCAACAGGCGGTAACGAGGCGGCGGCAAGAGCTGTAGGAGTCAAAACAGCCAGGACCAAGATACTTAACTTTGTTTTGACCTCTGTGCTTGCAGGGTTAGCCGGAATAATCTACGGCACCAAGCTGAACTCGATGTACGCGGTATACGGAATTGGCATGGAACTTCAGATAATCGGTGCGGTAGTTATTGGAGGAACATCCCTCGCCGGTGGCTCAGGCACGGTTATTGGGACACTCGTCGGTTCGACCCTACTGGGAATAATCAACCTAGGGATCGTTACCTTGGTGAGACTTCCCGGCGCTATTCCCAGTGCATACTTGTTCGAAGGGGCAGTCGGTGCCCTTATATTGCTGATCGCGGTCCTGAACGTAGGACTTGACAGACTTCGTAGGAGGCGGTGAAACCGGTGGAGGGTCCAATCGTCAAGCTAGTCGGGATAAGCAAGAGCTTCGGCCCTGTCAAAGCCCTTCAGGATGTCGACTTTCACGCTGACCACGGCGAAATAGTCGGTCTTGTAGGAGATAACGGCGCCGGAAAGTCCACATTGATAAAAATACTATCTGGTGTGCACCCAGCGGACAAAGGAGAAACATACTTTGAAGGCAAGAAGGTCGTTCTCTCATCTCCGATCGACGCCAGGAACCTGGGAATCGAAACGATCTACCAGGACCTAGCCCTCGTCGAAGACCTGCCGATATATCGAAACATATTTCTGGCGAGGGAGCTCACGAATCGACACCTAGGATTTCTGAGGTTGCTTGATGACAAGAAGATGCAGGCGGAGGCTGTCAAAACTTTGGGGACCCTCCATATCGACTGCGGCACAGTGGAGCAGACGGTCAGGCATCTCTCAGGGGGGCAGAGGCAGTGTGTGTCCTTGGCGAGATCTATCTACTACAATGCAAGACTTCTGGCGATGGATGAGCCGACGGCAGCGCTGGGCGTCGCGGAGTCGACCGAGGTGCTTAACCTCATCAAACACCTGAAGGAGCAGGGCAGATCCGTGATAGTTGTTACACACAACCTGAACCACATATTCTCCGTGTGTGACAGGATTAGTGTTTTGAGGAAAGGAAAAATGGTAGGAAGTCGATATACCAAGGACACGACAATAAACGAGATTACTGATATGATACTCGGGAGAGGAATGTCCCGTCCCGAAGCGGCTTCCTAGTTTATCAAGTGCGATCGTAAATTCTATCCGCGGCCGACTTATCCCTCAGAAATAACATAACTGTTTACGAGAAGAAGTATAACTTTCTTGCGAACTTAATATTGTGACTTCCTGCAATAACTTCTTACGAACAACAGGCGGAAGATGAAAAATGAACAGCGCGTTAGATAGGCCACGACATAAAGTAGCGTTGGTGACCGGCGCAGGAAGATCGATCGATCGAAATGGACCTCAAAAGAGATGGCTAAGTGGTTAATGGTAGCAAATTGGCTAATACAAACACTTATAATAGTTTGAGGCCCGCTCCCTTCCGCGGGGCTAAAGGTTTGAGGCGTGAACGGAGAGATTTTCTCGTCGTGATCACTGACTCCAGTGACCCTTCAATCGAACCGGAACGAAGAGTGCTAGGTGCGGTCGGTGCGGAAGTTCGCCGCTTCCAGTGTAGGACGGAAGAGGACGTGGTGCGGGTGGGGGCTGAAGCCGATGGCTTGCTGGTCGAATTTGCGAAGATCACAAAACGTGTAATTGATGGGCTCAACCGGGTAAAGGTAATCTCACGATACGGCGTTGGCGTGGACAACGTCGATGTCAGGGCAGCCACGCGCCGAGGTATATACGTCGCCAACACCCCCTACGATCTCGAGAACGTTGCAGACCACAGCGTAATGTTGATTTTGGCGCTAGCGCGGAAACTGCCGCGCGCGCTTTGGATGACGAGGCAAGGCCGGTGGGAGTGGAACTCGTTGCGGCCCCTGCCCGGCCTCGCAGAGCTATCGGTGGGCATCGTCGGATTGGGGAATGTGGGTCGAAAGGTCGCGCTGAGACTGCGCGCCTTTGGGTGTAATCTTCTGGGCTACGACCCCTATGTGTCACGAAGCGCTTTCAAGAAGATAGGCATCAAACGTGTGGGATTGCAAACCCTGTTGCGGCGATCGGATTTGATCTCTCTCCACGTGCCGCTCACCCCCGAAACTCGGCATTTGATAGGAGAGAGGCAGCTTCGGCTGATGAAGCCGACGGCTTATCTAGTTAACGTGTCGCGCGGATCGGTCGTCGATGAACGCGCCTTGTACAGGGCGCTGAAAGGAAAAGTCATAGCGGGCGCTGCGCTTGATGTGTTGGAGAAGGAACCGCCTACCGCGGACAATCCACTACTTCAACTGGATAATGTTCTTGTCACGCCGCACATGGCATGGTTCTCTGATCAAGTGCGCCTTCAGATACAGACGAGAGCAGCAGAGAATGTAGCCGCCGTGCTGAAAGGCGATCGCCCAGCACATCTGGTGAATCCTCAGGTTGTAGAGGTACTGCTTGAGCGGGAGCGAGAACTCTCATAGGCAATTGGCAACCGAGGTCGCAGCCATGTCCGCCCTTCTCGATCACGAACCTGAAGCGCGAGGACGGTCGATTCACATACTAGCAGGTTTGCTGTGAAGGCTGGGCGACGCCTTATACGCGACGCGTAGAAATTGATCGAGCCTATATCGATTGTTTTCTGCGTCCAGCTAGCAGATCTCGTACGAGGAAGACTTATTTAACTGTTTTATACCTATCGAGAACCTGCTCTCTGGGGTCGTGGAGATGGTGAAGGACAAGGAGTTGGCAAGGGTCATGGACTGCGTTGTGAACCTCAGGTATGATGAAATCAGTGAGGCGTCTCAAGCTGCGCTTGACGCGGGGGTTCCCGCTTGCGAGGTCGTGAAAGCAATGGGTGGCGGGATGACCGTTGTAGGTGAGAAGTATGAGGCTGGTGAATATTTTCTCTCAGAGCTTATCGTGTCGGGCGAAGTCATGAAGGAGGGTATGAAGGTGCTGCAACCTCACCTGAAAACCAGTGACATCAAGAAGAAGGGTAAGGTGGTGATCGGGACGGTCAGAGGAGATCTGCACGACATCGGGAAGAACGTTGTGTCGGTGATGCTGGGTGCGGCCGGCTTTGAAGTGATCGATCTTGGTGTAGATGTTTCGTCCGACAGTTTTGTCGGAGCTGTTCGGGAACACAAACCGGATATCCTCGGCATGTCAGCCCTTCTGACCGTCACGATGCCAGAGATGGAACTTGTAGTCGATTCGTTGACGAAGGTTGGACTTCGAGAGAAAGTCAAGGTCATATTGGGAGGAGCACCGATAACATCCGAGTACGCGAAGAAGATTGATGCAGACGCTGCTGCTCGTGATGCTGTCGACGGAGTCAAGATATGCAGCGCTTGGGTCGAAGCTTAGGTGTTAACAATAGGGTTTCCTCGTTATTGTTGTCGACGGAGAGACACTTGCGGCTGGGTCTCTTTCTATCGACGGGACCTTCCTCGGTCAAATCGATCGATTGATCGATCTCAGTGTTCAGGTTCTCTCGCCATGGATGTGGGGCTGTGAAGTCTAGAGAGCGAGTGATCAACGCTATTGAAAGAGGCAATCTAGACAGGCTGCCGCTGGATGGCTGGATAAGGCCGGAGACGTGGCTTCTGCTGAGAAATCACTTTGGCGTCGAGGACAATGAGGCGGTCATGAGAATTCTCGGGATCGACATCAGGTCTGTAATCATGGATCCTCCGAGAGGCTTCCAACCGACATATGTTTTCCCTCCTCAGAAACTCTCGAAGGACTTCGAGAACTGGTACGCCACGATCTTCGATGAATGGGGTATATTGCGGAAAGCGGGAGCCACTGGAGAGTACTGGCACTACACATACCATCCCCTCGAGCATGAAGAGCTTGATTCGTATGATTTCCCCGACCTTGATGCGGAGGGTCGGTTCGACCGAGCTGCTGCGCTTGTGAGGAGCTACGCTGAGGAATACGCCGTGGCTGGCTATCACGTTTTCGGCATGTTTGAGCAGGCATGGGCATTGAGAGGTTACAGGACCTTCATCCTAGACCTATACGTCAACCCAAGCTACGCAAACGCTCTCCTAGACCGAGTTCTAGAGTGGAAGATCGAGCAAACCCGAAGGCTTGCGGAGCTCAGAGTCGACATCGTTGAAATCGGTGACGATCTAGCAACGCAGACCGGGCTTATGCTTCCTCCGAGGTTGATCAAGCAGTACTTTGTTCCTCGCTATAAGAGGTGGGTCCGGGAGCTGAAGAAGTCGGGGGTCTATGTCCTCTTCCACTCCGACGGCAAGATGGAAGAGATAATACCCGACCTCATTGACGTCGGCATCGACATCCTGAATCCGATTCAACCCGAGTGCATGGACACCGCCAGAATAAAGGAGCTTTACGGTCAGAAGTTGACCTTCCATGGAGGCATCTCGCTGCAGAAGACGCTGTCATTCGGGACGCCTGAGCACGTCAAGAATGAGGTCCTTGAGAGAATAGGAACGATGGGGCATAGTGGAGGGTACATAGTGGCCCCTACACACATGGTTGACAAGCACGTTCCGCTAGAGAACATTCTAGCACTATATGAAACTGGTAGGAACATAGCCCATATCGATTGATCCCATAGATGCCACATCGCCTTGGAACATGGAACATGCTAGCCGTCTATCCGTTGCGGGTTTGAATAACTTCGGGGTTGACCAGCCGTGCAGGCGGCCCGGGAAGCCTCCCCTCAAAGACAGCTAGTACTGTGTCAACGCAAGCGAAAGCAACCTTCTCGATGCTCTCACGTGTATGCGCGGAACAATGAGGTGTCAAGACCACATTGTCCAGTACAAGGAGTGGGTTCCCCTCGGCAGGTGGTTCCTCCGTCAAAACGTCTAGACCTGCGCCAGCTATCTTTCTCTGCTTCAACGCTCTGCACAAGGCTGCCTCATCCACGATGGGTCCCCTTGAGACGTTGATCAGAATCGCCGTCTCCTTCATCAGTCCGAGTTCCCTCTCCCCAATCATTTCCATAGTCTCGGCTGTCAGGGGAACGCTCAAACTCACAACGTCTGACCTTCTAAGGAGCTCTTCGAGTGGGACCAGCTCTGCGTCAACCTTTGCCGCCGTTTCGTACTTGATGTGCGGGGTCTTGTAGGCGAGAACCTTCATGTTGAAAGCGGCCTTCGCTTTCATGGCGATGGAGGACCCTATGTTTCCCATACCTATTATCCCGATGGTCTTTCCCGAGAGTTCTAGATGGAGTCTCTTCGCGAACTGCTTCCAGAAACCTCCTCTCACGGATTTGTCAGCTGTGATGATGTTCCTGGCCACGGCCAGCATGAGGAGGATCGCGTGTTCAGAGACCGCGTCTGAGTAGATTCCAGGGAGGTTTGTTACGATCACTCCCCTTTCTGTCGCGGCGGCGAGGTCAATATTTTCGATGCCGGTTCCGAATCTCGCTATGACCTCTAGACGGCTTGCAGACTCTATGACCTTCCTCGTCACGGAGGGGGCTCCTAAGATGATTGCACCTGAATGGCTTGCTCCTCTAGCCAAATCTTCCTCCGTAGGCACTCCCAGCATCTCTTCGACTTCAGCTACCCTTTCCAATCTCTTCTTGGCCTCTTGGTCGAACCGGGGGACATCGCCCATCGCGATCAGAACTTTCTTCTTGTCCGACATAGATTCACACCTGCACTTTTCCGGCGCGCCAAGCGATCCTTGTTTTCGTCATGCACGGAGCTTGCGGTCCGACAGCCAAAGGAACTGGTCCGTTGCTCTGAAAGGGTGTTTGCTTATGACTTCCTCATCTAGCTCGACCCCTAACCCGGGTCTATTTGGCACCTCGACGTATCCATTGTGAACGGTGAACGGTTCGGTCACAACCTCGCTTCGCCAAGGCACGTCCCACTCCCAGACACCCTCCAGCATCACGAAGTTCGGTATGCATGTAGCGAGTTGTATGGATGCGGCGGTCGCCACTGGGCCATTTGGGTTATGGGGGGCAACTGGAACGTAGTATGTCTCGGCCATGGCCGCGATCTTCTTCGTCTCCAGTATACCACCATCGTGGCAGGGGTCAGGCTGGATTATGTCAGCAGCCTGCTTCTCCAGAACCTCGCGAAAGCCAAATTTCGTGAAGAGTCGCTCCCCTGTGGCTATTGGGATATTGGTTTTGGCTGCAACCTTGGCCAAGGCGTCTACGTTTTCCGAAGGTATTGGCTCCTCAAAGAAGTAGGGACGGAACGGCTCCAAATCCTTCGCCACTTGCACCGCACTGTTGATGTTAAGCCTGCCGTGTCCTTCGATCA
>Ga0315310_10002471_pt1 | contig 11545 bp, 19 predicted proteins | sample TDP5_MG_FD_203630 | JGI IMG/M metagenome (GOLD analysis project Ga0315310, IMG submission 203630) | Freshwater sediment microbial communities from Lake Towuti, South Sulawesi, Indonesia - TDP5 | ecosystem: Environmental > Aquatic > Freshwater > Lake > Sediment | place: Indonesia: South Sulawesi... | reverse complement strand
CCACGAAAGCTAGTGTCTTTATGGGGTCACTTGCAACAGCCATTATGTTTTGTGGGGGAATCACGTAATAGACGAGACCGCCTATGGGTTGAGGTTGACCTCCTTCTCCTGCTTGATACCGACCGAGAAGGCTAAGCCAAAAGTTTGAGTTATTCGGATTAAATCTGCTCCAAATAAGTTGGGAGAAGAAGTATATGTTAGCAAAAAGGGCGGAAGCAAAGATGACCGGTAGGTTAGAAACGTACAAGAGTTTGATGGGGTATTTACCGCGGAAACCTCTGTAACGAGCGTAAGAGACGGGAAGCTCGACTCTAACCCCTTCAACATAAATTACGATGATGAAAACGCCTAGTGTTGCGAAAAAACCTAGCATGGTAGGGAGGTTCAAGACTTCCTTCGTATCCACATCAACTCTGATAAAAGCGTTTTTCAGAGGTTCACGACTCATGAGTATTTGAGCAAGCGCAATAAAGGCTCCCCAACTTTTTCTATCCTGCATAGGAACCGTTGGACCCAAACTATCCCACAAAACGCTTTGGGCAACGCCTGCTAGGATGAAGAGGCTGATTCCGCTTCCAATTCCCCAGCCTTTCTGTATCATTTCGTCTAAGAGCATGAGCACTAGGCCGGCGGTCAAAAGTTGAAGGAAGACAATAATAGACGTAGCCGTACCTCCAGGTAGGGGACCATAAACTCCTCCGATCAAGTATGCGGAGGCTTGAACCCCGGTCATGACTATGGAAAAGAATTTGCTGGCTGTGGTGAAGAGGGATCGGTCGTCTGGGTCGGAAAAGTCACAAGCTATCATGCCTGATCCGGCAAGTAATTGGAGGATCAGACCCGCTGTTACGATGGGGCCTATTCCCAGCTCCATAAGGGAGCCTCTGTGTGAAGCGAAGATCACTCGAAGATAGGTTAGTTCCCATCCTGCAGTTACTCCGACTTTGTAAAGGGGTATCTCGGTCATGATGAGGTATATTACAAGGGCCATGGCTGTCCAGAAGATTTTTTCGTTGAAGCCTACTCTTCGGGCAGGCGGGCTTACTTCTGGCATGAATCTTGAGAGGGGTCCGAACATCGAGAGGAATCTGCCGGCCAAGTTTTCTTCGCCTTTGTCTATGTTTGTTGTAGGATGATTAATTAGCAGAATTGCGTAGGTAAAACGTGAATATAAAAGCTTTGACTTGAATGTTGCTTTTGTTCAGTTTCTTTAATGTCAAAGGCGGCAATAACGATGTACCACAGAAGAATCATGAAATCATAGCTTGACAAACTAGCCTTTTTCTTTGAGAATTTGCCCGGCAGCCTCCTCTATTTTCTTGGCTGCCGCTTCTGAGTGAGATGTCACCTTAACAAGCACGGGCTTAGTTATTTTACCCATTCCCAAAAGCTTGTCGTATCCAAGCTTTTCTAAATCCAGAAAAGTTTTCTCTCCTTTTCTTTCCAGCCTTCCTTCCACGGCCAGCCTATCAACTAGTTCTTCTAGTTCCCCTACATTGATGACGTTGATTTTTCGGCTACGTTCCTTCAAAGATGTGAATCCTTTCTTTCCGAAGTATTCAGGTTCATATTTTATCACATAGGTCCACCCATGTTTATGGCGTCCAGCCTTCCTTTCGCCTTTGGACCCTCCTTTCCTATGTTGGCCTACCTGACCGTATCCACAGGTTCTGGAGCCACGCTTCTTCCTAGTTTTTCTGAGTTTATGAGGCAACGCTAATCCCCAAACTATTCTACAGAAATTCTTTCACCCTTAACCGCGTTCTTCACTTTTTTCAGCCTTACCTCCAGCACTCCATTTCTGTAAGAAGCCTCAGCTGATTTGGGATCTACCCTAGCTGGAAGCGTCAGTTCTTTGTGATACTTCCGTTCAGACGTATCCACCGAAATCGTTAGATGGTCCTCGGTTGCATGAAGATTGATGTCATTCTTCTCTACGCCTGGAAGTTCGGCTACAATAACCACATCCTTATCCTCTTCTATAACATCAACCAGAGGTTCCCGTTCCTCTCGGATATTGTGTCTCTCCCGACCTGGTTGAATGTTACCGAACTCCCGAATCACTGGCTTTCCATCAGGTCCAACGGTCATTGAAAAACCATAGACGTAAGGCCGGCGGACATTCGTTTCCTCGGAAGGTGTTTCAAAAGTTCTTTGCATCATTTCGTCCATCATTTCCTCAAGTCTGTCGAACTCGTCAAAGTCGTCGTTAAACCATGGACGTTTTTTCCTTCTCCTTCTCCACCAACGTTCGCTCAACGAAACTCCTTCCAACAAAACTGTGCATGAAGGGGTGCCTATAAAAGGTATCGCTGAAACCAACTACACCATTCTTTTTATGAGGTCGTTAATGGCTTCTCCTCTATATCCAGTAACTCCACCAGCGGCGTAGCTTCTCTTCACCTTTCCCTTGAAGCCTTTTTTCGGTGGATGAAGACGGAATAGAGGCTTTACTTTTGGAAGACTGTTGTAATAAACTTCCAACTTGTAGGCGGCTTCAGCTAGGTCATCCAGCGATTTATATCCCACTTCTTGAGCGTATTCGTCCGTCAACTTTTTGTCACCCACGAGTCTTCCCCTTTCCTTGAGGAGGAGCGCCACGTTTTCTTTAGAAATTTCGCCCCAAGTCACGTAGTTTTGCGCTTTATGCAACATCCCAGCGTAGGAGGTGCGGTCATCAATCAAAGTGGCGTTGCAGTTACTGGTTAGATGAAGCATCTTAAGGGTATCTTTGATTTCCTGAGAAATGTTGCTGGTACCGCGAACCCGAACAGCCACCAAGCATTTCCTTTCTCTCTCCATTCTATCCCACCCAATCCTTTGGCGTGACCAACCTGTAGGTTTTCCGAAGAGCGTCAAAGATAGCGAAAGCGAAAGAGGGAACGGTTCTTGTGGAGCCATAGCTTTTAGTCCAGCAATCCTTAACCCCGGCAAGTCCGAGGATAACCTTAGCCGTCTCGCTTGCAATGATACCTAAGCCGCGAGGCCCCGGAATTAAAACAATTTCCACTCCTCCGCATTTACCGCGAACGTGAAAGGTGAGAGAATGCGGTTTACCACACCCACATTCCCAGCTTCCACAGCCTCGGCGAACAGGAGAGATGTTGAGGCGTGCATCTGCAGCCCCTTTTTCGATGGCGGTGCGCACCTGCTTAGCTTTTCCCGAGCCCAAACCCACATAACCGTCGCGGTTTCCAACGGCAACGATGGCTTTAAATCGAGACTTCTCACCAGCGTCTGTTTGTTTCTGCACCAAACTTATGTTGATGACTTCCTCGTGTAGATCTGGAAGGAGAACATCCACTATTTCTGGCTCGCGTATTTTTGATCCTTCCGTAAATACTTCTTCGATGGAAGAAATGTGGCCCTCAAGAATCATTTTGCCTAGTCTCGTACGTGGTATCCAACCTTCAACTTTTTCCTCGCTAGAGGTCATTTTTCTTTCTTTTCCTCCTCAAATGAGGACTTTATCTTTTCTTTTATCGAAGAAAAATGCTCTGAGAGTTGTTCCGGACGCAGTCCTTTTGATAGACAATTAGAGAATTTCTTTTGATAAATTTCCGGATTTGAGGATAGTTGACTTGCGTAGTTAACAACATGTTTTCCACTTATTCTGGTTTCATCTGGCAACACACTTTCGCTGTGAGAAACTGAAACACCAGCGTCAAGGACTCCTTTTAGGGCGGCAAAAACTCGCGCTCCTCGGGAGGGAGACTGCAAACCCAAGTCTAAAACAGCCTTTTTCACACCATGAGCCACAGCCCTAAAACCGCATAAAAGTCCGGTTAGATAAGCCGCTGGAACATTTCCGCAACTGCCTTGCCAACCGTAAGTTTTCGCCAATTCACGAGAGTGGGCTGAGACAATAACTTTATCACCAGACGCCTCGGCTTTGACGATCTGAATGTTTATGTGCTTTAAGGCGCGTCGGACTACTAATCTAGGCAGTCTAGATAGAACGAGAGCCTTTCTCGATCGATAATTAGTTTTTCCCCCTCTTCGTCTGCGAAAAGGAACGCGATAGCTTGGACTCTTCGCCATCACTTTCTCCTCCCTAAACCACGGGTTTTGATGAAACGCTCCAGATCGGCTACTGATTCGAAAATCCCGCTTCCCGTCATGTTATAAAGCTGGCGATAAACGCTTTCCGAAATTGCCCGACTGTTTTTTAGTTCACGCAGTTTCTTCCGTAAGGGTCTAATTTTCTTCATCCACGCTTCCTTTTTAGAAACTCTTGCTCCAGTAGATCCGCTTTTTCCTCCTGGTCCTCTCCTCAACCCTTTCTTTTTCTTTTCCCGCAGAACTTTCGCTCGGGCACGACTAACCCCTTGCTTAGGAAGGCGTTGGATAACGCCTTCATGAACCAACTTTCTAATGTCCTCCCGAGTGATTGCCGCTTCAACGTCTTCTGTTCGGTTAGAGTCAATCCAGACTCTGCCCTCGCCAACCTTGAGTATCTCGGCGGCTAAGCGGCGTTGACTTCTAAGGCTCACTTCTCTTTCGCTCCTTCTGCGCTACTTGGGGCTCCTCCTCACCTTCTTTTTCTTCCATCTCCTCTTCTTCAATTTCCTCGAGTTCTTTTACTTTTCTTGGATTCAAAACATGAATTCCCCTTTCCTCGGCTTTTGTTGAAATTTCAACTCTTTTTTTCGCTCCAACAGTGTGAGCAATTCTGATGGCTTGCGTTTTAGGGTCAATTTTGGTGAGGTCCTCTACTTTTTGAACCCGAACCTCTGCGTATCCTGATGGGTGAAGCCCTCTTATTTCCTTGGGGCTACGATAACCTGCTTCGGGAGATGGGGGCCATCCCTTAACTTTTTTCCGTATTTTGCTATCTATTCCGCGTGGTTTTCTCCAGTTCTCTTTCACTCGCTTGTACCGCCAGCTTTCCTGACGCTTGAAATCAGGTTTCTTGTGCGTACTGAGTTGACGTTTCCTTAGGGGACGTTCTTTGGCAAGGGTCTCAGGCTTTTTCTTGCTTTTCATTCTTCCATTCCCTCGTGTCGCTCGTAGAGGAAAATGCCGTCGAGAAAAACTCGAGGATCCTTTTTCTTGACTTTGGTTGTGTTTTGGATGTTTACGGCGGTTTGGCTGACGTTCTCAATGTTGATTCCCTGTACAATAATGTCTTCATCCTTTACCGCAACCTTGGTGTCACCAATTATCTTGGCTGTGCGAGGACTTCGCTCCCCAGTAAAGTTTTCTATAGCCACTGTTCCCTCTCTGACTTTAACGGATATTGGGAAGTGGGAGAAAACGATTTTCAATTTGTAAGTGAAACCTTTTGTTACTCCGGTTATCATGTTCTGAATGTGGGAGCAAACAGTTCCTACGAGAGACGCTTCCCTTTTGCGGGGCCAATTCGCCTGAACTCTAATCGACTTTCCTTCCAAGTTAATGGATATGGGCGCGTAGTAGAAGTCGCGGGTTAATTCTCCTTTCTCGCCTTTGACCATGACAACCTTATCTTCTATTTTTACTTCCACTCCTTCTGGGATTTCGATAGATTTTGCGGCCTCAACCACGCGCATTTTCGGTTCTCCTAATAGACAAATGCTAAGAGACGACCGCCAATTTTTCGTTCTCCAGCCTCTCGATGAGACAAGACTCCTTGGGGAGTAGAGATCACGAGGACGCCAATTTCCCTAGACGGAAGAAAACGTTTCTCCCAGATTTCAATTTTTTCGGAGCTTACGGAAAAGTGAGGCTTTATGGCGCCACATTTGTTGATCCGACCAAGAAGCTGCACCTTGAATTTTCCGGAACGCCCGTCGTCCACGAATTCGAATTCCCCGATGTAACCATTCAACTGCATAACTCTCAAAACTCGTCCCAAAAGTTTGGAGGATGGGCTAATCACGCATTCCCGTTTGTACCGCATCTCGTTATTCATGATTGTTACCAAACCGTTTGCAAGAGTGTCCATCATTGGCAACTTGTATCACATCCCTTACATTACTCATATTTTTTGAACCCTAATTCTTTAGCGACCTCCCTAAAGCACTGGCGACAAATGTACATTTCGTATCGACGAATGACCGGACCGTAGGATCCGCATCGCCTACAGGGTCGACTGCCCTTACCATACTTTCGCTCTTTTTTAGGCTTCTGTTTCACCATCGGCGTCACCTTGCTTTCACATAATTTCAACTTCAAATTCATCTTTAATGGCTAGCATCGCTTCTTCAGCGGTCAGTAAGTGACTTGACCCTATCTTAGATTTGGCGCGACGTCTACGCTTAACGCGGTATCCTGGTCTGCCTAGAGCAACTGAAATGTCCATGCCGTATATGCCGAGTTCAGGTACATATTTGGTGCCGGGGATTTCTATGTGTTCTCTGATGCCGAAGGAAAAGTTGCCGTAGCGATCAAAACTATCCTTTGATAGTTTGTTGTCGATAACTCGGAGAGTCTTCTTGAGGAAATCTCTCGCTTTTTCTCCTCGAAGAGTTACGAGGCAGGCGATGGGTTCTCCCTTTCTAATGCCGAAATCGCGTATGGTTTTTTTGGCTTTTTGCTTGCAGGGCTGTTGATCCGTCAGTTGCTTAAGAATTGTCACCGCCTTTTCAAGGGGTTCTCCAGACTTTCCGACAGAAATATTAACGGTTACCTTCTCTATTCTGGGTTTAAGCATCGGGTTTTTGTCCCATTTCTTGCGGATTTCCTCTTCAGACAAGTTTAATCGACCTCAGGTAAAGATATGGAAGGCTCGGTGTCGCCAAGGACAAAGACAAAACTGAGAGTTGTTTGGAAACGATTTCCTTTCTTATCCTCAATTGTAACGAGTAAGTTCCTACGTTTTTGGTTTGGTTTTTCTTCAATAGCAGTGATCTTACCATGCTTCCCTATGTTCTTCCCTCCAATGAGTATTGCTGATGCTCCTACAGTTAACTTCATGTGTCCAATAACCTTTTGATCAGGAATACTCAACTTTAACGTGTCAAAGGTTTGATAAACATCCTCCTCAGGTTTTTGGGGATTTCCCACCCGAATTAGCATGTTCGTTTCGTCATGGAGATTAAGTTGTATGTGTCCGCCTCTAACAATTGTTTTGTCTTCAATCCGGCAGAGTCTGAAATCCGCTTCATTCGCCTCGATTGAATGGAGGAACAGTCCCTTCTCAGAAGGCAAGATTCTATACGTTTTTTCAATTTCAGGTATGGAAATGACATCCATTAAACCTAGGGGAAACAATTCTTCCCGTTGAACCTTTCCGTTGACTTTTGTTTTTCCTTGAGAAATTGCAGTCTTAGCTTCCTTTCTTGTTTTTGCGATTTTAAGTACGTCACGGACAACGAGTGTGAGGGGTATACAACGTGAAAGAGGATGAGGCCCAGGCTTTGGTTTAACGATCCAAACAGCCTCCTTCCGATGAATTGGCCAGAATTTCGGCGCTGGTTTTCGCTTCAAATGCTGCTTTCCACCCTTTTTCCCCAATCTATGCTCCTCCAGATCTCTTGGTTTTGCGTACCGTTCTCTTCTTTTTTACTTCTTTCTTTTGAGGCTCAGGTTCTTTTTCTTCAACTATTTCTTCTTCAGGCACCTTTACTTCCTCGCTAATGCCCGTTCGTTTAAGTATCTCTCTGCGCCATTTATCATCAAGGTTGAGGCGGGTGATCATAATCTTTGATGGATGAATTGGAATCAGCGCGGTTGTTCCATCCACTTTTTCTCGAGTCACGCCCTCAACAAATATTCGATACTTTGTTCGGTCGACGCTGGCGACCTTTCCTTCAAATCCCTTGCGGTCTCCCCTCATGAGCTTGACGGTGTCGCCGGTTCTCACAGGGATTGAGTTGGTGTTATGAGATTTTTTAAGTTCTGGCGAGAGTGGTGCAGAGAAACTCTTGTATCGTTTGTGAAGGGGAGCTTGATGCAGTCCTTTTCGCTGTTTTGTGGGTTTAGTTGTTTTCATGTCTTCGCCCTCTTACACAATAATGCTGGCGGCACTCGCTATTCTAGGCCATCGTTCAGCCGCTTCTTTTGCCACGGGTCCTCTGATCTCTGAGCCTCGCATTTCACCTTCCGGGGTCATTATGACGGCTGCGTTGTCCTCGAATTGAATCCAGATTCCATCAGGACGTCGATAGGGCTTTTTCTGCCGTACCACGACTGCTTGGAACATTTTTTTTCTCATGTCAGGCGTTCCTTTCCTGACTGAAATTACAATCATGTCTCCAACAGCAGCAGCCGGAATTCGCCTTAGCCGGCTCCCATATCTCATTACTTGAACTATTCTGAGTTCCCTAGCCCCTGTGTTGTCAGCGCATTTTATGACGGAACCTGCAGGCAAGCCCCTGGAAATTTTGGGTCTCTGACCTATCATCCCTTTGGCTATGAAGGCACGTGCTTTAGCTCTCGCCGCCACCCCGTTCTTCCTCCAATTTTTCAACAACAACAAATGAAACAGTTTTGCTTATAGGGCGACATTCCGCTACCTTCACCCGATCGCCCGTTTTGACATTTATGCAAGGAGGGTTATGGGCGGGTACGTGACTGTGTCTCCTTTCGTAACGTTTGAATTTTGGCACGTAATTTAGATAGTCACGCCGAACGATGACAGTTTTTTCCATCTTGGCGCTAACGACAACTCCTTCCAGGGCATGACCTCTTATCGAAAGGGCTCCGTGATAGGGACAGTTAGGATCGTTACATGACTTCTTCGGTTTTTTCAGAGAAAGGGTTGCCATTCACCACCACCTCTTAACTCGTTTTTTGATCCGGTCTTCAGGTCGTCCAATAATGGCCTTCCCATCTATCTCTACGACGGTTCCGTCGGGCATGGTGAAATTAAAAATGGCTGTATTCTTGATGACAATTTTTTTCTTATTTTTATGCAATATCGTAATGGTGTTACGAGTCTCGTTAAGGACTCTACCTTCAATGCCCACGTAATCAGTATGCGAGCTCTTTGCAACCTTTGCGTTAAGTCCAATGAGTTCTTGTTGGACTATGGCTGGCGTGACCTTCATCGTTTTTTCTCCTTCGCTTGCCTTTCTTCTGTTTCAACGGTGAGAATGCGGGCAATCGTTTTACGAAGTTCCCTTATCCGAGAGGGGTTGTCGATGGATCCGCCCGCTTTAACCATTGTTTTCAATCTTGTGAATTCTGTTTGCAGTTCGATGATTTTTTCTCTGCGCTCCTCAGGAGACATAGCTCGAATGTCTTTTATCCTTAGGATTGGCATCTATTCCTCAGCCTCAACAGCCTCAACGGTCGCTGGCTCAGCCTCTTTTGCTTCTTCTACGCTTTTTACAACTATCTGCACCTTATCGGGGAACTTTGCTTCTGGAGGCATTATCCGTACTTTTACTCCATAGATACCTGGTTTTAATTGGGCGTGTACCTCCACTTTTCTCATGTATTTCATCGGGGGATCTCCGCTTTTGGGCAGGTATCCTGCCCGAAATTTTTCGTATCGAGCTCGGTCCGTTCGCAACTTTCCGCTTATAATGATCTCTGCGCCTAACGCGCCTGCTTCCATGACTTGGTTTAGGGCCCAAAATCCGGCTCTCCGAAAGTGGACACCACGTTTCAAGGCTGAGGTGATGCGAGACGCCACGACATAGGCGTTGAGTTCTGGAATTTCGATTTCGGCCACAGAAATCTGTGGGTTAGAAAGCTGGAATTTTTCTTCAAGAACCCTTGAGAGTTCTTTTATGGTTTCTCCTCCTCTTCCAATGATCAATCCTGGGCGCATAGCGTACATCACTATATGGGTTCCAAGGGGTGTTTTTGTAATGGCTACGCCGCCGTATCCCGCTTTTTCAAATTCGTTTCGCAAAAATTCGTCGATTTCCGCTTTTTTCACGGACTCTTCTATAAAGTGCCTGACCGTGGACATTTATGCGCCCTCTATTTCTTCTAAGACCAGCTCTATGTGGCAGAGGGTTTCGAAGCGAGGTGTTGTCCGACCGAAGGCTCGCTGAATGTATCTTTTTATCTTCATCCCTGGATAGGCTGATGCATGGATTATTCGGAGCCTTTCTACGTCTAGTCCCTTGTATTCTGCGTTTGCTTCGGCGCCTTCTAGCACCTTTAAGATTTTTTGTGCAGCCTTGACTGGATATCTGCCAGCGTAGGCCTTTTGCATTCCATGCCTGTGTCCCACACTCTTTTTGTATCGACGGTAGGGAACAGGCTTTTTCTTCGCCATAACCTGTCGAAGATATTCTTTTGCTTGGTCGAGTTTCATCCCCTTTATTGTTTTGCATACTTCTCTCGCGTGTTTTGGGGATACCCTTATCTCGCGTCCGCTAGTCTTTACGGTTTTTTCTAGATCTAGTTCGGTTATTGAGTATCCCCATTTTGGCATTTTGGTTCGTCCTGTTGTGCTGATTCAACTGGAGAATGCTTGTTTATATGTTTTATGTCTCTAAAATGCTCTCTTTTAAAATAGCTTTCACCGCCAACCTAACTGCTTGTTCGCTGTTGTATTTCGGTTTCCATCCTGTTTTTATGAGTTTGTCTACTGAAAGAAACATGATTTTAACGTCTCCCAGCCAGCCGCGACCTTCATCAACCCCACCTGTGAAAACAAATTTAACGTCTTGAAGGCCCATTTCCTCCGCCACGATTTTGGCTATTTTTTTAACTTCAACTTGGTCAACTGAACCAACATTGTATACGTCTGTTTTCTTTCCGTCGTCTAAGAATCGGCTGGTTAGGTGGATGGTTGCGTCAATGAAGTCTTCAATGTGGAGGTATGATTTTTTCTGGGTTCCGTCTCCTAGAATCTCAAGTCTTTTTGGGTCTGTTTTCAGTTTGTTAATGAAGTCGATGATGACGCCGTGGTTTGCTCTTGAACCTACCACGTTGGCTATCCTCAAGATTAGGGTGCGTAATCCAAAGGTATGGGCGTAACTGGCCGTTAGGGCTTCGCATCCAAGCTTTGAAGCGCCGTAAGTTGAAATGGGAATCGAAGGACCGTAATCCTCGGGAGTGGGAAGAATTTCTGCTTCGCCGTAAATTGTGGAAGTGGAAAAGAAGAAAAAGGTCTTAGCTGAAGAATACTTCCTTAAAGCCTCGAGGAGATTAAAAGTAGCCACAACATTCTCCTGAAAATGTATGGATGGATCCGTTTCTCCAACGCGAACTTCGGGGTTGGCTGCGGAATGAAAAACTAATTCAATGTCCTTAACCGCTTCTTCAATGTCGCTTGGTTTTTTTAAATCACCGTTAATGAATCTGAAATGTTTGTTGTCCAACCAGCGTTGGAGATTCTTCAAACTTCCGTTGCTTAAATTGTCGAAGACGGTTACGTTCTGGCCGTCCATCATTAGGCGGTCTACGAGGTGGCTGCCAATGAACCCCGCGCCGCCTGTAACTAAGACTTTAGAAAGTTTGAAAGTCATAATTTCCACGCTTAATTTTCATTGCTTCAGAACAATATTAATTATCCCCTTTCCACAACAGAAAGGTTGGCAACCCCCCTAAAGGAAGCAGATTCAATAAATGTCGGTTCAGAAGCAAGTTGTGGAGGCTCTAATGAAGCCTGAAGCTTACGACGAAGAACCAGGTCAAATTGAGTTGGTTCAGACTCACA
>Ga0315310_10002469_pt1 | contig 11549 bp, 13 predicted proteins | sample TDP5_MG_FD_203630 | JGI IMG/M metagenome (GOLD analysis project Ga0315310, IMG submission 203630) | Freshwater sediment microbial communities from Lake Towuti, South Sulawesi, Indonesia - TDP5 | ecosystem: Environmental > Aquatic > Freshwater > Lake > Sediment | place: Indonesia: South Sulawesi... | reverse complement strand
ATAATCAAGGACAACGAAACCTACGAAGGCATACTCATACCACGCTCAGAATACGGCGACGACAAACACATAGTCATCAAGCTGAAAACAGGATACAACATAGGCATCCACATAACGCCCGCAACCAAAATCGAAAAAATCGGCGCAGGAACCAAACCGACCTTCGTCGCGCCCCCTCTACCACCACAAAAACCCAGCATGCCCAAAGTTGCAATCATCAGCACAGGAGGCACAATCGCCAGCCGAGTCGACTACAGAACAGGCGCAGTGCGCCCCGCGCTAACAGCCAGCGACCTCTACAGCGTAGTCCCGGAACTCTCAGAAATCGCCACAATAGACGCAGAAATACTGTTCAGCATCTTCAGCGAAGACATCGCATGCAAAAACTGGACCGAACTAGCCACAACCATCGCCAAACGCATCGAAAAAGGCGAAGACGGAATCGTAGTGGCCCACGGAACAGACACAATGGGCTACACCGCAGCCGCACTGAGCTTCGCACTGCAGGAACTACCGGTACCCGTAGTGCTGGTCGGATCACAGAGATCGGCGGACAGACCCAGCTCAGACGCTGCAACAAACCTAACCGGCGCCGTGACAGCCGCAGCAAAGGCTCCCTTCGCCGAAGTAGTCTTAGCCATGCATGAGACGCCGTCAGACAAAGCAATAGTGCTGCATCCTGGAACCAAGGTTAGGAAATGCCACACCAGCGGAAGAGACACATTCAAGTCAGTCAACGCTGCACCCATCGCAAGAGTAGAAGATGACAACATCATCATGCTAACTCAAGACTTTCATAAAAGAAACGAATCCGAAAAGCTTGTCCTTAAGCCGAATTTTGAAGAAAAGGTCACACTTCTAAAGTTCCATCCAAACTTCAACCCCGAAATAATCGAACACACAGTAAGCCGAGGATACAGAGGCATCATTCTAGAAGGCACAGGACTGGGACACGTCAGCCACAAGTGCATACCAGCCATCCGCAACGCCGTAGAAAAAGACGTAATCGTCGCCATGACCAGCCAATGCATCTGGGGCAGAGTTGAGATGAACGTCTACGACACCGGCAGAGACCTCCTAAACGTAGGAGTCATTCCGCTCGAAGACATGCTGCCGGAAACAGCCCTCGTCAAACTCGTGTGGACTCTGGGACAAACGAGGAATGTTCAGGAAGCCAAAAAACTGTTAACAACCAACATAGCCAACGAAATCTCTGCCAGAACCTTGAGCGAAGGCAACACGGGTTGAAACACATGACCATAGACTTCAGCAAAATAGGCCTAAAAGTCGGCTTAGAAGTTCATCAACAACTGGACACACCCGAGAAACTGTTCTGCAGCTGCAAACCGGAACTCTTCAAAGAAGAACCAGAAATAACCTTCCTACGAAGGCTACGCCCAACCCAAAGCGAGCTGGGACAGGTTGATCCCGCAGCCTACTTCGAGTTTCAGAAAGGCGTAAAAATCCTCTACGAAGCAAACAGAGCCACATCCTGTCTGGTTGAGATGGACGAAGAACCACCACACAACCTGAACACAGAAGCAGTTGAGACAGCGCTCACCGTAGCGCTCATGGCCAAAGCCAAACCAGCCGACGAAATCCACGTCATGCGCAAAACAGTCATAGACGGCTCAAACACCACAGGCTTCCAAAGAACCTGCGTCGTCGCCCTCAACGGCAACATAGACGTAGAAGAAAAGCAGATTCCAATTCAACTCATCGCCCTAGAAGAAGACGCAGCTCGAAAGATGGGAGAGGAACAAGGCGGCAAAACCATCCGATACCGCATAGACCGCCTAGGCATACCACTCATCGAAGTAACCACAGGACCCGTGCTCTACACGCCGCAAGAAGCCCAAAAAACCGCATTAACCATCGGCCGCATACTGAGAGCAACGGGCAAAGTGAAAAGAGGCTTAGGAACCATACGACAAGACCTGAACATATCCATCACAGATGGCGCCCTCATCGAAATCAAAGGCGTACAAGAACTGGAACTTCTCTCCAAAGTGGTCGAATACGAAGTGCAGAGACAACTCAACCTGATGAAATTGAGAGATGAACTAAAGCAAAGAGGCATCAGCGAAGGCACGCTAACCCCAGAAACCGTTGACGTCACCAAAGTCTTCGAAAAAACTCAATGTCGAGTAATCAAGAAAGCCTTAGAAGAAGAGAAAAAGGTCCTAGCCGTGAAGCTACAGCGGTTCGGCGGCCTACTCAAAACCGAACTATCACCAAGCCTAAGACTCGGCACAGAGATGGCTGACCGGGCTCATTTCTGGGGCAGAGTCGGCGGAATCTTCCACACGGACGAACTGCCAAACTATGGAATAACAGCTCAAGAGGTAGCTGAACTCAAAAGGCTCATGAAAGCCGAAAAGAAAGACGCAGTTGTGTTCGTAGCCGACATGCGTGAGAACGCGAACGATGCTCTAAACGCGGTGGTTGAAAGGGCTAAGGAGGCCTTGAAAGGCGTGCCCGAAGAGACGCGGGCGCCAAATCCAGACGGCACAACCCGTTACATGCGCCCTCGACCAGGCGCCGCACGTATGTATCCAGAAACCGACGTGCCACCCATTCAGATCACCGAAGACTACTTGGAGCGGCTGCGGACGCATCTGCCAGAGATGCCTGAACAAAAAATGGAGCGTCTGATAAGAAGTTACGGATTGAATCAGAAACTTGCCAAGCAGGTTTTAGACTCTGAATACGCCCAACTTTTCGAGGCCGTGGCAGACGAGACCAAAGTCTCGCCAACAGTAATCGCGGCTGTTCTAACTGAAACCTTCAAAAGCCTAAAGCGAGAAGGCGTGGAAATTGAACGAATCAGCGACCAACAGATCCGTGAACTATTTCACCTAGTCGACTCTGGAAAAACTGTGAAGGAAGCCGTGCCCGACGTTGCTTCATGGTTGGCCAAACACGAAGCCGCATCTGTGGCGCAGGCGCTGCAGAACCTAGGCTTAGAGATGCTCTCACAGACGGAATTAGAGAAACTCGTTGACGACCTCATCAAAGCAAACAAGAATCTGGTTGAGAAGAGTGGCAAAGCCGCGTTTGGCGCCTTAATGGGTTTAACCATGAAGAAGGTGCGGCGCAGAGCTAACCCCGAACTAGTCTCGGCTGTGCTGAAGAGGAAACTGGAGAAGAGCTAGCTTAGCTGCCCCACAGTATCTGCAATTAAGTTTACGTAAACCTTGGCCGCATTTTTCACATCCTTAAGAACTACGAATTCATTGTATGCGTGTGCTAGTTCGCCGTGGCCGGGTCCAAACGCCACTGTAGGTATGCCCAGAAGCTCCCGGAAGAAGTGAGCGTCACTTGTCGCCGGCATGTACGTTGCGGCTGGCCTGTAACCGAAGATCTGTCTGGCACTTTTCTGAATAATCCTAACCAGCGGATGCTCCGCGGGAGTGTACGACGGCATGGTTTTGTTGGTCACTTCGTACTCGAAGTCGTCTGGCAGCAGATTGCGCACGAATTCCTCCACACCATCAGGGTGCCCTCCCGCTGGCACTCTTATGTCGACCTCTGCCTCGCATTTCTCCGGCACAACGTTGGCTTTTGTCCCGCCAGCAATGACTCCTAGATTAACGGTGTGGTGGGTCAGAGCTCTAGTGAGGCTCCTTGCTTGGACTCCGTGTTTCCGGGCTACCATTCGCTGTTCTTTCTCGCCGTTTCTGATTAGCTTCACTGCGTCTTTGGGCGTTCTCACTGCTTCTGCTTCGAGGGCTTTAAGTCTGGGAAGGAACCGTGTTGACATCTCGATGGCGTTTCTGCCAAGAGGTGGCGTGCTGCCGTGGGCTGGTTTGCCGCGTGCCGTAATCTTAAGCCAACATGTTCCACGTTCGCCCGCAACCACAGAGTATTCGCTGTCCAGGTAGCCTGTTGGTTCAGTTATGAGACACAGATCACCTACAAGCTTCTTGTTTCTGAGCAGCCAAAGCGCGCCTCCAGGGCCTTGAGCCTCCTCGTCCGATACGCTTGCGACTGTTATCTTGCCAGAAAGTTCAGTTTCGTGCTGTTTGGCGGCTGCCAAGGCCATGAGCATGGCGGCTACGCCTCCCTTCATGTCGGTTGCCCCTCTACCGTAGAGCCTGCCGTGTTTGACTTCGCCTTTGTATGGAGGAACATTCCATTTGGTGGGGTCGCCGGCTGGAACAACGTCGATGTGTCCGCATAGAATGAGTGCGGGTTTTCCTTGGCCGACCGTTGCGACTACGCTTTTATGACCTCTAATAGGCTCATGTGTCTGATACTGGATGCTTTCCTGCTTGAGGAAGCGTTCAATAACCGCTGCAGTTCCGGAAACGTCGCCAGGCGGGTTTTCACCCTTCGCTTGGATCAGTCTGCCGCACAGTGTGCTCAATTCATTTTGGCGTTCTTCAACAAATTCTGCCATCTTCACTTGGAGTTGTGTCAAAATCCCTCACCTGCACGGCTCTTACTCGGCTTCTAGTTAGGTCAGCAAACTCTTAATAAATGGTTACTTATCTTTTGTATGCCTAATCGAATTGACGCGGAGTGTCTCTTTAAAACATGGCGAAGTTCAAGATCATAGTTTCAGACCCAGAGGAGAGCAAGTCTAAAGTAGTGGAGCTTGACGGCTCTCGAGCCGTGCCGTTGATTGGAAAGCGTTTAGGAGAGACCATCGACGGCTCAGTTGTTGGCATGTCGGGTTTGAAACTGCAGGTCACCGGCGGCTCTGACAAAGACGGTTTTCCCATGCGCCCCAGTATTCACGGAGGCGTGCGAGTAAGTGTAATGATAAGCAAAGGAGTTGGTTTTCATCCCAAACGGGAAGGTGAACGTCAGAGGAAGACTCTTCGAGGAGACGTCATAACCGAAGAGATTATTCAAGTTAACATGAAAGTTTTGGAGAAACCCAAGAAGGCTGAAAAACCGAAGAGAGAGAAGAAGGCTAAGGCTAAGGTGAAGGCTGAAGCTGCGGTGGAAAGGAAAGAAGAGGCTGAATCGCAGCCGAAGCCTGAGGAAGCTCAAGCTACACAAGCCGAACAAGGCACGGCGGCGCCTGCTGAACATGGAGGTGAATCTTCTGAAGAAGCTGCCTCAGCAGCCGGAGGTTAACATTGGAACAATCGGGCATGTGGATCATGGAAAAACGACTCTCGTGCAGGCTTTAACCGGTGTTTGGGCTTCGCGTCACAGTGAAGAGCTTAGACGTGGAATCACCATTAAACTGGGCTATGCGGACGCTCCCATATACAAGTGTCCTGACTGTCCGCCGCCTCAATGCTATTCAACTGAGCCAGAGTGCAAGGGCTGTGACAAGCTAGGCGAGTTTGTTAGGGCTGTGAGTTTTGTTGATGCTCCCGGCCATGAGGCGCTTATGGCTACGATGCTGTCAGGCGCCGCTGTTATGGACGGCGCGTTGCTTGTTGTGGCTGCAGACGAGCCTTGTCCTCAGCCGCAAACGCGTGAGCATTTGGCTGCCATAGAGATCATGGGCGTCAAAAACTTGGTTATTGTTCAAAACAAGATTGACTTGGTCGATGAGAAGCGAGCTGTGGAGAGCTACGAGGAAATCGCCAGTTTTGTGAAGGGTAGCGTCGCTGAAAACGCACCTATAATTCCTGTGTCGGCTCAACACGGTGCCAACATTGATGTTCTGATTCAGGCGTTGGAAGAGTCCATTCCCACACCTAAGCGGGATCCAACGAAGCCGCCTCGGCTGCATGTGGTGCGATCCTTTGACGTGAATAAACCGGGCACTCCAGTTGAAAAACTAACTGGCGGTGTTCTCGGAGGAACAATCCTTCAAGGCGTTTTCAAGGTCGGTGATGAAGTGGAGATTCGTCCAGGAGTGCGAGTTGAGAAGGGTGGCAGGGTAACGCATGAGCCTTTGCACACTGAGGTCACGAGTCTTCAGGCAGGCGGCAGAGACGTTGAGGAAGCTCTGCCTGGCGGTTTGGTTGGAATAGGGACGCTGCTCGATCCTTCTTTGACAAAGGCAGACGGGCTAACGGGCAATCTTGTTGGCAAGCCAGAGACATTGCCGCCTACCATTTCAGAGTTGACCGTGGATACGCATTTGTTTCCACGGGCGCTTGGAACGAAGGAGCTTATGGAAGTTGAAAGCGTCCATACTGGTGAGGCTCTTCTTCTAGACATTGGAACGAGCATAACGGCGGGAAGTGTGGTTTCGATGAAGGGTGACAACGCCACGATGAGGTTGAGTCGATCGGTAAGCGCTGAAGAGGGCGCCCGAGCGGCCATTAGCCGAAAGATCGCTGGAAGATGGCGACTCATAGGCTACGGCATAATTCAATGAGAGATCTTCTTTCCTGATGTCTTCAAGAACTCTGCTGTATCAGCGACTCAGCGGGGGTTAGGGTTCTCTTCTTTCGGGCTCTTTCACCATCATAATCAATAAGAGGGCAGCGATTAGCTCAGCCACTGCAAAAACATAGAACGGCACTGCGGAACCAACAAACTGAAACGTTAACCCACCGATTAGGCCACCTGCGGCGGCTGAAACAGCATTACCCATGTCCCATAGCGCAGTTACTCTCCCCCTCATAGGTCTCGCAGCAAGATCAGCCTGAAGGGCTTCATGGGCTGGTGCATAGTAGATTCCTGCAGCAACCAGCAGAAGCGCAGTGACAACAACTTGGATCAGTGACCGCGCCAGAGTAAACAAGAGGATCATAGGAACTGTGACCAGCAGTGAGATTATCATTGTTCTTCTCTTGCCAAATCGCTCGCTGAACCAGCCTCCGGGGATCTTAAGAATACTCGCTGCGAGAAACTGCAGGCTTACAACTGTTCCCCAGTCAAGTGCCGATAGGCCTGCAACGCCAGATGCGTACAAGATGTAGTATTGAGCCACTGCGGCGTTGGCAAAGATAACCAAGCCGTATGAGACAAAGAGAAACTTGATGCTGCTGGGCAAATGAAGAAGGGGGAGTTTTGTGAAGTCTGTGAAGGCGTTCCGCAAGGGTGGATCAACCTTGGCGGCATCTCTTCGAATGAGTGTCTCTTTTAGGGAGATCAGAAGCGGAAGCGCTGAGATGAACGTCAACACCGCAGCATAGACGCAGCCCAGCTTGAAGCCTTCTTCAACCCCGTAGGTTTCAATCATCCAGCCTCCAACTGAGGGAGAGATTACCGATGGCAGTGACGAAACAACCTGCAAGTATGCTATTCCAGCAGTTCGATCTTCAGGCAGGATTGAGTCTGCTACGGTAGCGTGGACGGCGGGATTGGCGATAGAGGCTAGGGCGGAGAGCAGGGTTAGAACCCCAAACACGCGCCAATCTCGGACCAACACGTAGAGAAGCGGAAAGAACACGCCGTAGAAAGAGGCTAAGATATAGACCCGTCTTCTACCATAGAAGTCAGCAATGAAACCTCCGATCGGAAGAACGAAAAACTGAATGACCGACGATACAGATGCTAACAACCCAAGCGTTAACGCATTTCCACCGATCTGAACAAAGTACAATGGAACATAGATGCCAACAAAGCTTCCCACCGATCGAATGGCATTGCTCAACGCGATAACGGAGATATTGCTGCGAAAGAAATTCGAAGCGTTTTGCACTTCTCGATGCTCTAGCGCTGTCTTTGGCCTCGACAATTGTCTACTCCTTCATGATCTTGTATCTTTTTGTTACGTCTTCCACGTTTCCATTCTCGAAGGCATAGACCTCTCTCGGATTCTTCTTCCAGTCTCTTTCATACATGAACGGATCGTCTATCTTCTTCTCTGAGGGATCTATGTGAACCCATCTGCGCGTCTTTGTGTCCCAAACCTCTGTCCAAACGTGATCCGTCATGTCGAGTATGAGGCGCGCTCGGTAGTTGTGAGCCAAGCAGAGACTTGTAAAAAGAATGCTGAACTCTCCGCAGCGTCCTCTGCCGTAGGCCAAAATCTTCCTCGGATCGTTGTGCCTCTCAATGTTGCCCTTGTCAAACTTCAGCCTGTCATGCATCCAATCAAGCAACTCGAGCACGGAGTGCCTGCGGGTAAACATCAATCTCAGATCAGCAAGGAGAGAGCGATCAGCGAGCCTTTTGCTTAACTCTCGATACTTGTCAATTGCATCCTCGTCAGCAGCCACCATGCATGACGCCTCTCTGCGAAGCCCGCAGTCTTCGTAGATAGAATGAACGGTCTTCGCTAGAAAGTCGTTGTGAAGTAGCAATCAAGATTAAGAGTGAGTCTAGGCAGACAGGTTCGAAGATACTGTAGCCCACACTAAACGCTTATACACCCACATTAACATGACAAAAAGGGCTTATGCAAGCAGGACTAGACATGACTCTCAAGGTGATTTTGGACTCTAACTTCCTATTCCTTCCCCTACAATTCAAAATTGACATTTTCGAGGGTATAAAGAACCTACTCAACAGGAAACATGAGCTGACAGTCCTCTCAACAACAGTCGATGAGTTGCAGGAGTTGGCTCAGAAAGGAAGCCCTAAGGTTCGCAAGCAAGCGAAGATGGGGCTTAAGTTCATGGAAAGATGTCGCATAGTTGCTGTTAGAAGAAGTATTGGCGAGTCAAACGACGATGTTATCTTGAGGGTTGCAGGGAAATGGAAGTGCCCAGTCGCCACGAACGACCGGATGCTGAGGCAGAAGTTAAGGGATATAAGCATCCCTGTGATTTACTTGAGACAAAAATCCCGGCTTGAGCTGGAGGGAAGCATTTAATTATCCAGACTGAAACCGTGTAGTGACCCATCATGTTCAAACTTGTCTCACTTGAAGATACGATCCGCATTCCGCCGGATAAGTTTGGTCAGCCTATAGAATCCGTTGGCTACGAGCAGTTAAAGACCAAATATGAGGGCATGGTAGACGAGGAACTGGGCTACGTCATAGCTGTAACTGAGATTCAAATCAACCCCGTGGGCAAAATCATCCCTGGAGATGGCGCCACATACCACCGCGCCGTGTTTTCTCTCCTAACCTTCTATCCCAAGCTTCAAGAGGTAGTAGAAGGAGAGGTCGTTGAAATCGCCGACTTCGGTGCCTTCGTCAGAGTTGGCCCCATTGACATGCTTCTGCATGTTTCTCAGCTGATGGACGACTACATTTCATATGACGAAAAGCAAGGCGTGCTCATGGGAAAGGAAACAAGACGCAGACTCGCTGCCGGGGATCATGTGAGGGTACGCATAACGGCGGTTTCATTGGGCAGAGGTGGCGGCTCAGGCAAAGTGGGCGTCACCGCTAGGCAGCCGTGGCTGGGCAAACTGGAATGGATACAGAGCGACTTAGAAAGGACAAAGAGCGCAGACGCGGAGAAAGGGAAGAAAGCAGCGGCTGCTCCATCCGCAACTGCAGCCAAGAAATAAGGGCTGGGAGAAAAGGCAGCGCATGAGTGAAAAGGCGTGTAGAAACTGTAGTTACCTCACGACCGAGACCACTTGTCCCAACTGCAAGTCCACGAATTTCAGCGACGACTACTCTGGTCTTGTCGTCATATTAGACCCGGAAAACTCAGCAATAGCTAAGACAATGAAGGTCACAAAAAAGGGCAGATATGCCCTGCGCGTGCGATAGGAAAAGCAGTATGGATTTCCTGCGTCTTTATGGAGGCTAACTCAAATCGAAACAAGACCAAAGCAGACGCTCGTCCTCACAGCAAGACAACGGGCTGAACTCAAACGCCCGCTGGGCACACTAATAAGAGGTACACGCGACGAAACCATGAGAGAGCTCAGCAAACTGATGTCAAAAGAAAAACCGAAGCTCATAATCAGCGTAGGCGACGCTGTCTCTCAAAACATGCTGAAACACGGGATTCTGCCTCAACTAATCATTGTCGACAGCAAAATCATGCGAGCAGCAATTGAACCATTCAACTCGCGAATCACCAAGAAGATGAGAGTCAAGAATCCCGCTGGAACGCTCACTCCGGAAACATGGGCGGTTCTTGACAAGGCCCTAGAACAAAAGGATTCGGTTGAGGTCTTGGTTGAGGGTGAAGAAGATCTGCTCACATTGGTGGCGGTTTTGGCAGCGCCGAAAGGCTCGTTGGTGGTCTACGGCCAACCACGCGAAGGCATTGTGGCAGTCAAGGTAGACGAAACCATGAAGCGAAGAGTGCTCAAGATCGTTATGGCCATGAAGCAGCTTCCAAAAACCTAAAGTAAAAGATGATGCATCCAATGAACAAGCCTTTAGTGATAAGAGCTTGGTCGAGATGGAGATCAAAATCACTGAGCAACAGTACAATGCGCTGTTGAAACGCAGAGAAGTCACGTTTGAAGTTGAACACGCGCAGACCAAGGGGACTCCTTCGCGCTTGGACATGCGCAGTAGGTTAGCAGAGCTGCTTAAAATGAGTCCTGAAGTCGTTTACATAAAGAGAGTTGAAACGAAAAGCGGCACTATGATTGCCGTTGGAGAAGCCAACGCTTATGACGGTGTGGAACAGGCGAAACTCATCGAACCTGCATACATCATCGCCAGAAACACGCCAAAAGAGAAGAAAGAGGCCGCGGAGAAAACCGAGGAAACGAGGGCAGCGCCTGAAAAGCCAGAAAAGACAGCGGAGAAGGAGAAGTAGCTAGATGGCGGAGAAGGCAAAGGCAAAGAAGGAGGCTCTCACTGCTAAGGCTGCACCGAAGCCTGGAGAGAAACCAACTGAAAAACCCGTTGAGAAACCTGTTGAGAAGGCCGAGGAGATAGAGGTTGAGGAGAAGCCTATTGAGAAGCCTAAGGGCAAGAAGAAGCCGAAGGTTAGGAAAAAGGAGAAGGGCGCGTACACACGGTACAAGGTTGATGACACTGGATTGACGCGGCTGCGTCCCTTCTGTGAACGCTGCGGACCTGGCTATTTCATGGCTGACCACGGAGACCGCTATGCGTGTGGTCACTGTGGCTTCACAAGGTACAAGCGAGTCTAACGTTTATGCTTAAATCTTCAAAGGTAGCTATTGAACCTCTGTAGACACGAGTTCTGATGTGTATGATTAAGGTCGGAGTATTCATTAATCACCTGTCGGCTGAGAGGCTTTGGGACATTGATAAGCCGATTCCGCCGGTGCAGATTGCTACTAACCTTAATCTGGTTGGGGTTGAAAAGAAGAGTGAGGACATGCTTGAGGTGCCTTTTGTTTTCACTATTAACTACAATCCAGCTGTGGCTCAGATAAGCGTCAAGGGAAGGGCACACGTTACCGGTGAAAGAGAGGAGTTGAAGCAGATTCACAGCGCATACACGGACAAGAAACCGCCGCCACAAGTTATTGTACAGTCTATCTCTAACGTTGCCTTTATTGAGTCAATTGTAATCACACGGACTTTGAATATTCCGCCGCCTGTTCCGCTCCCTCAGATTCCGCAAGCGCCTCCGGCTGGTAAGAAGCCCAGCGAACCGTCGTACAGAACCTAGTCTTTCAAGTTTCTGTATAGAAAGATGTGCGGCTGAAGATGGGGTCTGCTATTTTAGCGGCACGTACATGGATGACCGTGATGCGCCGATGCCTGGGACGCCATGTTTTACTGGTTTGTTGGTGATTGCGAACTCGCCCAAGTAGTGTCCTATCATTTCAGGTTTTATTTCTAGTGC
>Ga0315310_10002468_pt1 | contig 11551 bp, 15 predicted proteins | sample TDP5_MG_FD_203630 | JGI IMG/M metagenome (GOLD analysis project Ga0315310, IMG submission 203630) | Freshwater sediment microbial communities from Lake Towuti, South Sulawesi, Indonesia - TDP5 | ecosystem: Environmental > Aquatic > Freshwater > Lake > Sediment | place: Indonesia: South Sulawesi... | reverse complement strand
TATTCTATTCTTATTAGTTTAAATCAATACAACGCTATAAAATATCTTACTGGGAAACCTATCTCCCTAATTAACCGCTATTTTTATTAAATCCATGGGATTTTCAAATTCTAAATTAACGAGGTACATATCCTTTCCTAATATATCAATCATATAACAAATAAGACCTATTAACCAGCCTTTGGTTTTTATAGCGAGCTCCATTATTATCGAAATTTACTTGAATATCTCCAAGTATCTGTCTGGCACACGGCATTTCACTCATAGGGTTCCAATGCCATTTGCCTCGTGTTTTTCCATTATTTTTTAAGTTTGGAATTTTTCCTGTATCGCCTCATACTTGAGCGCAAGATCCTCAATTTTCTTTTGATCGCCGAGAAATTCTGCGATTTCCACTAACTGTTCCAGTAGAATTAATGCTGGTCCCCACTTGCTTGCTTTATAGAGTTTCCTAAGTTTTATACATAAGACAAATAAATTTATTTAGGGAATATATATTATGATTGATATTATGATTGATCTAAGGATGTGTTTCATATTACCGAAATTGAAGATAAAATCATTGAAATATTAGAAAAAGAACCATCCACCCCTGAAGAGATATCAAGAAAGATTGGAATTAGTTGGAATACCGCACAAAATTATTTATTAAAATTGAGTAATGAAAAAATTGTGAGATATATCAAAAAGGGCAGGGTAAATATTTATTTTTTGAATATTCAAAGGGGGATAACAATTGATATTCCAAGTTGGGTTAAAATAAAATCATTAAAGGAAATTTCTGATGAGATTGAAGATTATTTCGATGAGAATCTATCTGCTCAAGATATGATTGAAAAAGAGAGACGAAAATGTTAAAAATTGGATTAGATACCGGTGTTTTTATAGCTTCTATTAAAAAGAAGGGGGAGAAATTTCATGATCCCATCTTAGACATCCTAAAAATGGTATCATTTGACCAAATGGGCTTTTTCGCATCAGCTTTGATATTAATTGAAATTCCGGGGGGATTATGCGCATCGACTAAACTCCCAATTGAAAATATATATCAAATTGAAAAATCATTAAAAAATGAATTTCAAATGAAAATTTTACCTTTTGACCCCTATATTCTAAAAACAAAGGAATTGATGTTTGAATTTAGAGATTTAAAGAACAAATTGAACATTGAATCAGCAGATTTCCATCATTTAGCTACCTCAATTCAAGAAAATTGTTCATTTTTTTTAACAATAGATGAGCATCATTTATTAAAAGATGAATTAAGAGTGCAAATGAAGAGCTATATTGAGATTTTAAATCCAATCGAATTTCTTCAAAGCTTTGGTAGAGAGAAAAATTAAAAATAGATTGAGTAGCAATGATGCTGATGCAAAAAATTCATTTAGATGCGCTTATTCATCAGGACTTTTTAATTTGCTAAGAGTTTCCGTGAAACTTCTCATTTCCTCTTCCATTGTTAATAGCCGGGCTTCTATTTTTTCAATGGTTTGAGTGGGACTCTGTTGGCTAAGTATAGTATCTTGAAGTTGGTTAAGTTGGGTTGTTTCACGTTGAACCAAAATTTCAGTATAGAGTACTGGAAAAGGCATCTCGCTTAAGATTCCTCCAAAATAGATGGTTCATCAATGCCAATTCGATTTAATAAGGCTAATGCAAATTCTTTTTCAAGGCTACTCAATATGAGATTCCATTTAGCTGAAAGAGGGAGTTGTTTTATCTCATCTTTCCCTTCAAAGGAGTCCGTTGCATGTATTTTCCAAGATTTGGATGCTGTTTTACCTATTGATGCGTGAGGGAGCCCTGTAATTTTGCTATCGAGGCGTATTATTCTTCTGTCATTCTTCAAAATGAAATAAGTGTGTCCGCAGGGAATTAAGTGCTCCAGAGGCGTTTTATTCTTTAGGCTCTTCAGTCCCGAAACAATTGGTTTCCAATTCTTGTAATAACTCATTCAAATCCTGTTTATGGCGATTATAATTTTTCAGTGCCGTATCTCGCACCCGAATACTAAATTCATAATCTTCAATGGGGGATTTTTGTGTCAGGTCTTGGATTTCTTTTTCTAATTGCTCAATTCTCTGGCGGGTTTTATTATATTCATATCGGGCTTCTTTCAGTAATTCATAATCCACTTGGGAACATTTCAATTTCTTTTGAACCACTATAAATCACCTTGTAAATATCTAGGTCACGTATGTTTTTAAACTTAAACAAAAGTTCTATTTATAGAGATTTTATTCTCTTCTTATTAGTTTAAATCAATACAACGCTATAAAATATCTTACTGGGAAACCTATCTCCCTAATTAACCGCTATTTTTATTAAATCCATGGGATTTTCAAATTCTAAATTAACGAGGTATATATCCTTTCCTAATATATCAACCATATAACAAATAAGACCTATTAACCAGCGATATATGAAGACTTATTCATTAACTTTTTTTAATTTGCTACCTAATTTTACAAATTCTATGGAATGGGGCAACCTTTGAAAAAATTTTGGAAGAATATCCTAAATTGACTAGATTTTATTCCAAGATTAATTAATGTAAGAGTTATGGAATTAAATTTTAATAATATTAATCAAAAATATTATATTTTTGAGTTGATTACAGGTTAAGTGATGAAGAAACCTACCCCCCAAGAGATCTATTTGGAAGCTTTGAAGGAACGCGCAAAGCCTGATCCTCTAAAGAAACGCCAAGCTTGCGAAAAAGGCTGGCTCGCAGTTACCGAGGCCATCGATCAGTACCTTGCTCAGCATGGCATCCATATCCCGAAAGGATCGGCGGAAACTCATGTAAAAAGGACTAAAGCTTTGGCTGATCTTGTAGGGATTATACCCGAAGCAGAATCACTTAGTGTTATTGTTTCTGAAATTGCGGATAAACTCCATGGAGCTTGTTTTTATGGAGGGGAAGATTCTCCATACTTTGATACCGTCCTGAAGAAAAGGGTCCGGGAAATTTTGGAATTGACCGGCTTCTGGAACGGGCAGGATGAATAATGGCAATGCTCTGTATCTTCCTGTCATTACACGTGAAATACAAAGTTTCATTCATTAGCTTTTTTAAACTTGTTGAGAGTTTCCGTGAAATTTTTCATTTCCTCTTCGATGGTTAGTAACCGGGTTTCTATTTGTTCAATAGTTTGAGTGAGATTCTGTTGGCTGAGAATAGTCTCGTGAAGTTGTTTAAGTTGAGTTGTTAAGGTTGCGAGTTGATTTTCGATGTTCTCTCGGAATTCTAAATCAGGCTGAGGCGAGCTTTTTTCTTTTACTACAGAGAGATTATCACAGAGATCCTTCAAATCTTCAGGAATAGTTAAATCATAAAATTGATTTAAAAAATCGGTTAATTCCGGGTTTATTGTAAATTTATTGCCTTCATCCGGAATAAGTAATTTATTCTGTAACAATTCTTTGATATGATATTGGATTGTTGAATAATTCAAATTCAGGATTTGGGCGAGTTTGTTAGAATTCAAGGGAGTATATTGTAAGCATAAATAAATTTTCAGGGCATTTTGATTCCGTAAGGAATAGACAAGGGCGTCTTTATTTTCAGGGAAATCAGTGGCAAAGAAAGCATTATAGATTTTAATTTTCTTTTGGCGGATGAACCCGAATCTGCGTAGCATCTCCAAGTGCCAGCGAGCCGCATATGATCCGAGGTTAAATTGTTTCAGAAGTTGTGTGAAATTTAAGGCGGGATTCTTGGAAATGAACTGATAGATTTCATTTCTAATCGGATTTTTCAAAACCGTGTTTTTTGTTAATTTGGAGCCACTTGATATAATTTGTTTATATACAAATTTTGTTAGAATGGATTGGATTTCAGGTGGGGGAATTTGTGTATTTTTTTTACAGTACTGCAATAAATCGTTAATTGTAAAAAACGGATTCTTTTTTAGATAGTCCTGGACTATTTCATAGATTGTCTGTTGAGTAGGTGTTAGGGTTTCTTTGAATTCCACTCGAAATCCCCTTTCAAGGCGTACTAATTATAGTAAGAATAGTAAAATCCAATGATAAGGCGAGTGATACGGTAAGTGCCATACTAAATGCCTTACTTTTTTTTCCCCTTATAATATATAGATAATAATAAGTATTTATTTTTCAATTATTATTATTTTATTGGGAAGTTATATATTAACTTAATGAGCATTTCTAATTAATGCAGATTTCAAATAATGGAGGAAAAGGAAAGATTTTCTTAAAAAAAAGATGGAGTTATTGATTTAATATATAATAAAATATTTATAAATTATTATATTCCTCTAGAACCTTTTGGGCTACATCGGTGGTGCTGCCGAACTTACCTTCTTTGCGATAGTTTTCTGGAACTGCATCACGAGGGAGGGTTTGCCAGTTATTCTCTATATCAAGTCCCCCTTTGAGCGTATTGGTAATGGCCTGCTCCAATTTTACGGATTCTTGCTCGTATCCTAAATAATCTAGCAGCATAACCGCAGAAATGATAGTAGCAACGGGGTTAGGTACGGGTTCGCCTTTGTAATTCTGGCGTTTTAGCACTTCGGGAGCGGAGCCATGAGTCGGTTCGAAATAGGCTGCCTTTGGACCATAGACTCCCGAACCGGCAACGCCCAAGCCGCCAACGACCTCAGCAGCCTCATCACTCAGAATATCGCCCATCATATTTTCGATTACAATAGTATCATGATAATCCGGGTATCTGAGAAGCCTTCGAGCGAAATCATCAACGATATACGACTCAACCTTGAGATCAGGAAAATCAGTATTTGCAATCTTAGTAATACGATCGATAAACATCCGATCTTGCGATCGGAGCACATTCGGTTTGCAAACTATTTCAAGGAGCCCTTTGCCTATGCCTTGTTCTTTTCGTTTCGTGCAGATTTCGCAGGCAACACGCCCGATCCGATCTGTCCCTCTTTTGGAAACAATCCGCATTGCATATATTGCATCTTCGCCCCATTTCTCAACATCCGCAGGCGTCACAATCCGTTTTTTATATAATTCCTTTACCTTGCCTTCCTTCCCGGCGGCGGCGTACATCCCCTCGGTGCCTTCACGAACAAAAGTATAATTCACTTTCTCGACAAGTTCATCCTTCATAACGGTATACATACCAGGGTAATATTTGATTGGGCGAATATTTGCATAATTACCGAGACCCCAACGCAAATAGGCGATTACTTGTAATGCAGATTCTTCAGTGGCGCCAAAGAGAATTGCATCAGATTGATCGATGGAGTCTTTGGTTTCAGGGGGAAAAGCGCTGCCATGAATTTTAATAGCGGATTCGCCAGCTGGCATTGAGCGGATTTCCAGCCCGGGAAGCTTCATTCCTTCAAGCACAATAACTGTTGCATCGACTACGAGGGGCCCTATCCCATCGCCCCCAATAGCTGTTACTAATTTCATTTCTTTATTAATATTGGGTGATTTTAGTGGGCTTACCCATCTTTCTTCTTCTTGTTTTGTTTTTTCTTCTTCTTCAATCATTTTATTCACCTAAATCTCCATTTATAGAGAATTAAAAGAGAATTCTTAGTGGGTAAATTGAATTTGAGGCTCCTAATAATTATTAATGATAAAAAGATTGATTGTTTCCTTTTTTAAAGATTTTCAAAATTAAATATTTTTTAAAATATCCCGCCTGTTTTGAATAACAAATTCATCTGGAAATGGAGAATTGGAAGAGGATGGGAGAAGATTTATAGATTAAATGAGAAATTTTAAGTTAGGTTTTGATAGTTTCTGCTTTAGTGGAGATTGGGCATAGGTTCTTAAGTGAATCGAGAAATTGCTTATCACTTCGCCAGATGGCATCATAAATGGCGAACCGGTGGATATAACCTCCGATATGTAATGGTGCATCTTTTAAAACAGGATCTACAGTCATAGCGGCATTACAGGGATAGGAATGATGGTATTTGGATATTTTTTCTTCCATTTTATCTAGGGATTCGGTGAATCGAATTAATTGCCGCACCACGTAGAACATGCACCCGCAAGGGGAAGTATGAATGACGCGACCATTCACAAATTTATTATTGTGAATTTCTAATTCGACAATTGGTTTTCCTATCCTATAATAATCAATAAACTCATCGATATATCGTTTTCCAGTCTTATTTAAAGAGCAATAGGGTCTTGGAAATGCTGATTGGATATTATATTCTGCGAGCTCCGCTTCTACTTGTTTTTGGAGCCCAAAAGGTACCCATTTGCCATTTTCTACAGGTACTATAATCCCTTTCACGCCAAATTCTCGGGCTAATAGTGGGAGTCCGGTTAGAAGGTCTGGATGAATGCCAAGCACGAGAAAAATATTCACTTCCGGAATAGAGGTTGGAAGATATTTTTTCGGCTCTTCAATCATGTTGGGAAGGTCTGCGGGAAATTGATGCACACCAAGGACATCTTCTGCATGTGAGCCGAAATTGAGGCGACAATCATCACAATAAGGATTGCATGAAGTACAAAATTTGCTATAATTGAGGATATTTCCCACAAATTTTTCGGCAACGGGATCCTGAAAAAAGATGTAAAGTTTCAAGTCGCTATCTCACTCACAAGTTTCTTTTCTCTCTTTAAATCTATGATAATCTCTTCAATGGGAATATCACTAAACAAGTTTTTTAGATTTCTCAATCAATTTTATGTACCATTCATATCCTATCATTTTGATAATTAGTGTACCATCCAGTTCGCCCAATTTAATGATTTAGGCAATTTTTGGGATATATTATGGCATTAATTATTCCGATTTCCAAACTTCTAATACCTTTTCCATCGGATATTTATTGAAGTATTCTTGGATAATTAATAATTTCTTCAAGCCTCATTGATAGTAAAATTTTTGAATTTGTGAATGGTTTAGCCCTAAATAGATGAAATGGTTTAAAGATATTTATAGTAGGCAAATTCGATTAACAGATGAAAGGAAAAAACATATTGAAGCAGATCATCCCGAAATGGTAGGGTGGATAAATAAAATACAGGTTATATTACGATATCCTGATAAAGTTATTAGATCAATGGTGAATCAGGAAGTAGAATTATTTTATCGGGTTTCAATCTATGTGAGCACAGGTGCGCATACATAGATTTGGGGCTTCATCAGTTCATCTAAGCTCCTCACGAGTTCATCAGAGCTCCTCATCTCTGCCCCGATCAAGGCAAACCCGCCTACGACCGACCGGTCAAACCAGGCGGTTGTATGGGAAAAGCCTCTCATTCTTAGGTAGATATTAATACAGGCGTTCAATTGCCGATCAATTTTCAATCCGCAATTAGGACACTCGAAAATGGAATCGCCTTTCCTATATTTTGAAATTGTAGGTTAGGCATTTTGATATTACACCTGTCAGCGAGAAATATTTATGTGTTATAGTTAAAGTTTTAATTAATGATTTGTTTATCATAACTGCATATTTTACAAATACAATAAAGAAAGGCGATGTGTTATGGGAAAAGAAATAAAAATATGGTTTGATAAAGAGGGAGATTTTCTCGAAGTCCTGTTTGAAAAAAAAGCCAGATACTTCAGAGAAACAGAAAATGATGTCATAATGGAAAAAATAGATGAGGAAGGCAATGTTATTGGATTTTCTATCTTAAAAGTGAGTTCGCTGAAAGAAAACCCTCTTTTATTTGTTCTTGGAACTAATCTCACTTGAATTTAATACCACCTATTAAAAAATTCTGATGGGAGAGTATTTAACATGATAGAGACATTTTGGTGGTTTACTCCAGAGCAGAAAGCATTTGCGAAAGATTTAGATGAATTTGTTGATAATCACCTTGAAGAGGTGGAGGAATGTTATTGGGCAAAACGCTTTCCATGGAAAACAATGGAAGCGGTTGCTGAGAAAGGCTATATGGGTGCGGGCGTACCAAAAGAGTATGGTGGATTAGATTACGGCGCTACAGGGTGCTGCATTGTAGGTGAAGGTCTTGGGCGGCTCTATGCAGTGGGGCATGTTTTTCTTTTTAACATGATTGGCGGATTAAATCAGTTACTCCGTTTTGGAACGAATGAACAGAAAGAAAAATATCTACGACAAATTGCCGAAGGCAAGGTCTTAGGTGCGGTGTGTATTACAGAACCTTTTGCAGGATCAGACGCCGCGAATGTGTTTACCACCGCGGTACAAGAAGGCGATCATTGGATTCTGAATGGGAAAAAACGGATGATTAGTGGGGCAGGTGTTGCCGGGAGATATTTTGTGTATGCGAAAACGAGTGATGATCCGACCTTAAAGGCCCAATACAGGCATATCACTGGTTTTATTGTGGATCGAGGAGTAAAAGGTTTCACACTGGAAAAGATCAATTCATTGATCGGTTTTGATAATATTCCGAATGGCTATTTAGATTTTGATAATGTTGAACTTTCTGACGAACAGCGTGTAGGGGAAATTGGCAGCGGATGGCAGATCATGATGGCTGGTCTCAACTTTGAACGGCTCCTCACCAGTGCGCTGTCTCTGGGTGGAATATCATGGGTGATGCAACTGGTTTCTCATTACATGGAACGCCGAGTCCAATTCAATAGTCAGGTTCAACGGTTTACGAATTTGCAATTTGACTTGGCAGATATTGTGAAAAAATACTATATCTCACGCCTTGTGACATATCATACAGCCTATCTATTAGATCATACTAAGGAATTAAAACTGACGGAGTTCGAAACAGGGACTTGGGCATCAGTGGCAAAGATCTATGACATAGAATCGGGGCGCGAAATCGGTTCGACTGCTATGCAAATGACTGGTGGAGATGGCTTATGTAAATTCTACCCCATTGAGCGATTACTGCGTGAAGCAAAAATTGCTGAAATAGGGGCTGGGACAACCGAGATTCAGAAAACGCTCATTTACAGAATGAGTCAACAGAAGCACGGTTTCCTAGATTTTAAGTATCACTTTAAGATTCATCCAGAGCTGGGCGTCCCCATCCTTACCATGGCACCTTCAGAATGGACAGGCAAAGAAGTGAATAAGGAGAATATCTTGAAAATAATGGCAGAAGATTTCAAATGCAATCCCGGGCTCTATATGACTCCTGATGACATCAAAGACCTCATTAAAGGACGAGCGAAAGCCGTTGAAGCAGTTCTCGATGAACTCGAAAAAGATGGGCTTATTGTCACTCTACGCCATCCTAAGACTAAAAAACTGATTCTAGCAAAGGCGAACTATGAAGGTCTGAGACAAGCCTATCCAAAAGAATTCTACCGCTGGTATCCCGACTGGATCAAGGAAGACGAGTTTATAATGGGTATGACCAAAGACTAGATCAGTTTTATTCCTTTTTTCCATATTTTTTCTTTTTATTCTTCTTTACTCACATAGTTATAAGATAAACTGTTTGTATGCATATCGCTAAAAGTATAATCTATTCGGAATTAGAAATTTTACAGCAGTGGCTACTTTTGCCTAAAAAGTTCATTCAAACTGGGATTTAAATTCATCATTTAGGTCTTCATTTGGTAAATCTTCTTCTGCTTGCTTGAATTGGTCGGGTAATCCATCCTTTATAGCGCTTACTTTGAAATCCATAGATCCAGAACGCAGAGAGGCAACCATTGCTATATCAACCTGAAGCACGTGGCGGGCCTCATCACCAGAGCGGTAAGGGGATCGATCCTCTCGAATGGCGTCTATAAAATCGCGGGAACATTCAATGAAAGAATATTTCCAATTGATGGGCATTGAACAGTCAGAATGCCATTTGCCCTGTTCATCAATCCAGTAAACACCAGGTTCGCCAGGTCCCCCGCATTTACAATTCATAAACATGTTCCCCGTGCAACCGTTGACCCAGATAATGCCCCGCTCGCACTGGATTTCAAGGGCTTCATCGCAACCATAGTAATCAGAGTGAATGGGTAGCGCATGTGCCATTGAAATATTCCAAGTGCCATATTCATTGCCTTTCGTTTTATAGGAAATCACGGCAGGAATATCTAGTTTGATGATTTTATAGGCACGGAACCCTTTCTTCCAAGCTTGGACCGTGTGGATATCTTTCCCTAAGAAGAGGTGAATAACATTATGTTTGTGGTACCCATCATCAAAAAGGAAGGGTAGCTTGTAGTTCTCACTTTCTTTGATACGCCATAGAAGGGAACGAAGTTCAACCCCCCAGTCCGATAATGGTTTGATACTATTCCACATCCGGATATTTACTGCCATTGCCTTCCCCAAAGAGCCCTCCTTAATTAATTCCATCGCTTTGCGATAGGGCGGATGGAATTGGAAATTTTCATACACCTTAAATTTGACATTCGCCTTTCTGGCGGCACTTCGCATCTCGTCGAATTGCCTTAATGTAAGACAGGGGACCTTCTGAACACTGACATGTTTCCCTGCCTCGCATGCCGCAACGACCTGATCCCGGTGTAATGAGTGAGGAGTGAGGACTTCTACAGCATCGATATCTGCTTTCTTCAGGAATTCATCTATATTGGTATAGATGCTGTCTTTAGATATGCTAAATTCTTCTGCTTTTTTGAAAAGCTTCTTTTTATTCTTGTCGCACAAGGCAACAATTTCCGCATCATCAGACGCTTTATAATATAATCCATTTAGAGTAGATGCACGCCCCACACCAATAAATCCGACTCGAACCTTATTAGACAACCAATTTCCCTTATCCTAAATTGCCATTATTTTTATAATAACCAGCTATTAATCTTGAATCTTTAATATATGATCTTTTTAAAAAATAATAAATAAATAATACCTTAGTGTAAGTAATGAGGAATTAAAATACTGGAAAATGAATGAGAAAATGGATAAAATTGATGTTATATTATCTCTATTATTATTGCAGAATTCCAGGCAAACCTATCGGGAATTGGCAAAGGTTTGTGAACTTTCTGTGAATGCTGTGCATAAAAGAGTCCAAGGGCTAATTGATGCGGGGATTATCCGCCGTTTTACCACAAAAATTAGTTTATCTGCTTTGAATGCTATCAATGTTATAGTTTTCGGAGAATCAGTGATAACTTCGCAGGATGAGGTGCGTGAAAAATTAGGGAATCAAGAAAATATATATTGGGTAGCAAATGGAGGAGGGAATTTCTTGTATATCGGACTATATTTGCGAAATATTTCTGAAATGGATGCCTGTGTTTCATTTATTAAAGATATTGCTAGGATTGAAAATTCAGACAATATACTTTGAATATTAAAAAAAGAAAGGATTGAATTAACGGTATTTGTGATTGAAATTGGATTCAGGAATTAATTATTTAGTCGGGCTGATTTTCAGCGTTATCGCATTAATAGCATTGTATTATGCGACAATAATTTCCTTTCTAAATTTTAAGAAAACCAAAGCACGGCATTCGCTTTTATTATCCTTCTTTTTCCTTCTTATAACAATTTGGGGATCTCTTCAGGTCATGAATTTGATTATAACTTCTTTTGATATCAGTTCCTACTCAAATTTTTTATTTGTAGGGACGATGTTGGTGCTAATTTTATTTATTGATACAATTTCCCGCGAGCGAATCGATCCAATCAAGATCCTCATTTTTACAAATATA
>Ga0315310_10002467_pt1 | contig 11551 bp, 7 predicted proteins | sample TDP5_MG_FD_203630 | JGI IMG/M metagenome (GOLD analysis project Ga0315310, IMG submission 203630) | Freshwater sediment microbial communities from Lake Towuti, South Sulawesi, Indonesia - TDP5 | ecosystem: Environmental > Aquatic > Freshwater > Lake > Sediment | place: Indonesia: South Sulawesi... | reverse complement strand
CGCTCCAGCGGAACTGCTTCCTACGCTTCACCAGTTTGCGCGCCGCGAATTCGCCGCTGGTCTTTGAACCCATTGCCCTGTTTCTACCTCACGCTACCATAAAACAACAAAACCAGTATTTAAGCAAATATTAGTTGTTTTCACCAGATGCTCCTTGCCTTGCATGGCTACTTGCGTTTCCTAATCTTTCATGAAGACTCTTTATTTCGAGTTCTCGGCGTTACTTCTCAATGTTTTGTGGGAAACTCTGAAGAAGGGCATAGGGGTCTTACCTTTCCGTTATCCACTTCGGCAACCTTTTTTCAATAAAGGCAGCGTGTCCTTCTCTCGCCTGCCCAGTTTCGAAAAGTTCAATCAGCTCTTCAACAGCCTGTTCCAACTCCTCTGGCTGGAAGTGTCTGTTCAATGTCTTCTTTATTGCCTTGATTGACGCCGGGGCTGAGAGCATTATTCTTTCTGCGAGCTCCTTGGCAGATTCCTTTAACTTTTCGGCGGGCACCACCTTGTTCACGAGCCCTAAACGTCGCGCCTTCTTGGCTGAAATGGACTCGCCGGTTAGGGCCAACATGCTTAGGTTAAGCTTGCCAGTAAAGTAGACTCCTATCGAGCTCGCGACCGGCGGATACGCGCCAACAAGGGCTTCAGGCACTGCAAATAGCGCGTTTTCCGAAGCTATGACAAGGTCACAGAGCATCGCCAGTTCACACCCGCCACCGTAAGCGAGTCCGTTTACACAGGCAATTATGGGTTTTGGCAGCTGGATGATTTTTGCTATAGTTGGCGCCGCGTAGTTGATGAAAAAGTTTCTAATCTCTGAGGGAGTTTTCATGGTTGAGACTTCTTTTATGTCGTCTCCGGACGAGAAGGCTCTGCCTGCCCCTGTTATCACTACTACTCGCACGACTTCGTCTTTTTCCGCCATGTCAAGGCACTGATGGATTTCACGCCAAAGCCCGCTGTTTAGGGCGTTTAGGACTTGTGGTCGATTTAAGGTTATCCAAGCTATGCGGTCTTCTTTGTCGTATAGGGTGTATCGAAATGACATGATTTCGCCTCAGTATTAGAACTTGACTTATTTAGTTAATAGCTTACTACACTATTTCCTGAACCTTAGGATGTAGATTACTACTGCCGCTGCGATCATTATTATTACTATTCCAGCAAGCGCGTATATCAAGATATTTGGGGCGGTCGCCCCTCGTATTTTGACCGTGCCGTCGGTGAATGTGTTGTCGGTTGTGTCCACCTCCCTTTCACCATTGACAGGAGGCGCTTTGGCACTTATAGTGTATGTTCCTTCGGAAACACCTTTTGTCCCCCATGTAAACGTCAGGGTTGTGCTGGTTCCGTTCGTCAAGGCTACGTTCGTCTGGTTTGCAATGACGATGTTGTCATAGTAGACAGTAACATAAAAGGTTTCATTGAAACTGCCTTCATTTTTAACAGTCACTTTGATGGTCACGTTCTCGCCGATGGTTACCTCGGTGGAGGAGGGTATCACGTTGGTGATGGCGATGTCGTGTACCGCAGGCGGGCTTAGCTTGACTGTGCCGTTGATGAATATGTTGTCTCTTGTGTCATCGTCTGAGAGAAGTGATTTAGCGCTTATGGTATAGCTTCCCTCAGCGACTCCTGTAGTATTCCATGTGAAGCTTAGGGTTTTAGTGGCGCCCTCGTCCAGAGTTGTGCCCGTTTGCGTTCCAACGGTAATCTCGTCGCCTACGAGCACGTCATCTGGGTTTAAAGGGTTGTATGTGGTGATGTCAGCGTAGACGGCTACGTCGAAGGTTTCGCTGTAGTTGCCTTCGTTCGCAACGGTTACGTTGAAGTCCACGGGTTCATCGGCTTCGGCCTTGATTTGGGAGGCTGTGATGTTAGTGACGGCTATGTTATGGAACGCTATATTGTAGAAGAAGCCGTCGTTGTTCGGGTAGTAGGTTGGAGCTGGGGCACCAGCCTCCATACGGTCGAATAGGCTTGTTTTGTAGAGCTCTAGCACGCTGCTTCCTTGAGCCTTGACGGTTAAACCGAGGGTGAGCAGCCATCCGTCACCGCTCGCCCAAGGCTCATCGCCTAAAAGCGTACAGAGAACCTTTAACTTCCTCTCGGGATTAGGCTCCTCAGGTGGGGAATAAAGAAGGGTGGTTGTATACTTTGGGATCTTCTCACCAGTGAAGGGATCTATGTCCCAGCGATGGAGGAAGTCGCCCTCCTTGACGGAGGTTACATTCAACACACTGGGATTCCACTCAATAAATATTTCCCAAGCATAAATTTGGGGAGCGCCGGCGACGCTTATGTTGATATTGAAACTGTTGGTCGGCGTTACACCCCTGACCACCGAAGGATCCACATAAACATATGTTGTGGGGGAGGCGGTCGCCACGTCCGATTTATTTGTGCTCACGAGTAGAAACAACATAATAAGGAACATTGAGGAAAGCGTTTTTCCTTCGATGTGCACGAGGTCTTTTTTCAAGTTCTTACACGGGACCAAGATTGTAATCATATGGTTTTAAACCTTTCCTATTGTAAAAATCTCCGTTTTTTAACTTGACCATTTGGCATCATCTCGCTTTCTTGTTTTTTTCGAAAAAGAAAAGAAACAACTTGAGTTGCTACGGTCGTTTTCTAAGCTTTAGCATGTAGATTGCTATCCCTACTACGACGATTATAGCTATTCCAGCCACCACGTATAGAAGGATGTTGTTAGGCAACCTAGATGCTTCTTTTATATTGACAGTTTTCGTGATGCTTTCTGCAGATAGCGTTTTTTGGTCGCCTGACCACTTGGCTCTAACCTCGTAGGTTCCTGCGGTTTTGGGCGTCCAACTGTACTCGTACGAACCTGTGGAGTCTGTTTTCACTGTCCAGAGCGTGTTCCATTCTGTCTCTTCACTGAGTCTGTATTGGATAGTTACATCGACGTCCGGGCGACTGGGGGAAATGGTTCCGTTGACGGTTATGCTTGCGCCCACAGTGATCGTTGACGGTAGCGCATCAATAGTGATGGCGCTGTTTGATTTCCGTGTTGTGATTTGCTTTTCTTCGGTGTGGGTTAGTCCGTCGTTGTCGGTGACCGTTAGTTTTACCATAAAGTCACTAACAGTGGCATATTTATGAGTCACGACTTGTCCACTGGCCACTGCTCCGTCGCCGAAGTCCCAATTCCAAGCAGTAATTGAGCCATCAGCATCGGTGCTGGCTGATGTGAAGGTGACTGTTTCATCGACTACCGGGGATGTGGGTGTGTGAGTGAACGAAGCGACTGGAGGCGCCTTTACAACTAGAGTTGTGACGCTGCTTTCACTTTGTAGTGTGTTGGCGTCGCCTGGCCAACTTGCCTTGAGTTCATGGGTTCCAAAAGTTGTCGGCGTCAAGATGTAGGAATATTGGCCGTTAGAATCTGTTGATGCCGTTGTGAGTGCTGTCCAAGCTCCGCCGCTGAGTCTAGAGTTGATTGTCACAGTCACTTGTGCGCGCACTGGAGAAATTGCTCCGCTGATGGTGGTGCTTGCTCCTACAACAACTGACGCTGGAGTGGCACTGATCGAAATGGCACTGCTCATTTTTGCAATGGAAATGAATTTTCCAAGAGAGTCGGTTATCCCTTCGTTGTCTTTAACAGTTAGGGTCACTGTATAGGTTCCATAAGCACTGTAGGCGTGGTAGGTTATCGGATCGGTTGTATTGATGTCAATGCTTCCGTCAGTCTCAAAGTCCCAAAGATAGCTGGCAATGTTTTTGCCGAGCTGTGCGCTTGAGAGTGAAGCATTGAAGGTTATGGTTTCGTCGACGACTGGATGTTCAGGCGAATAGGTGAAAGAGGCAGAAGGAGCCCCAAGCGGTTTTAGCTTGACTGTGCCGTTGATGAATATGTTGTCTCTTGTGTCATCGTCTGAGAGAAGTGATTTAGCGCTTATGGTATAGCTTCCTTCAGCGACTCCTGTAGTATTCCATGTGAAGCTTAGGGTTGTGGTGGCGCCTTCGTCCAGAGTTGTGCCCGTTTGCGTTCCAACGGTAATCTCGTCACCTACAACTACCTCATCTGGCCACCAGTCAACCGTCATGTTGTAGACCATGACATCCGCATACACGGCTACGTCGAAGGTTTCCGTGAAGTTGCCTTCATTCTTAATTGTGATGTTGATAGCGACGGAGCCGCCAATGGTGACCTCGGTTAGAGAGGAGGTGATGTTGGTGACGGCTATGTCGTGAACCGCTACATTAGAGAAGAAGCCATCATTGTTTGGATAGAAGGTTGGAGCCTGGTACCCCTCCTCATCATAATGGTCGAATAATTTTGTGCTGTAGAGGTTTAGAACACTGCTCCCTTCAGCCTTGACAATGAAACCAAGGTTGAGCAGCCATCCATCTCCGCTCGCCCACCCACTCATAGGCTCACCCAAAAATGAGCAGACAACCCGTATCCTTCCATCTACGTTAGACTCATTAAAGGGCCTATAAACAAAACTAGTGCTACCTTTGCTCTTAAGGAAGTCGCCCTCCAGGATATAGCTTACATTTAACAAAGCGGGATCCCAACTTAGATAAAAATGCCAAGCATAAGTAAGGGGAGCGTCCTTGACTCTTATTTTGATCAGGAATTTATTGTTTGGAGGCGAAGGCATAATGCCTCTAACTTCTAGAGGATCCACCCAAAAGTACGTTGCAGGAGAGGCCTCTGTTACGTTCATCACATTTACAATAGTTACGCTGAGGAGAAGTATCACGATAAAGAACATGCGCAGCAGGTTCCTACCATGGAGCAGACTGTTTGATTTCAAAATATTTCTCCCTCACTGTTTTCACTATAAAACTTCATGCCTATAAAGGTATTTTAGAGTTCTTCCCATATAAAAATACTCAGCGGGAAATCTAGAGTTAGCTGTTTAGACGTTGTCGTCTAGAGCCCTTGAAAGAAAGAAGTTTGCATGACAATTTTCACTACGGAAGCGAACGTGTATATTGTCGACCGCAGAAGTGCATGTCCCTTATGTCAACCTTTCCGTCAGGAGTATTTGTGGGTCCCGTAATGTCTGCGATTTTGTACTCGGACCAGTTTGGATCTGAACTGGTTTTTCCATAGGCTTGGGCCATGAAGCTGAGATCCATTTTGTTAACCTTTCCGTCAGGTCGACTCTGAGGTCCCGTAATGTCGCTAACGAATGTAACAGGGAGTTTGCCGTCGATGCGTGTGTTGTCAGCGGTATCAATTTCGCCAGGAAGAGTTGGAACAGAGGCGCTTACGGTATAGTTGCCCTCTGAGCTGCCTGTTGTGGCCCATGCGAGTGCATAAGTAAAGCTGCGAGCTTCAAAGTTTCCCGATCCGCTGAGAGAAGAGACTGTGGTGGTGCCGATGAGAGTTGTGGCGGCGTAGACGTTAAGCGTAAAGCTTTCAGTTGCGGTTCCCTCATTTAAGACAGTGATGTTGATGTCTGCAACCTCGCCGAGGTGCACTATTGCATCAATTACTTTGATGTCATAAACCTTTATGTCGTGTATTGGCGGGGTTCTGTTGTAGAAGAAGCAGTCGCTGTTTGGGTAGAGGGCCGGAGCTGGAGCACCCCCCTCATAATGGTCGTATAGACTTGTGTCATAGAGGTTAATGAGGGTGCTCCCTTGAGCCTTGACCTTGAATTCGAGTTCGAGCAACCATCCATTGCCGGGCCCTGCCCAAGGCACATCACCGAAAAGCGTGCACACGAATTTTATCTTTCCATTGATATTAATCTCATTAAATGTTATTGGGGAATAAAGTAAGGTTGTTTGATACTGTGGTACCCATTTCTGTTCCCATTCGTCCCACACCCAGCGGTGTAGGAAGTCGCCTTCCCTCCAAGAAGTTAGGTTCAACAGAGCAGGATCCCATTCAATAAATGTCTCCCATGCATAGCTTGCGGGGGCTTCAGTGACGCTTATGTTGATCTTGAATGTGTTAGGCGGCATCACGCCGCTTTTCACAGAAGGATTTACGTAAATATTAGTTCCTGGAGAGGCGAAAGTTACGTGTATCGTAGATATTATTGCCGTCATACTCATGCTAATGAAAAGAACCGTGACAAGTATCAACGTTAAGAACTTCTTAATCAATTTCATCATCTTTCCTTCTCTCTCACAAAGAACTATCCCTCAAAACAATATAAAAAACTTATGGAAGTGATTTCTGTTTTTATGTAACTGTCTATCACGGTCAGTTTTGTGCGTAGTTTTTGCCCAATTCCGATAGGTCAAAAATGTCTATGATGCCATCACGGTTCAAGTCGGCGTATGGGTTGTATTCAATGCTACCTTCTATTTTTCCATAAGCATTGGCCATCAGAGCCAAGTCTAAGAAGTCAACTTTCGTGTCGCCGTTCACATCACCGGGGACTGTAACTGTGACCATACCGTCACGACAAACGTTGTCTCTGATGTGAATTTCGTTGGGAACGACGCTCGCTTCTGCACTTATCGAATAGATGCTTTTTAGGCTACTTGTGGTATTCCACAAGAAGGTTATCGTTGTTGAGGTTCTGCTACCTAGAGCAATCGTTGTAGAATTAATGGTAGTTGTATTGGCGTACAAATTGACATTGAAGATTTCACTCCCGTCGCCTTGGTTTTCGACAACAACAATGACCGAAAGAATTTCACCCTTATTTGCCCTAGTTGCAGAGGGAGCGACCTCGATGACAGCCACATCATGGTTGATGATTTCACTTGAAGTCTTGTAGTATATGTCAAAATCCTTGTCCTTGTCTGCCGACCACACCACCCAAATCTTCCGGTTGTCAACTTGGACAATTGAGGGAGCTATATCATTCGATAGATGATCGTCTGTTAGTTGGGCATCAGAGGACCAAACTGAACCATTATAAATCTTATAATAGAGCTCGTCTTGGGCTTCACTCGGTCTGTCAGATTGCCAAACAACCCATATGGTACCATCCCTAGCCTGAGCAATCGATGGCACCAAGTCGGAAGCTAGATCGTTAGTAAGTTGGTTGTCAGAAGACCAAGCGGTTCCATTAAAAGTCTTATAAAGCAATTCGAAATTTTCTGTTCTGTTTGAAGACCAGACGACCCAGATCGTTTCGTCACAATCTTGCCCAATTGATGGATACTTGTCAATGCTTGAATCATCAGTGAGTTGTGTATCTGTTGACCAAACCGAACCATAAGTCTTGTAGAATAACTCGAAATTTCCGGTTCTATTCGAATGCCAGACCACCCAGATCAACCCATTTCTGGCTTGCATAATCGACGGATCTATGTCTTGGTTAGGCTCTGTGGTGAGCTGGATGTCGGATGACCATGATCCGTTGAAGGTTTTATAAAACAGCTCGTAGTTTTCGGTTCTATAGGATGCCCAAGTCACCCAAATGGTTCCATTGCTGGACTGCATAATTGATGGACTTGAATCGTAGTTTGGGTCCGCGGTGAGTCGCGTGTCAGGCGACCAGTCTGTTCCGTAGTTTGATGAAGTCTTATAGTACAGTTCATCGTTCCCGAATCCTAGTCTGTTTGACACCCAAACAACCCATATAGTTCCGTCCCTAGCTTGCATGATGGATGGGTTCATATCTTGTTTTGAGTCTGTGGTAAGTCGCGTTTCGGATGACCATTCAACTGCTCTAACGAGTGGTATGTCCCCCGTTAGAACCGTTATGGACAGAAGTGCCGCGGTCAAGAAAAAATTCAGCGCGTATGCGTTCTTCATCTAATATGGATCCTTGAACGGATAAGTGTAAAAAGGGGGAAAGTAATGGTATTTGGTCGTAATCGAGTTTACTACACTGCTTTGAGTCTTAGCGTTCTGCTGAAGCCGTCGGTAATGGTCACAGTGGTTACAATGGGTGGGGCACTGTATAACGAATAAGCTGTGACGTAATATGTCCCGGCACCTAGCGCGGTCCAATAGGCGGAAAGCACGGTAGTTTCTCCGGCTGGCACTGGTGCTACAGCTGATCCAATAGTGGCTATCCAATAGCCAGAAGCGTCTCGGATCTCAAAGAAGGCTTTGACTTGTACGTCAAATGCTCCAGTGTTATTAATGAAGGCTTCGAGCAGGTTTGGCGTTCCAACTGTTGTTTTGATTCCTAAACCATGTCCAGCCTTTCCGTTTACTTTTAATCTCCACCCAGCTAAGCCCGCATAGTAGAAGTTTGTTGCATCGACAAGGGCGTCTTCGTTGTCGTAGGATGTTGGAGCAGGGTACCCCGATGAGTCAACATGGTCGAAGAGACTTGTGCTGAAGAGGTCTAAGTGCACGGCTCCCGGAGCCTGAACAATAAAGCCAAAGGTAGCGAGTAATCCGTCACCGTTCGCCCAAGGCACTTGGGAAATGTTGCCAATTAGTGAGCAAGCAACCCGTATTTCTCCTTTGAGATTAGCCTCAGCATATGGGATAGGATAGGGAGCATATGCGGTCGGATATATTCCACGTTTGAGGAAGCTGCCCTCTGTGAAGCGGACCAACTCAAGTCGTTCAGGATCCCAGCCTAGATAGATCTCCCAAGCATAGGTGTTAGGGGCATCCTCGATTTTTACATTGATTAGAAATCTGCCATCTGGTGTCCCCTCAAGCAATGGAGGGTCCAACCAAAAGTATGTTGCTGGAGTTGCCAAAGCTAAGTTTATATTAGTCATGCTGACGAGAAACGTTAGAATGAGCGATGTCCACAAGAGCTTCTGAGTTAGTTTCATTTCTTCTTCTCCTTTCTCCTTTTTGAGCAACTAAAAAATAAGCCTACGCACGTTTAAAAGCCTTATGGAACAATCTTACAGAGGATAACTGCCTTGGAAAGACTTTGAAAATTAAAAAGTCTTAAGAAAGACTCTCGCTGACTGCTATGTTGATAAGCATTTTTTTTGACAAGTGTTTAATCTTCGCTGAGCTGTCCGACCTGTGGTCTTCCAAAGTCTTAGGAATTTTTAGGCATTAGCTTTAGTTATCGCATTCTTGTCTGATTGTCTAGAGTGTACACAGCATGAAGGTTTGCAAGAGGATATGGAGTAACTCCGTTTGATGTCTTGGGGAAGCTTTCACGTCTTAGAGCAGAAGTGAACCATTTGAATCACTTCACCACAGAGAAAAAAATTGAAACTCAAAGCGAAACAGAAAATCGCTTTAACACTTATTTATCTTCTTGTTCTTCTTTGTGATTGATTTGGGTGTTATGCGTTTGGTTAGGTTTGAATAATGTGTGGATAATTGTTGTTGTAATACTAGCTGCGGTTGCAGCTTCCAGTATGTCTCAAACTTGAACTATTGAGTTTCCTTGCCAAGTTGAATCGCTTGTGTCTTGACTTGTTTTCTTTTAATTGGCTTATCATAATACGTGTTGTGTCAATGCTGGTCTTTGGAATTAGTGTGCCCATTTTCTTTCGCGTGATTGTTTACGCTTTTGTTGGCGTTGACTTTATTGGTTGAATCGGATGTCTGGAATTCTTGCTCTGTAAGATTGTTCCATAAGGCTTTTAAACGTGCGTAGGCTTATTTTTTAGTTGCTCAAAAAGGAGAAAGGAGAAGAAGAAATGAAACTAAGGGTATTTGCAGGAATAATGGTGACTTTGCTTCTAGTGACCGTGGCGTTCTATGCTGTTCCAATCACTGGGTATACCTCACCACCCATTAAGATAGGCATCATAGGTCCTATGTATTGGATACAAGGCAAAGGCATGTGGGAAGGGGCCATGTTGGCGGCGAATAGAACTAATGCTGCTGGCGGTATTCTTGGTCACGAAGTTCAGTTGAAACAAGTAAGTACGCATGCGAACGCTGGAGAAGATCCAACCTCTGGTGGAGGAGTTACTGCAATGACGGAGCTGATGGACTGGGGAGCGGACTTTGTAGTAGGAGGCTTCAGAACCGAGGCTGTTGAAGGGGCGCGGTCGGTGTCAGTGCCGGCTCAAAGAATCTTCATCATAACTGGTGCAGCCACCGACGAATTGATTGATAAGACCCCAATTTCAGCTTATCCATATACTGTGAGAGCGAACTATGCAAAGTACAAATACATGTTTAGAACTATGCCTGTCAACAACACTATGCTTTTCAAATCCATCGCTAGCTTTTTGAAAACCATGATGGTATCTAAATTGATGCCTATATTTTCGGGATATTACTCACCAACTCAAGTACCACTCAAAGTTGCGGTTGTTTCAGAGAAAGGTACATGGACACAAACGATTCATTTCATGCTCAGTTGGGAACTCTGGTGGAACAACCAAACGGTTAATGTGCCAGGCGTATATGAAGGCCCAGGTATGGGAATGACATATCCTCCGGGGCCTGGGTATCCCCCGTTGCCAGGAGTCGACATAGTTTACCAGACACGTGGTGCGGACCCAGTAGACACTACGTGGGTCTCAGGAGTATTGTCAGACATCGAACTATCTGGCGCCCGCCTCATCATTGAAGTGATTTCAGGAACATCAGGTCGCGCCTTTTGCAAAAAATGGGCGGAGTTGCAAACTAAAGCTGCACTCGTGGGCATTGACGTACCAAGCCAGGAGATTGCTCTGCATTGGACTGCGTCAGAGGGGAAGTGCGAGACTGAGGCCACGCTTGTAGTAGCAGGAGGAGCTGATGATAAGGAATCAGGAACACCTATAAACAGAATTGGCCCTGTGAAATTAGTTGACTACTACCGTGACTACTACACGGCATATGGACACGCTCCTATATACACTTCATACGGTACATTTGACGCAATAATGGGGTTGAAACAGAATATTGAGCAATGGGCGGCTCTGCCCCAGATAAACCACGATTGGCCATATGCGAATCAGGCAGAGTACGACCTTCTCATACCCGTAATGGAAAAAACTGAACGAAACGCTGTTAACGGAGTGTTCAAATACACAGGTCCAAACCCAGGCCACAAGGGCGACTTCACAGATTACGACCCAGACACACTCGGCGACCAACCTTATCCATACAGTGCAATAAATCCAACCATGAAGGGAACGCTGCACGATGTATTCTCAGCTGCAGTTGACCTAGGTCCGACGTGGCCTAGTAGCTATGCGACTGGCCTCGGCTATGTAAGAGCTTTAGCTGGGGCATGGCAAGCCGGCAGATTAGAGATCGTGTTCCCCTTAGACCAACCATACTCGAAAACCTGGGGAATGCCTTACTGGGTATATCCATACCGCACCGATCTCAATGAAAACAGACAGCACGACGGAACCGACGTAGTAATGGTATCATACGCCTTTGATACCAAACCTGGTGATCCACGATGGAATTCCATAGCTGACACAGATGATTACCTCAAACCACTCGCTGACCGGGACGTCGACGACCTCGATCTAGTCCACGTGTGCGCCGACTACGGCAAAATCATTCCAGTTCAGCCATAGCGCCTCTCTCAAGAGGCACCAGCCTCCTCTTTTTTCTTAAGTATAACAGAACGACTGAGTGAGCAATGCCGTAGAAAAACTTATATCTCAATCTTTCATGTTTGGAAGATTCTATCGAACACCGTTATAATCTCTGTGAACAACATTGTTTAAGCGCCTGCAAAAAAGACCAGTACTGATCGTGACTGCGGCTTTAGTGATT
>Ga0315310_10002466_pt1 | contig 11553 bp, 8 predicted proteins | sample TDP5_MG_FD_203630 | JGI IMG/M metagenome (GOLD analysis project Ga0315310, IMG submission 203630) | Freshwater sediment microbial communities from Lake Towuti, South Sulawesi, Indonesia - TDP5 | ecosystem: Environmental > Aquatic > Freshwater > Lake > Sediment | place: Indonesia: South Sulawesi... | reverse complement strand
TCGTCGGCAGCCTGCAACCACTTGGCCGTGTAGTCGGCAAACCGGACTTGTGCTTCGCCGGGATGTCCGTTCGGCGTGTAGGGCGTTATACATCCAGTCAATTCTTTCCGAGTTCGCCATCCCGGAGCGGCCGGAGCGATCAGCGTGGCACTTGCGTGCGCCGGCTTTCGTTTCGGCGCCCACCGAGCTCTTGCGGGTGCGCCCGCTAGCTAACTTGACGCGCTGAGAGCACATTCCGCGCGGTCGTCCAACGAATACCGGGATAGCGATCGTTGTCGAGCGGCTCTAGCTTTGCCCGGCCGTCGAACATGTTACGCATGTACTGCATGCCCTGCCATGCCGGGTAAAGTTCCTTCTCTCCGGGAGCGATCGTGCGCGCGACCTTGATAAGCGTGCCGAGCGTTCCCAGACCTCCGGCGCGGAACAGGCGGAACTCCCTTCCGGTCACCTCACTTACGACCGCCGTCAGTTCCCGGGCGCTGAGTTGATCGCCAGCAATTCGTAGAAAGCGAGGGGTGGACGGATCAAGAGCCGCGCTCGCCGTGAATGCGGCCGTGTCGTCCATCGTCGTGAAGTCCATGCGCTGGTCCGCGTCGCCCCAATAGAGGACTCGCTTCAGTTTGAAGAGAATGAGCGGCATCTGACCGGTCAGCATATCGGCAAACGCACCGTTGAAGATCGTGGTCGCTGAAATCGAAGTCTTATCAAGGCGCTTGTGGAAGTCTCGGCGCAGATCGAGATTGCGATTCTCTCCGGGTGGAAACTTGGTGAAATCGATCGAGTAGTCGGACGGAATGAACCGTGGCACGTCAGCCTTGATCGCAGCGTCCAGCAGAACCGTTTGCGCTTCCACGATCACGTCCCGCAATCCCTGCAGCGCGGACACCACGCAGGACGCACGCGAGCACGCCGGTGTCACTTGGGAAGCGCTGCTCAAGTCGACACTGGCAATCGTTATGCCGAGCTCCTGCAGTCGCTCAAGCTTGTCTCGCGCAGTGCCGTGGCGAACAAGCGCTCTTACGCTGGCTCCCCGTTCGAGCAAAGCTCTCGCAATGCGTCCGCCGAGATTACCGGTAGCTCCCGCCACGACGATGGTCGAGTCATTCATGATTCCGATGCTACAGAAAGGGCAGCGTCGATGCAAAGTGGGCGCAGATCCGAGTGGGTGTCGACCGGAGGCTTTTTCGGTCGACGAGGTCAAAAGACGACTGGCAGCCTTGCAGCGCTGTCGGAACAAACCGGCCGCCGAAAAGAAGTGAGTCAGGGTATATTCCTCCGAGAAATAGATTAGGCTAAAATCCTGCGCAGGCTTGCCAAAAGCTCACGAACAAAGACAACCTCTGGGAGAACAAGAAAGAAAGCGGGAGAAGAAGATGCCAGAATCAATAACTTAGGTGGGACCAAATCGGATAATCATAAGGGGCAAAAGCGGGTTGACAGGCGGAGCGGAAAAGCGCCGCGCACCGCCTCTCGCCGACGTTCAGTCTCTCTTCTTGGCCGCCTCTCCGGAGTTCTCCGAAAGCGGTACCCTCCGTAGAATGCAAACCTGTTGACGGTAAGTCGGCTAACCACCCGGGTGGCCACATGCCTGAATCGCATTTTGCCGCTCATGGCTCAATGCCGATCCGGTCGTTCACTGCTCCGTGAAGGCGCTGTTTGCATCCAAGGTACTTTTCTGTCGTCTGCACTGAGACATGGCCGAGCAGGAACTGAATCTGCTCCAGCTCTCCGCCTGCCATATGACATAACCGGGCACAGGAGCGGCGGAGGTCGTGCGGAGCGAGTCTGACGAGGTTGAGCTTGGCAGCGTACTCCTTGACAACATGCCACACGACTTTCTCCGTCATGCCATCGCCCCACGTTGTTCCAGCTCTGCAAACGCACCGAAAAATCTTTCCGGTTGCGATTTCCGCCGCCAAGAGCCAGTCGTCAATGGTTTGCTTAACCCAGTCTGGAACCGGAACGGTCCGAATATGGCCACCCTTCCCAACCAAGTCGACAATCGCCCAGTGGTCTTCGCGCCGCTGGAGGTGATCAAGGGTCAGTTCGGCGAGTTCCCGACGACGAAGCCCGCAGCCCAGCAGAACGGCGAGAAGCGCTCTATCGCGCTTACCTTTGAGGGTCTCGGTCCCTGGCAACTGCCAGAGACCGCGAGCCTCCTCAGCAGTCAGCCAATTCCCGAGCCGGACACCCAGTTTCTGCGCCCCCTTGACGCGACGTATGCCTGCGGCGAGTTCGGGGCTCAGAAGTCCGGAGTCAGCAGCCTCGTAAGCGAGCCGGCGCACTGAGGCAAGTCGCACGTTGATAGTCCCCGGCGCCAGTTGGCGAGTTTCGAGGTGAATTCGGTAACGCGTGACGACGGTCTTGTTGAAGGATAGGCGGGGCTCGGAACAATACCAGGCGATGAATTCATCGATGGCGTGTTGATAGCCGCGCTGCGACTCGGGTGAGTGCAGGCTGCTGAGCACCGCCGCTTTAGCCTGATCTAGATCAGGTAGTCCAAGCTTCCTTTTCGGTCGATGGGCTTTCTTACCAAAGCTCTTTGGCTTTCTCCTCATGGCCAGCCGCCTCCTGACGGCTGGCCTAAAGGTTAGGTCCGGTCAGTTCGGTTCAAGGGCGGTTAGGCCGTTATACGGTGTCCATACCAAAAACCCCATTCGCGTTGAATTCAACGGAGTTAGTGGCCTTGACCAGATACACAGGCAGGAATCGGACCTTGATCCGATCTGCGGAGAATTGACCGTCAATTCCTAGGCCGCACGGAATTTTGGCGACCCACAGCTAACCATTTTGGTATCATGTGGGTCTGTGTATGGTGATGCGTGCATGGGTGGTCCGGAGTCGCCGTCGAGGCCGTAGCAAAATTGCTTTGAACCCCGCTACGCAAGGCGGAGATCCCCAGGAGGCGCAAGGTGCCTGCCCAGCCCAAAGGGATTCTTAGTCGGGTTACCACAGAGCCCCCTTGTTTCACCGCCGGGGCCCGCCCCACCCTCGAAACAACTTGTGCCGCAGTGACCGAACCCCCTCAGCCACGCCGGGGCCGATGGCTCCTCACGTTGGTGGCGCCAGTTGTGCTCGTAGCAGGCGCCTGGGGCTTGGCCGCCCTCAGGGGTCGCAACACCGCGACAATATCCTTTGGAGGGCCTCGGACCGCCACTGTCGAGCGTCGCGATTTTGTCCGCACATTGCGCCTCGCCGGCACGACTGAAGCCGTGGAGTCCTATGCGGTCATCGCCCCGGTGCTGGTCTGGGAGGGCGTCAGCCGAATGGTAATCACCAACCTCGCGCGTGCCGGCTTGCCTGTGAAGAGGGGAGACCTGCTGGCGGAGTTCGACCGCCAGGCCCAGATCAAGACTTTCCTCGACGAACAAGCCAAGTATCGTGACCTTGAAGATCAAATCCAGAAAAAGAAATCTGACAATGCCAGAGCCCGCGCCAATGATGAGACGGTGCTCAAGCAAGCTGAGAACGACCTTGAGAAGGCCAAGCTCGAGATGCTGAAGAACGAGGTCGTCTCAAGGATTGACGCCGAGAAGAACAAACTGGCGCAGGAGGAGAACGAAGTGCGGTTGAAGCAGTTGCGGGAAACCTTTGACCTCAAGCGCCGCGCCGCGGAGGCGGAAATCCGCATCCTGGAAATCCAAAGGGACCGCGCGCGCTATACCATGCTGCACGCCCAACAGAACTCCGAAAAGATGACCATTCGATCTCCACTGGAAGGTCTGGTGGTTCTCAACAACATCTGGAAAAGCGGGGGGATGGGCGAGCCGCAGGAAGGCGATGAAGTCTGGCCGGGATTCGCGTTTATGCAGGTGGTCAACCCCTCCTCCATGCAGGTCCGGGCACAGATCAACCAGGTTGATTTCCCTTTCTTGCAGCCTGGCCAGCCGGTGCGGATTCACCTTGATGCTTACCCGCAGATAGAATTCACCGGCAAGCTCGAGAGGCTATCCGCTATCGGCACGCCCAGCGGGATGTCGCCGAAGATGCGGACTTTCCAATGCATCTTCTCTATCCGAGGGAGTGATCCGAAATTAATGCCCGATCTGTCGGCGGCGGTTGACGTTGAACTGGAGCGCCGGCCGAATGCGCTCGTGGTGCCGCGCGACGCGGTGCTGATGGAAAAAGATCAGGCTTATATACAGGTCAAGAGCGGGTTGGGTTTTGACAAGCGCCGGGTGACCATCGGCCCCAGGGACGACACGGAGGTCGTGGTCGAGTCCGGCCTGGACGCTGGCGCGGTGGTCCTGCGTGACGCCGGGACCGTGGAGGGTGGGCTTTGAGCAGGGAGGCCCAACTGAAATCACTCTGGCGTGGCCGGCGGCGGACGGTGGTGGGCTTGGCGGCCCTGGTGGTCGCGGGCGCGAGCTTTAGGGCCGTCCGGCTGGTGCGGAACGCACCCGACATCCCCACTGCGGAGGTGAAGCGCGGCGAGTTCGTTGATCAGATCCAGTTACGCGGCGAGGTGAAGGCCCAGAAGTCCGTGGTCCTCAACGCGCCGGCGGTGAATGTCGAGATTCAGATCATCAAACTGGTTCGCAATGGCACACTGGTCAAGAAGGGCGATGTTGTGGTCCAGATGGACGTGTCCAAACTCCAACAAACACTGGCGCAGAAGCGGTCCGAGGTGAAACAGGCCGAAGCAGAAATCGAGCAAGCCCGCGCCAAAGCACGACTCCAGGAAGAACAGGATCTGACTGACCTCCAGAGGGCTCGCTACGACGTGGAGCGCGCGAAACTGGAGGTGAGCAAGGCGGAAATCATTTCCAGGATCGAAGGCGAGGAGAAGAAGCTTGAGCTGGCGAATGCGGAGCAGAGGCTCAAAGAAGCGGAACAGAAACTCAAATCCGACCGGGACGGGGCTGACGCGGACGTCAAAAGCAAGATGCAAAAGCGCGATAAAGCCCGGTTCGAAGTGCAACAGGCAGAGCGGGACATTGCTCACATGACCTTGCGGGCTCCGGCGGAGGGCATGGTGAGCATCTTGCCCAACTGGCGCGCCGGCGGATTCTTCTCCGACAACGCTCCCGAATTCAGGGAGGGAGACCGCGCGTGGTCGGGGGCCGGAATTGCGGAACTGCCTGACCTCGCGACCCTCCAGCTTCGCGCCCGGATTGATGAGGCCGACCGCGGCCGGCTGAAGCCGGGCCAAACGGCCACAATGCGCGTGGACGCCGTGCCGGACAAGGAATTCACCGCGCGGGTTACAGAAATAAGCCCGTTGGCGAAGACAGACTTCTCCGGCTGGCCACCCAAGAAGAATTTTGACCTTGCATTGCAGCTCGATCAGTTGGACCCCCGCCTTCGCCCGGGAATGAGCGCCACGGCGCGCGTGGCGGTCGAGCGCCTTCGGGACTCCATCCTGGTTCCGCCCGGGGCGTTGTTTCAGAGGGGCGGAAACACCGTGGCCTATGTGCTCAACGGTTCCAAGTTTGAAGAACGCGGAACGGAAATTGCCCGGCGTGGTGAGAAGCAAGTGGCCGTGGCCCGGGGTTTGAAGCCGGGCGAGCGCGTAGCGCTTAAGGACCCCACCGCCGAGGAGAAGCCGGAGACCAGATGAAAGGCCGTAGCAGAATTCGGGTTGCCACGGGCCTGTTGCTGCTTGTGGTTGCGGGCGCTGCTGTAGCCGTGGCCCTGCAACGCCTGCACAAGCCGCAGCAGGAGGTTCCCACCACCCGAGTCCGGCGCGGGGACTTCAACTCCAAGGTCTACACCACCGGAGAGCTGCGAGCGGGGCGCAGTGCCATGCTGATGGCTCCCGCCGTGGGCGGATCCTTGCGCATCATCCATTTGACGCCCACCAGCACGCCGGTGAAGACGGGCGACATGGTGGTGGAGTTTGATCCCAGCGAGCAGGAGTTCTGGCTGGAACAGAACCGTTCAGAGCTCGCGCAAGCCGAGGAGGAAATCGCCAAGGCGAAGGCTGATGCCGCCGTGCAGGCGGCGCAGGACCAGGTGGATTTGCTGAAAGCGAAGTTTGATGTGCGACGCGCCGAACTCGAAGTCAGCAGAAATGAGCTGGTGAGCGCCATCGACGCCAAGAAGAACCTGCTGAGCCTGGAGGAGGCCAAGCGGCGGCTGACGCAACTCGAACAGGATATCAAGTCCCACTCCACCTCGAATCAGGCATCCATTGCCGTGGCCGAGGAGAAGCGCGAGAAAGCCCGCATCGCCATCAGACAGGGGGAGATGAACATCGCCAATATGCGCTTGCGTGCCTCTCTCAATGGGATGGTGGTGGTGAAGGAGAACCGCGAGGCGAGCGGAGGTTTCTATTTTACCGGAATGCGGTTGCCCGAGTACCGCGAGGGCGACGAAGCACAGCCCGGCGCATTTGTGGCAGAGGTACTCAACGTTGAGCAGATGGAGATTCAGGCCAAGGTGGATGAGAACGACTGTTCGGCGCTGAACGCGGGGCAGCCCGTCGAAGTGCGCCTGGATGCGCTGCCGGGAAAGCTTTTCCCGGGCAGGCTCAAGGACGTGGCGGGAATGGCCACGCGGAGTTTCTGGGGCGGAGCGCAAGCCTCGAACAAGTTTGACGCTGTTGTCAAGCTGGACCAGCGGGATCCGCAGGTCCGGCCGGGCCTCACGGCCCAAGCCGTCATCACCGGAGACGAAGTCAAGGCAGTGCTTTACCTGCCGCGTCAGGCGCTGTTCGAGAAGGACGGCAATCCGGTAGTGTATGTGAGGAACGGCGCGAAGTTCGAAGCCCGGAAGGTCAAGGTCACACATCGCTCGGAAAGCCAGGTCGCGCTGGAGGGTGTCACCGAGGGGACGGAAGTCGCGCTCGTCAATCCCGAGGAGGAAGGCCAGAAACCCGCGAAGGAACTCAGCCCCGCGGGTCCCATGGTGCGGGGAGGCGGCTCATGAGCGATGCGGGCTCACTCGCGCAAGTCTCGCGGCGCCGGACCTGGGCCACGTACCTGCCCGAGTTTCGGCTAGGATTCGAGAACCTGCTGCTTCACAAGTTGCGCGCTGTCCTCACCATGCTCGGAATCATTTTCGGCGTGGCGGCGGTGGTTTCCATGCTCTCCATTGGCGCCGGGGCGCAGCAGCAAGTGATGGCTTTCATTGAACAGCTCGGCGTGCGCAACCTGATCGTGGAGGCGAAGGAAACCAATAATTGGCAGGAGTGGCAGAAAGTCCGGAAGACTTCGCCGGGGTTGACCTTCCAGGACTTGCGCTCGATTCGCGCCAACGTCAGTAGCCTCGCCGAGTCCACGGCGCGAAAGCGCTTCACGCCGTCCAAAATGATTCCCAAACCGGGGCGCGACATGCCTGTGGTGTACGGGATCAGTCCGAATTATCAACGCCTCGTCAATCTGCGGGTAGTGGGGGGGCGCTTCTTCGACGCGGATGAAAATGACCGCGCCGCGCCGGTTTGCGTTCTGGGCGAGGGTGCGAGGGCCAACCTTTTCGGCCAGCAGGAGGCCGTGGGTCAATACATCAAGGTGAACGAGCAATGGTTTCACGTGATTGGCGTGGTGGGCCCGCAGTTGAGCGCGCAAACACCGTTGGCGGGTCTCCAGGCCCAGGACTTGAACAACCTGATCTACGTCCCGCTTTACGCCGCCATCTTCCGGTTGGAGGACACATACAGCAGGATCAAGGACGAGATTGATGGCATCTATCTGCAACTGAAATCCTCGGGAGATAGCCTTTCCACCGCGCAGGTGGTGCGCGGCATCCTGAACGCCTCGCACCGCAATACGCCCGACTTCAGCGTCATTGTCCCGGCGGAATTGCTGGCGGAACAGAAACGGACGCAGCGCATTTTTGAAGTTGTGATGGTGGCTATCGCCGCGATTTCCCTGCTCGTGGGCGGCATCGGCATCATGAACATCATGCTGGCCAGCATCCTGGAACGCACGCATGAAATCGGCGTGCGCCGCGCAGTGGGCGCCCGCCAGGCGGATATCACGCGGCAGTTCCTGATCGAAGCCGTCTTGATCTCGTTCGTCGGCGGCGTGACCGGGATCTTTTTCGGGTTTGGCATGTCACGCCTAATCGCGTTACTGGCGGGCTGGTCCACGATTGTGACCCTCAGCTCCATCCTGCTGGCGTTCCTGGTTTCGGTCTCGGTGGGCCTGATCTTCGGCATTTACCCGGCCATGAAGGCCGCGCGCCTCGACCCCGTGGAAGCGATTCGCTACGAGTAACCCAGGCAGGCGGCGTATTCCTTGCAAGGGCGTGCGGGAGTGTGTTCTTGCAGGGCTGCGGCTTCGCAAAGGGAGGCAGCCGATGAAGCGTTTTAGTCCTTTTCTCATTGGAGTTTCCATGTTCCTGTTCTCGACCCTGCTCGCCAGGGCCCAGACCTTTCCCACGCCCGATTACTTTCACCGGCTCGTGTACGAGCCGGCTTCCCCGGCCCAGTTGCCGGCCCCCGAGGGGCTGCGTGACTACGTCGTGGGAGGCAAACTGCGTCTCTCGCTGGCAGACGCCGTCCGCCTTGCTCTGCGTAACAACACCGAGGTGCGCCTCAACGAGCTTCAGGTCGAGGAGACAGCATTCGCCGTCCAGCGGGCCTACCAGCCGTTTGATCCCGTAGCCACCTCGACCTTCAGCTCCTCCCGTGCGAAGTCGCCGACTTATACGCAATTGCAGGGCGCGACGACCTTGAGTGATCTCGAACAGCAGGCGCAGTTCGGATACTCTCAGACTTTCCAGACCGGCACGAACTATCAGGTTAGCTTCAACGCCAGCAAGTCATCGACGAACAGCATCTTCTACTTCTTTAATCCTTCGATCTCTACCAATCTGAACCTCTCGATCACGCAGCCTCTATTGCGCAACCGCGGTTTCGTTGCCAACCGCGGGCCCATCCTGATTGCCCGGCGTAACCTCCAGCAGTCCCAGGCGACCTTCGAGAGCCAGATCAACGACTCGGTTCAACAGGTGGTGAACCAGTATTGGGCGGTGATCCAGGCGCGCGAAAACCTGGAGGTGCTTCGCAAGTCTCAGGAATTGGCGGAAGCGACTTATCAACAGAACAAGCGCGCCTTGGAGCTTGGCGCGCTGCCCCCGCTGGATATCTACCGCTCGGAGGCCGAGGTCGCGACGCGCCGCGTGGCGGTCATTCAGGCTGAGTATGCGTTGAAACAGGCGGAAGACCAGTTGCGCCGTATGCTTGGGACGGACCAGGACCCTTACATCCGCGCTCTGGATTTCGAACTGGTGGAGAAGGCCGAACCTTCCGGAGAGCTGTTCACAATCGATCAGGCGGAGGCCCTAAAGCGGGGGCTCGAGCGCCGCCCGGAATTGGAAGCGCTGCGCCAGCAGTTGGCGGCCAGCGACACGAGCATCCGCTTGGCCCACAACCATCTGCTGCCGGATTTGAGCCTTACGGGCTTCTACTCGAGTAACGGCCTGGGAGGGAACCAGTTCGATATAAGCAGCACGCCGCCGGTGCTAATTGCCCGCGGGGGCCTGGGTGATGCGCTGGGCCAGCTTTTCCGGTTTAACTATCCCACCTACGGATTCAATGTCCGCTTGAATCTCCCCATCAAAAATCGCGCGGCCGCGGCCGATCTCGGGAACGCGCTGGTGACCAAGCGGCGCGGCCTCTACCTCATGCGCCAGCTTCAAGAGAACCTGACGCTGGAAATGAGCAATGCCGTTCACCAACTCGAGCAGGCCAAGATATCGATGGCGGCAACGAAAGTTGCTCGTGATCTGGCGCAGAAAAATCTAGAAGCGGAAGAGCGCAAGTTCCAACTCGGCGCCCAGACCATCTTCTTTGTCCTGCAAGCCCAAACGCAGCTTGCCCAGGCTGAATTGAGTCTGCTGCAAGCTCAGGTTGGCTACCAGGTCGCCGTCACTGCCGTGAACCACGCCATGGGAACCCTGCTCGACCGGCACGGTATCCGAATCGCAGAGGCCGTCCCATAGCAAGCCTGAAATCGGCCGGTGTGGGTCGCCAAAACCTGGTTCGCGCTGAATTCAGCGAAGTTAGTGGCTCCCTGCTTTTGTTATTGAGATGTCCGCCCTCAGGTTCGTGGTACTGTTCCTCCTGGGGGAGGCCACCCAGAAACTCCGTGGTGCTCTTGGGGAAATGCTACCCAGCTTCGGTTCAATGGACCCTTGAAGTGGGGAGCCGACCGCAGGTAGTTGGCGATAACAGCTCATCCCACTATCTCTACGCCCCAACAGACGCCCATCCATGAAAGTGGGTGGAGGGGCCGTCCGGATGGCCCCAGACCACTTGGCCGTGTAGTCGGCAAACCGGACTTGTGCTTCGACGGGACGGTAGTTCGGCATGTAGGGCGTTATACGGCCGGATGGATTTCCGTGTCACCTACTTCTTCGGAGCGGCCTTGGCCTTCGCCCATTTAGCCTCGAGGAAAGGTGTCCACGTTTTGCCATCGGCAGAGATTTCGCCCCTCTCCGTCCCGCTCATCAAGTCCGCTGCGAATATCAAGGGGCACTTGAACTGATACTGCTTTCCTCCGACGACAAACTTTCCTTCCCAGGTGAATGTGTTCCCACTGACGGTTAGCACTCCTGAAAATCTGCTTCCGGTAGAATAGTAATAGTTACTGACAAAGTTCTTGTTCACCGGGTCGTACGCCTCGATCCCAAGGGCCCGGGTCTCTCCCATAGCTCCCTTTTCCGTGTACCGGTCCTGGAAAAAGAACCCTCCGAGAATCATCTGACCGGTATATTCGGCAGTGAACTTGCCACCGGGTCCTAACGGTCCAGGCTTGTATTTTCCTTCGACCGTCCAATCGCCCAGCTAAACATGTAGCTTCTTGAGTTCTGGATCGGGCTTCGGAGCGGGCGCTTGGGCCTGCATTGCCGTGGCGAAGCAAACTACTAGAAAGAATAGCAGAACATTCATTCGTCGCATGACAACCCTCCTTGAACTGAACACTTGGTTCTCTTTCGGGCCCGGACCTGTGAGCGAGAAGGCTGAATAGCGCTCTGATTTGGTTGCCTTCGACCTAACTACTTGGGATCTCCCAGATGTGGTGTTGCACACTGTCTGTGGGATCGTTGGAGGTTTATCCGAGGCAGGTCTATCGTAGGTTTTGCCACGGAGCTTCCAGCAGGTCCAATCGCGGGCAATCCACTCCTCAGGGCACGTTCGGAACTTGAGGAGGGTGGGCAACGCAATACGGGAGTGAACGCGTTGCTGCATTGCGCCCTCCCTCTTGGTTTCGCTAACGAGCTTGGCCAATTGGTGAAATGCTCAGGCCGGTAGGTTGAGATGTCAAGACAAAACTCCGACGAAATTACCTAGAAGCTATTGCAAAACCCTCCGTAAGACGATCATGAAGCAGGCGATATGAAAGAAAGCTTGGTAGATGGTCAGCGCGCGGTCATAGCGGACGACCAGTCGTCGGTAGTTGCCCAGCCAACCGATGGTGCGCTCGACGAGCCACGCCGTGTCAATTTTCTCCGTCGGACCGACGATGCGGCCGCCCGGCTTCGCCGCCACGATTTCCTTCCCTTTCATGAAGGTCACCCGGTAGAGTTCCGCGAAGGGGAAATCCGGCGCCGGTCCGCCTTGACCGCCCACCACTTCTGCTCCCAGGCGCACGTTCTCAATCATGC
>Ga0315310_10002465_pt1 | contig 11555 bp, 14 predicted proteins | sample TDP5_MG_FD_203630 | JGI IMG/M metagenome (GOLD analysis project Ga0315310, IMG submission 203630) | Freshwater sediment microbial communities from Lake Towuti, South Sulawesi, Indonesia - TDP5 | ecosystem: Environmental > Aquatic > Freshwater > Lake > Sediment | place: Indonesia: South Sulawesi... | reverse complement strand
TGACGGCGACAAACAAATCAGTAGATACGAAAACGGCAAGCACTGGCAAGTTATCAGGGTAAACAGTAAACTAATTCTCGTTACTATAAAATCCTCTGGAACCGTAGATGACCCAAAATTACTGGTTGAATTAAAGTCTAATGTGGAAATCTCGAATGACGATAAAGAAAAGGCCAAAGAAATCATCTCCTCTCTTTTTAATTCAAACTTGGATCTTAAACTGTTTTATGAAGAAGTAAAAAATGATGAAATATTGTCAAAGTTAGCTCAGAAACTTAGAGGCCTAAAGGGTCCGTCAACAGCTACTGTTTTTGAGGCATTAGTTTGCTCAATAGCTGAACAGCAAATTTCGCTGAATGTGGCACATAGCCTGGAGAAAAACCTAATCAAAACCTTCGGTGACGCCTTGGAAATAGATGACGATGTCTATTACGCTTTCCCGACACCGCAAAGGTTGGCGTCAGCAACCCTTGAACATCTTCGCAAATGTGGCTTAAGTCTGAGAAAAGCAGAGTACATCAAAGATGTGTCAAGATTGATTGCGAATGGGAGACTAGATTTAGAGAAATTCAAAGGCTATGAGGATACAAAGGAAATCATCAGTGAACTCTGCAAGATAAGGGGTATCGGGGTTTGGACGGCGGAACTTACGATGGTCAGAGGACTGCGCAAGCAAGAGGTGATGCCTGCCGACGATATAGGCTTGAGAAGGCACATCTCGCACTACTATTCTAACGATAGAAAGATTTCCAGCCAGGAGGCGCTCAAAATCGCAGAGAGGTGGGGAAGATGGAAAGGGTTAGCAGGTTTTTATTTAATAGTGGCGGGAAGATCGAATTTGAAAATTTGAAATTTCAGCGGAGACTAATAAGGATTGAATGAAACCCAACGTGCAGCCTTGCAGCGAGTTCACGCTCTTTATCGTTTGGCTAAGGAAAAAGTTCGGGAAGAACCAGAGCTGGCGCAGCGTTACGCAGAGGTTGCGCGCAAAATCGCTATGAGAACCAGGCTGCGACTGCCAACAGAGTATAGACGCATGGTTTGTAGGCAGTGTAAAGGTTTTATTTATCCTGGCGTCAACTGTCGTGTTCGTGTTCAGAAGAGGCGAGAGCCCCACATGGTCATAACCTGCCTAGTCTGCGGCAAACGCACGCGCATACCTTTGAAGAGCAAGGGTACAAGGAAGGAGGAGAAAACCCCATGATAACGCCAAGGATGAAGCGCCGATTAAGGCAAGAGTTGAGCGCAGAAAAACCAACAGTTTGGGTTGGAAAGGAGGGTTCAACACCACAAATAGTAAACGAAGTCAGCAGGCAACTCGAACAGCGTGAAGTGGTGAAGGCAAAAATCCTGCAGACAGCCCTGAAATACATGGAAACCAAAGAGATAGCCGGAAAAATCGCTAATCAAACAGACTCAACTCTCGTAGAAATTCGCGGGCACACATTCATACTATACAGAAAACGAAAAAGAAAATAAACCATCCATTTTCGAATCATCACGATAATAACCGGTAACGCTCATTCCGCTACGCTTATTAAAACCTCCGATCCCCTTTTCACATTCATCAACCACAGTAGAAGGAGGGGTCACATTGGTTGACGTATGGCTACCATACGGCAATACCGAAATCTGTGCGCGAATCCCAGCAAGAAACTACCTAGGCAACATAGAACCAAGAGAGAAACCAAGCGTCAATGACACAAGGGTGGAAATCAAACGAGCACTAGAGGAGCCGATTGGAACCAAACGCTTAAGTGAAATAGCCAAAACGGGCGACAAGGCAGCAATAGTGGTCGACGACCAAACTCGCGCAACACCCAGCCACTTCATAATTCCCCCAGTCTTAGACGAGTTGAACGAGGCTGGAGTGAAAAACCAAGACATCACCATAATTTTCGGCTGCGGAACCCACCGCCTAGTCAAACCCGAGGAGATGAAGGCGCTTTTGGGAGAAGAAACCTTACAAAGAGTCAAAACCATAAGCCACGACTGCACAGCCAAAGACTTAGCATACTTGGGCAAGACAAAGACTTTTGGAACCAAGGTTTATTTGAACAAGGTGTTCGCCGAAGCCAACCTACGAATTCTAACAGGCGACATCGGCCTTCATTACTACGCTGGTTACGGTGGTGGAAGAAAAAGCGTCTTACCCGCTGTTTGCGGAGAGGAAACAATACAGCACAACCACGCCATGATTCTTCATCCAAAATCTCGAACAGGCATCTTAGAGGGCAACCCAATCCACGAAGACATGGTTGAAGCCGCAGAACTCGCCGACATCCACTTCATTGTAAACATTGTGACCAACAGCAAGAGAGAGCTCGTCCGCGCGTTTGCAGGCCACCCACAACAAGCGTTTCATGAGGGCGTCAAACTCGTCGACGAAATGTACAGGGTGCCCATTGAAAAAAGAGCCGACATAGTCATCATCAGCTCTGGTGGATATCCACACGACATCGACCTCTATCAAGCGTACAAAGGGGTGGACAGCGCCCTCGACGCCGTCAAGAGAGGTGGCGTCATAGTTTGGGCAGCAGAATGCCCAGAGGGCCACGGAAACGATGTGTTCTATGAATGGATGACCAAGTTCAAAGAACCTCGAGAGATGGAGACCGAAATAAGACGACACTTCAGGGTCGGCAGCCATAAGGCTTACTACCTGCAAAAGGCGTTGCAGAGAGTCCAAATCATCTTGGTCTCCACAATGCCCGACTACCTAGCCACAGGTGTCTTTAAACTCCGGACAGCCAGAGCCATGAACGACGCCTTGAGAGATGCCTTAGACCTAACCGGGAAAGACGGAAAAATCTGGGTCATGTCCTACGGTAACATAACCCTGCCTGTTGTGAAAACCTCGGAAGAGAAAGTTTATCAAACCGCTTAACTATTCATGCTCCATTTGCCTAAAAGCTGGCGTTTATCTGCATGGTGCAGACAACGTTTGAACTCAGACGATTTCAACCCGACGACCTGAGACGAGTCATGTACATTAATCAGGTTTGTCTTCCAGAAAATTATGCCACATATTTCTTCATGGATCTTTACGAGCGATTTCCAGAAACATTCATTGTGGCTGAAGAAAACGGAGAGGTTGTAGGTTACGTCATGTGTCGAATTGAAACAGGGTTGCCCGACTTTGGGTTATTAGGGATCGCAAAGAAAGGGCACGTCATCTCCATAGCGGTCTTGCCTGAGCATCAACGCAGGGAGATTGGAAAGGCGCTTATGAAAGAAGCTATGTCCGGCATGCGGTTCCACAAAGCAAAAGAGTGCATCCTAGAAGTGCGTGTCAGCAACACGCCAGCGGTAAATCTCTACAGGAAGCTCGGATTCGAGGTCACAAGGGTTGTTCACGGATACTACGCTGACGGAGAAGACGCGTACGTAATGAGCCTAAAACTGTGAGGCAGACACGCCCAGACGCTTCGGACATCCACTTAGGTTTTTCCTTCATAGATGTCAGGAATCCTTTCGTAAACTCCAACGCTTTGTCTATGATTTTCTGGGTTAGTCTGGTCCTGATTCTTCTCACGTATTTTGTTGGAAAGAAGATCAACGAGGGCAGTCCTTTCAAAAAACTGCCATAAAAACAACTAAAAACAACCGCTTCCATAAATTTGTTGGTGCACCGTTTGGGGCAATGCCTACTGTGTGGTGAACGCTCACGATTCATATCCGGTCAGCTTGGAGCATGTTTGCGTTGTATTCGGGAGAAGCCAGTTGAAGCCTTGAAAATCACCGACCGGGTCCATACAGAAAGCCGTGAGAGGTTTGGGTTTCCACCTAAGCCGCCAAGAGAACTCAATGGAACAGCATGCGGAATGTGTGCCAACGACTGCCGAATAGGATCTGGCGGAAAGGGTTTCTGCGGCTTAGTCTTCAATGTTGATGGTCGACTGGTTCGCATGGGTGGGACCACTGAAAAGGGAGTGCTTCAGTGGTATTACGACCCCTTGCCCACCAACTGCGTGGCTTGGTGGTTCTGCCCAGGCTGCACAGGCGCCGGCTATCCAAAATACGCCTACAAGAACACAGCAGAAACGGGGCACGCTAACCTAGCTGTTTTCTACGGAGCGTGCAGCTACGATTGCCTCTACTGCCAAAACTGGCACTATCGAAACCTAGCGAGTGGATTTCAGCCCTCTATGAGCGCAGAAAGCCTAGCCGACAAAGCAGACCGCCACGTTTCTTGCATCTGCTACTTCGGCGGCGACCCTTCAGTGCAGATGCTTCACGCAATCAAAACTAGCCAACTGGCGCTTGAAAGGGCTGTCGAGGAAAAGCGTATTCTGCGTATCTGTTGGGAAACCAACGGCTACTGGAAACGAGAACTCGCGTTGAAGGCGGCTGAACTCTCGCTCAACAGTGGAGGAAACATAAAGTTTGATTTGAAAACCTGGGATCAAAACCTGAACAAGGCTCTTTGCGGAGTTTCCAACGAGCCTACTCTAAAATCATTCAAATTGGTTGGTGAGAGGTTCTTCGGGATGCGCTCCGAATTGCCTGTCTTAACCGCAAGCACCCTTCTCGTTCCTGGCTACATTGACCATGAAGAGGTGAGCAACATAGCTCGCTTCATAGCTGAAATGGACCCGAGAATCCCCTACACGTTACTTGCCTTCTATCCACAATATGTAATGACTGACTTGCCCACTACAAGTCGAGAACAAGCCACCAAATGTTATGACACCGCCAAGAAGTATCTGGAAAACGTCAGAATTGGCAACATTAGCTTACTTGAAAACTAGCGCGCAACAATCATTAATTTAATATGCTTGAGTGTGTGCGAAGCTTTTATGTGTGATTACCTTGGGGCGATGGAGTCAGAGTCCGTATCTGAAGTTCATAACTGTTTAAAGACGGACAAACCGTAGGTTGTTTGTGCATATGAATGGACAAGACTCCATATTCACCAACTGTTATTCTTAGATGTGGCAAGTGTTGCAACAAGACGCTTCACGTATTGATCAGTTTCTACAACAGCCCTCTGCTTGCAATAAGTATGGTCTATGAATGTCAAGAATGTGGTGAAAAAAAGAAGGTTTTCGATTTGAACACTCTATCCCAGGTGGCTTGGGAACCCACCACAGACATTGCAGCTGAGCAGAGAGAAGAGAAGGAACCAGCAATACCCATAGAGCGAGGATCACAAATCGAGCAGTCTACAAGGTAGGAGAAAAGTTTCTTAGGCAATTCTTATCCGCCGTGTGAGACCGGAATCAGAATAACCTCATCGCCCTCTCTTATCTCGGTTTCCAAGCCTTTCAAAACATTGATTTCCTTTCCGTTCACTAAGATTAATGCGTTTGGTCGCGGATCATTAAGCTCCGGGTCAACTAGTAAGCGTTTGGCTTCGACCGAGAGCGAATCAGCCAATTTCTGAACTGCATTTCTAATGGTCGGCTGTTTCACTCTCAATGAAACTCGACTCTTTCCCGTGAGTCCACGAAACACGCCCATAAGTCTGATGTTAACCTTAACTGTCATCTGTTATTTTCCTCAAACATGTAGAGGTCTTCTTCATATCGTCGTCCTTCGAAGACGCTTCCCGGTGGAATGTGCTTCAAACGCTTTTTCTGAAGCATGATTTTCAACTTTTCATTGGTCTCCCTCAATGATTTATTGTTTTTCAGAAGACACAAAGGAACGCAGAGGTTCATAGGTCTAGCTGGGATAATGTGCCTTGTGGCTTTGTAGGCGAAGATTTTTCCAGAACGAGCCGTCTCAATGATGTCGTCCTTAGTTAATCTAGGAGTTAATAATACTGCATCCACCTTGCGCTGGTTCAGCCTCAGCAACGCGTCAGATTCTGTCTCATACCTAACCTCAAGTTTAACGGTCCTCAAGCGTTTCTCAATACGTTCAATAACATCGTAAGCCTCCTTCAGACTCCCAAAATTGGAAATGACAAGAAAGCCTTCGTTCAGGGTTTTGACGGCAGCGACTATAGGAGAGATTCCCACAACATTCCAATCGATTTGGTTGACATTTTCGACGCTACTTCCAATATACTTGACCTGCGCCAATAGTTGATTAATCACGTCGGTTCCCTCAATTGTCCGATGCCAACTGAAAATATCAATCGCAGGGCTCTTGTAATCCACCAAACATGTCGGAACCCTCTTGCACCCCAATTTTTTCAGGGCGGCAACTCTGTGCACTCCGTCTAAGACCACAAGCGATTCTGCATCAACAATAATGGGGTGGTTAAGACAGCGGTCATTTTTGATGGAGGTTGTGAGTCGTTCTAGAAGCTCAGGAATGGTTTCTTCGTGTGGTAACAGAGCATTAATGTTCAGTATGGTGATGCGAAGGTTCAATCTTTCATTCATGATAATGTAGGCCGCGGAGAAGACGGAGGGCAAAGTCTTCACCGTTCGTTAAACCACGGTGGTTCAATCAGTTTTCTCGCCAGCGAAAAGCTTCACAATGTCGGAAGCTATCCGAATGAGTTCGTCTGCTTGCTCCAAGGCTTTTTCATGGTCCGACTCAGGCACCAAGGCAACCTGTTGCACCATGCGCTCGATCTCCACAAGACATCGCAGAACCGGGTCTTGTAGAGGCTCGTTCTTGAGTATGGCCTGATGAACTATAATTTCGACAGAGGCGGGGTCACCCAGACTGAAATAGACAGCGGCTTGGGCTTTTTTTACAGCTTCCAAAATTAGGGATGAAGCCATGTAGGGTATCTTTTGAGCGGCGGTCAGTTCAGCCCTTGCCTCTCGCAAGTATCGTAGTGCCCAGCCCCTTTGATAGTCATTTATCAACGGCATTTAAGTGACTCCGTTTTCCTTTGAGCAGTGTTTAGCGGTCGGCTACTTTGTTTCCTCTTCCTCCATCGTTTCTGTCACTTCTGTTGTTTCTTCTGCTTCTGTGGTCTGCGCCGCTTTTGTGATCGCCATCAGTCGTGTTATGTAACCTACGATTTGGTTTCTCAGCTTGATTGAAGGTATCTTTGTGATTGATTCGAGCAGTTTCTTGTTGCCTTCAAAGTCTGTGGTGAACCTATCTGGATATCGTTTAACCATTTCCTTCGCTATCTTTTTCACTCTTTCCGGTCGTACTTTACCCAAGCCGTTGTTCAACCTCCACGCTTACAATGCTTTTTTAATCATTTATTAACTGCCAGTAGGATTCCTTTACATCTCATCTTGCCTTTTATCCCTTGCCCTCAGAATAAGCTTATCTTTTTGTGGATTCCAGATTCATAAAAGCTATCTGTAAAGTCATGAAGCAATCACCACGATGAACCATGAGCGTAACCAAACTCCATAGAAAAAGAAAAGAAAGTGTCGACTCGTTGGAGAAAAGCCTCAGCAAAGAAGACGTTTCCAAAATCTTAGGAACAGTTACCTACGATAGAGCCTTCTTCTTCTACGAAGGAGTAGCCAAACCCAATGGCGAATTTGCCGTCAGCCTCTCGGATTTCTGCAACAAAATCAACGCAGTTAGTTCGGAATGTTTGGCCTTTCACCTGAAAAGGAGAGACTTTCAGAAATGGATAGAGGAAGTCATCGGCGACGTTGAGTTAGCCCGAAGATTGAGCAAGATAAAGGTTAAGGACAACGCCCTCCGAAACACATTGTACGCGTTTGTGAGCAACCGAATCAATGAACTGAAAGAAACATGGCCAATTCTGTTAGCCCTACATTAATGGTTCCAAAAAGCGTTCAGACAAAAAGGCTTCTTGTCCAAACGCTTAGTCAAAGACCCCAGTATAAGACCCTTATTTTTCTATTCCAAAGAAATTGACGAAATTCTTTAAAACCTGATCAGCCACATCGCTTTCTTTCGTCTCTTTTATCTCAGCCAGAGACTTAACAACCTGTGGAACAAAGGCTGGTGTGGTCAGCCTGTCCTTAAATGGCCCCAGGAAACGAACTGGTCCGTCGGTTTCAGTCAAAAGGTTGGTTAACGGAAGACGCCGAATAACGTCTTTAATTCTGCTGGAATAGACTGCGAGTGGGCCTTCGGAAACATAGTAGCCTCGTTCAATGATTCGAGGCAACAACTCCACTGGGCTGCTGAACCAGTGAAATAAGGCTCCCTTGAGATTGTATGAGGAAAGAATATTCATAATCTGTGGCGCACTCCATCGCGAATGGACAACAACGGGTAAAGCTGATTTCTCGGCAGCCTGAAGCATCTCAGTGAAAACCTTGGCTTGCAATTCTCTGTGTTCTCTGCGCTTTGCGTATTGTGGGTCTAAGCCTATTTCTCCTACAGCAACCACATTTTCTTGGGTTTTTTTATGTTTGGGAATGAGGTTGAGTGTTTGTTGTAGTTCGCCTGGACTCAAGTTTCTGACGTTCCACGGATGAATTCCCAACGCTGGGTAAACTAGGCCCGCGTTCTCTTTAGCAAGTCGAAGGCTGAGGACACTGGTTTCGAAGTTCATGCTGTTGCAAACTATGGCGACAACGTTGGATTGTTTTGCTTCCTTAACGACTTTCGAAATCTTACCGTTGTATTTAGGATCCGAAAGGTGAATATGGGCATCCACAAACTCGTGGATCATTTTTATGACTTCCTTTCAGTTTGAACAAAAATGGTTAGGCCAATTGTTTCCTTCTTAACTTGAGTTTCTCTCTCCTGCTACCGAAATACAGCGTGGACAGTGCCCCACAAGTTAATGGTATGATTCCCGTCATGAAAAGCATGGGACCTAAAATCAGCTCTTTTGTTGCTGGAGAGTTCGCCCAAAATATTCCAAGCAATATGAGCAGGAGCCCAATTGCGACACTCGCCCAGGCTACAGTTTCATATTGTTTGGTTCTTCTTATCTTTTCATCCAGATATTGTAATACCTTCTGTTGTTCGTCCTTTTTGTAGCTCAGCGATTCAAAGTATTGGGTTTCACAGGCCAGTGAACAGATGAAAACCTCCGCTGAGCTTTCTCTGAACAAGACTCTCGTTGTCAGTTTGCCGCAAGCTATGCAGGGCTTGGTTTCAACCAAACAAATCACAGAACGTTGATGGTTCCTAGCAACTTAAGAGCTTGACGGAAAATATTTGAGAATTCTATGGGCGTGTCCTCCTCCTCAATTAATCCAGTTCACCACGTGAGCAAATGGGCTTTTAATGACCTTGTTTCTCACAGTTGAGTTTGAATGTTGGTCTTAGGGCTTTCGATAATGTTAAATAGATGCTGAAAGAGAAAAAGAGGCTTCGGAGATGGTTAGAGTGCCAGGTCCAGAATTGCATGTAGCCCCCATGCACCGAATCTGTAAGAAAGCTGGAGCCGACAGAGTTAGTGAATCCGCGGCAAAGGAATTAGCCAAGGTGCTCGACGAAATCGGCGTGAAAATCGCAAGAGAAGCCATGGATTACGCCATGCACGCTGGAAGAAAAACCGTTAAGGCTGAGGACATCGAAATCGCCGCGAGAAAAGTAATGGCCAAGTAACCTCTTCTGCAAGATTCCTTTTTTCAGGATTGCATAGTTAACTTTATATTTTAGTTTTAGTGGAAAATTGCACTAGGTAGATTTGAGGTTTGGTCGTTTGGAGGAGTTTGTATGGCTTATTTGACAACGCAAGCTGGACAACCAGTCCTAATATTGAAGGAGGGAACGGCGCGCAGAAGAGGTAGAGAAGCGCAGAGAAACAACATCATGGCAGCTCGTGTAATAGCTGAGGTTCTGCGAACAACGCTTGGACCACGTGGAATGGACAAGATGCTCATCGACAGCCTCGGCGACATCACAATAACCAACGACGGCGCAGCCATCTTAGACGAGGTTGAGGTTGAGCATCCTGCCGCCAAAATGATGGTTGAGGTGGCTAAGACCCAAGACGACATGGTGGGCGACGGGACAACCACAGCCGTGGTCTTGGCCGGTGAGCTCCTTCGAAGAGCAGAGGAACTTTTGGACCAGAACATTCATCCCACGGTTGTTGTGAGCGGCTACAGAAAGGCAGCTCAAATGGCGGTAGCGACCCTCGACAAGATGGGGATACCAGTCGACAAGGACGATCGTGCGACGCTGAAAAAAGTTGCGGTGACCGCTATGGCAAGCAAGGCTGTAGGCGTGGCTAAAGAGCATCTGGCAGACATAGCAATCGACGCAGTCAAACAGATAGCTGAGCAGCGAGGCGACAAGTGGGTTGCAGACATTGATCAGGTTCAAGTTACAAAGAAAGAGGGCAAGAGTCTCTTTGACACCGAGCTGATCAGGGGAATAATAGTAGACAAGGAAGTCGTGCATCCTGGCATGCCTAAGACAATCGAAAACGCAAAAATCGCCCTACTTGATGTGGCGCTTGAGGTTGAGAAAACAGAGTTCAGCGCCGAGATCAGGATACGTGACCCCACTCAGATGAAGGCCTTCCTCGACCAAGAAACTCGCATGCTGAAGGAGATGGTAGATAAGATAAAGGCTTCTGGGGCCAACGTTCTGTTCTGCCAAAAGGGCATCGACGACATGGCGCAACACTTCTTGGCCAAAGAGGGCATCCTAGCTGCGCGCAGGGTCAAACAATCCGACATGGAGAAACTCGGTAGAGCCACGGGTGGAAGAGTTGTGAGCAACTTAGACGACTTGAAGGCTCAAGACTTGGGCAAGGCAGGGTTAGTTGAGGAAAGAAAGGTCGGTGAGGACAAGATGGTCTTCGTGGAAAACTGCAAGCACCCACGTTCTGTTGCCATCCTGATTCGTGCTGGATTGGAGAGGATGGTTGACGAGGCTGAGAGAGCCATGACAGACGCGTTGTCTGTTGTCTCCGACGTTATCGAGTACAACAAGATAGTTGCTGGCGGGGGCGCCATAGAATCTGAATTGGCCAAACAACTGCGCGACTACGCCACAAAGGTCGGCGGACGGGAACAACTGGCTATAGAGGCTTTTGCTGAATCGTTGGAGATTGTTCCAAAGACATTAGCTGAAAACGCTGGGTTGGAACCCATCGACATTCTGGTTGGGTTAAGGTCGGCTCACGAGAAACCCAAGGGTGACGTTTGGGGCGTCAACGTTTTCACGGGCAAAGTCATGGACATGCACGGAAATGGCGTGATCGAGCCGTTACGTGTCAAGGAACAGGCGATCAAGTCTGCGGCTGAGGCAGCCTCAATGATTCTGCGAATCGATGATGTCGTAGCATCTACGAAGCCCAAAGAAGAGAAGGGCGGACCACCACCAGGCGAGGGCATGGAAGAAGAATAAAACCATAGCCCAAATTCCTTCCTTTTTTTGGCATCGGTCTGTCGCGTTTTGCGTTTTTCTATGCTTTTAATGTCATCATCAATATCTAGGGTTTCTGATGAAGGAAAATTTCTGTTCTATTAGAATAGCTGCCGCTCTTATGTTGAGTTTTATGTACTGTTGTGCATGGGTTAGCGTGCTTTATGATGTCAACATTGATGCCTTATGGCGTAATCTCTACAGTTGATGAAGTTGTCACACTCCTAGTGTCATCATCAACAACTAGATCGTTTTTCTGTTTAGGTGTTACTAACTTGCCGGCGGCGACTCTGTTAATATTAACCTCCTTTTGCGAGTTCGAATGCTATTGAAGAAACTTGAGAACACCGATATATACTCACCTCATTGACTTT
>Ga0315310_10002462_pt1 | contig 11563 bp, 8 predicted proteins | sample TDP5_MG_FD_203630 | JGI IMG/M metagenome (GOLD analysis project Ga0315310, IMG submission 203630) | Freshwater sediment microbial communities from Lake Towuti, South Sulawesi, Indonesia - TDP5 | ecosystem: Environmental > Aquatic > Freshwater > Lake > Sediment | place: Indonesia: South Sulawesi... | reverse complement strand
TGGAAACAAAATTTATGATGTTTTCTTCAATACCTTGATGACCTTCTTCCATAGACGACACTTGCGAGCAGCGTTACAGTCATGCAAACCTCTCAGCGTTCTGGAAGTGGGTTGTGGATATGGACGACTACTTAGCACAGCAAACGCGTCACTGAAAGTCGGTGTCGATATCTCCCTTAACATACTGCACTTTGCCAAGAATAAGTGCAAAGGCGCTGTGATTCTGGCGGATACTCAGTATCTCCCCTTCAGGAGCAAATCATTTGATCTAACATACACATGCGTTGTACTGCAGCACGTTCCTTATGATAAAATCGGTGCTGTGGTTAATGAGATTAAAAGGGTCACGAATAGGCACATTCTGGTTATAGAGCCCTTGCCCGTGTTTAAACATAAAGACCGGCCATATGCTCAAGGAGGTTACCTTTTCCCTCATGATTATAGAAAACTCTTTAACCTACCAATATCATGGAATTTAAGATCGCCGAAGTTTCTTCGCGACGAAGCCATCCTCTTCAGCATAAATACCTATGGAAACAAGATGAGAGACTGACCAAATGTTACGCAAAGTGCTCTCCAAAATACCTTGCTTGAAAGAGAACCACGCAGTATTACAGATATTTCTACTTCGAAAATGTGGTTAAAAAATTGATTCTCAGTAGGACGAGGCTCTTTAACGTAAGGAGAGATATGCGAGCTACTCACTCTTTTTTTTACCATTTCATCATAGTTGAGCTAATTCCGCTTCTTCAAGACAAAGTGTTCTTGGATTGTGGTTGTGGCAACGGAATATGGGGGTATTTAATGCGTATGGACAAAAGAGGGGCAGAAGGCTACATGATTGGATTGGATCTTAATGAATCTCGTCTCAAGATCTGTAAACTTCACAAGGTTTACGATGACGTGATCTTGGCTGACGTCGCACATTTACCTCTCAAGGACAAGACGGTAAACCTAACGCTCAGTTCAGAAGTCATAGAGCATCTGCCAAAAGAAAGAGGATGGTTGCTCCTCAACGAAGTCGAAAGAATAACGAATGAGAGGGCAATACTCACAACACCAAACAATCCCAGAGTAAACAAATGTTGCGAAGGATCAATAGCGACGGCGGATGTTCATAAGTCAGCATGGAGCCCAAAAGACTTCGAGCCGAAAGGGTATACTGTTTATGGCATCGGCGTTAAAGCGCGAGGGCCACCTCGCAACCTCATCTTTCAAGCCGCAAAGTTGCTTCTCTTCACTCCTCTATCTTTTTTCCTTCCATCCTTAGGCGAACTCTTGATAGCAATAAAGACCTTTGACGATTAATTCCGAGAAGGTCGTACATGATGAATGTCCTCTACGTAACACAACACTTCTCCTTCTCACCAACGCACGCTGCCGCCGTCACCACATACGAAATAATAAAAAGACTAGCTGAAAAAGGGCATAAAGCAACGATGCTCGCGCCCTACATCGAAGGTCACCAGCCCACCAGCCAAGTTTCCGTCGTACCCGCGTTCTCGAAGAATGTTAAAGTGATAGTCTCCACGCGTGCTCCACTTGATGAAGCACAAGAAAACTTGCTATTATACGGGTTAATATGCAGCTTTGGCTATGTCCCACTAATCCTAAAGGCGCTAAGGAAGAGAACAAACTACGACGTTATCATTTCCATGTACCACCCCAGCCACTTAGCCACACCCGCGGCCTATATAATATCGCGTCTGTTGAAGATACCGTTCATCGTGAAAGTTCATGACCTACTGCCAGATGTGACGGACCCGAACGTTTGGAAAAGAATCTACAAAAAGGTCATTTTTAAAATAAACTCTGTATTCTTTAAAAAGGCGAACCTCCTTCTGGTTCCAAGCACCGAATGGATAGACTTGGCTATGAAGGTTTATGGAGTGAGCAAAAATAAGCTTGTTTTGTTTCCGAACGGCGTCGACACAACGAAGTTTAATCCAAACATAGAATGCAGTAGCCTTGGCAAAGCCTTAGGATTAGAGAAAAGAAAGACCTTGGTGTTTGTCGGCAAAATCTTGAGGGAAAGAGGTTTAGAATGCTTAATCAAAGCTTTGCCCAACATAGTAAAAAAAGAACCCGACCTGAGACTCCTCATTATAGGTGGAGGACCTGGAAAAACAGAGCTCTTCAATCTGTCAAAGCGCTTTGGGGTAGATGAATTTCTCATATTTGTCAATGAAGTGGACCATGACTCAATTCCAAAGTATATCTCTTTAGCTGATATTGCAATCGGCCCGTTAGCGATGTTACCCATAACCGTAGGGACATTTCCAATCAAGGTGTTGGAGTACATGGCATGCGGAAAACCGGTCGTAGCTTGTTTTGGCGGGTTTTCCAGGGATCTAGTCTCAAAAGATCACGACTGTTTATTAGTGCATCCAGAAGACGTTGATGAACTCTCATCCGCAATACTTAAACTGCTTAGAGAGGAGGATTTCGCCGAGACATTAGGAGTAAACGCCAGAAAACACATCGAAAGGTTTTATGATTGGGATGTTATAATCAACACACTTGAAGAAGTGTTGAACAACATTTCACGTTGATAAACATGGGCTTTGAAAAGTTCACCACTCGTGTTCGAGAGCTAAGCAGTCTTCTATCCTTTGTCGTATCGATTTCAATGATCTTAGTAATTTTAGTCAATGTGAGAACTCTTCAATCTACCATAATAGGCACAACAGCATCTATTGTCTATGTCATCTTTGTGGGCTATTTACTCGGCAAGGCTTTCCTCACCCAAGAGGAAGCCTTCTTGAAATCTATCTTCGGAGTGTTCCTATTAATTTCTCTCTTTGTTATGGTAGGTACTCCCATCGTGGTTGTACATGTACTCGACCTCTTGGGCCTTGGGGTCACCATGTCGGCTCCAATAGTGATAACAGCCATTTACATGAAATTGAAAAAAAGAAATTCGAGAAAACACGAGATAAGTGCTGAAAAAACGGATAACACCCCGTACTTTTCCCCGATTTACGGTGTTTTCATTGTTCTAATCGCTTATACTACCTACCTCTTGGTTAGGGCAAGATCCGGGTGGGTGTACGGAACCGTCTGGGAAGTCGTTCCTTCCTCCTTTTTCATAGCATATTTCGCAACTGCCTTCGTTCTGTTGAGCATAATCCTGTATTCAAAGACGAGAACGTCTTCGAAGTTGTTGATAACAGTCGTGTTTTCGATCATATCCCTCTCTGTTTTCGCCATCGTACTTTACCCTGACAATTATGGAGATCCAATACTTCACATGGCTTCTGCACGGACAATATACAATTACGGGACCATCCGAGGAGGAGAAACATTGAAGCCGTTTATAGTGTACTGGCTTCTAAAGGAAAAAGCTCTACCCTTGCTCACAGCCATACTTGCCAAGATGTCCATGATAGACGTTTATTGGGTTCACAGCTTCATCACGCCTCTGTTATGGGGAACATTTGTTCCCCTGACGGCGTACAGGGTCACTAAAATAGTAATCGGCAAAGAGAGGGTCTCTCTCTTAGCAGCCTTTCTTGCAGCCATTTTTTCAGACTTTATTGGGTGGGGTTCGAGGTCGACAGGAAACAGTTTAGGCTTTGCCGTGTTCTTCGTTTCACTATACTTCTCACTATCCTACTTGATGTCGGATAATAATAAGAAAGTAATGTTGCTACTGGCAACACTGGCGACGCTAGCCTCCGGACTGATTCATACCTTGACAGGCTCCATGTCTCTGATCTTTCTGTTTTTGGCCATCTCCCTAAAAAGATACAAAGTTGCAAAGCTCCAAAGCCCTCGCATGGCATTTATCAACATCGTCATTTCAATATTCGTGAGCATATTGGCTATCCAAGCATTATTCGCCATAAATAATGTTGTCTACATTTTCTTCGCTTCTGAAGCTGGAGTTGCCGCCGGAGAACATTTAGTCGTATTCAATTTTGAAAAACTGCTGCAGACAGACATGTGGGAGCTGATATTTGGGGAGTATGTGAGGTATTCGTTTAAAGATCTTGTTGTTCTCTCTGCTATGCTTTTCTTTGGCCTTATAGGGTTTGCATATGCTTTGAGAAAAGAACTGCACCCAAAAAATGGTAAAGTTGCGACGTTGTTTATGTTCTTGGCGTTCGTGACTTGTCTCATTGACTACACGATTCTGCAGTATGCCATGGACGAACCGCTGTTTGGTCCGGGGAGACTCTGGACTTTTCGAGATTTTATAGCCACTCCCTACGCGGCTTTGGCAATTATCTCTGTGATCGAATTTTTGGAAGGAGGTATTTCAAGAAAAATTAGAAGGTTGATATTTAGAAGCCGGGTAATAAACCTACCCACTAGAAAGATCCTCGTCGGTGTCCTTGTAAGCGTATCCCTATCTGCGTTTGCTGTACCATCTATAGACAAAGCTTACAACTGGCTTAGAACTGGGCACCCAACGCAGCTCGAAGTTGATGCCATAAAATACATAGATGAAAATACTCCCGGAAGATATGTTGTATTGGCGGATCATCACACCACAGTGGTCGGCTGGGGCTTCATAGGTGGCACCCCTGAAAAAGCCTTCGTTAGCTATTATGGGTCAGGCCCTCCAACTGTTGCTGAAGTGATGGAATCTATGAGAACGTATGAGTCTGGAGTCGGTTACTTCCTAGCAGGACCTTTTACTTGGGGGACAGATTTTAAAGGAGTTGTCACAGAGGCATCGCGAATCTTCGGCTTATTCAAGACCATAAGCGACGAGAATGGTGTAATCTACATATTTCAGTACAGAATTCCGTTTCTTCCAGCGGAGTTTCAGGGGGCGTTTTACTGGGACACTCCGCCAAGCTACATTATCCAAAATGAGCTCTTGAGGGTTACCTTTAATCCTGAAGGTAAGAATTTTGATATAGTGGATCCTTGGGGCAAACTTTACGAAAGCTTAGATTTGAACGAAACCTTAGTAGATGGGATGCCTCTTGGGAACTCAACCTCGATAGAATACTATAGCGCTTCCACTGACACATGGAATGAGCTGAGTCAGAGCGAACCGATACCTTTGAGCCAACAATTAAAATTCAGACTAAGCTTTGAGAGAGCTTCCCTAATCGGGAGTATCGAGAGGGGACAGCGTTCCGTTCAATTACAGTGGCAAGGCGCTCATCAATCCACGCTCAGTCTGCGAGTGGGCGATCTTGAACGTTTATACATCCCCGGCTTGGTGGAGGGAAGGGACTCCTACAATGTGAGTTCACGGGATTACGGGCTATTTTATACTATGAGCCGAACGAGCAACGTCGTGCTTCGCCCCGCATATGATCGTGATATCAGTAGTTCCTCCATAACTTTCAATGAAATTAGGAACTATTGTGGTTTTACGATGCCCCGGGGTTATTTATGGTATGATCTTTATGTGGAAAATCAAGCCAATGAGAATCAGTGGTCTCATGTTGAGATGTGGACTTCAGACGAGATTTATGGCGGAGGTTTCGGAGGTCCATCAGACTACAGCCTCGATGATGGGAAAACTTGGAACAATCTTTACGTGAGTTACCCTCCGCCCCTACCCATAAAAACACTTGGCGGGGTAGAGGTCGATTGGGTGGTCTCCCGGCCTGGAATTGGGGGAGAAAAACCTGTCTGGTGGATGGGGAGTGTTGGATCCTACGATTTCCCTATGAACTTCACCGAGTCTGGAGGTGGGCAGAGCAGACTTCTTTTTGGCCTCTATCTTCCAGCACGGGACAGCGCTCTTCTGAGGGTGGGGTACTCTACGTACTACACAAGCCCGTTAAGAATAACCTACGTTTTTGATGACTCACATAATGTCAGCTATGGACTTTTTAACATGAGAGAGAGTTTGATAAAGTTTTACAATTATGGATCTTCAGAGTATGTGGGTGGCTTTGCATCCGCGATCAGACCGACAGCCGTTTCAATAACGGAAGATTCAGGTCAAATAAAGCACTTGCTCATTTCTATCCCACCGAACACTGATTTCTCTCTTTCTTCTTCTGGGAGAGTGGACACTTCGACTGATAATAATGGAGATGGGATACCTGACTATATCCAAGGATGAAGAGGCAGCCCAAAGTTAAGGCAACTAGAACCTTTGGCTGCAGAAATGTAAAGGGGCAACATGACGACGATGACAGAAATATGTTACCTAAGTCCTCTCTCGATTCATAGTTACAGGTGGGTCCAAGCCTTTTCCAACAAAGGATACCGCATAACGTGGATCACAGATCTCCACTCGTGGGTCGCTCCAAATATGCGATCTACGCCTATATACACTCTACCCAACCTAAATAAAACAAATATTCCGTGGCGCTTTATCCTAAACACGACGAAAATAACGTCCATCCTTAAGCGAATTAGTCCCGATTTCGTGCATCTACATGTTCAGCACCACTATATGCCAGCAATCGCTCTCAGTGGAATTCCGTTCGTGCTATCTACCTGGGGGGCTGAAGTTCTTGCATTACCTTATGTAAGCGTTTTTCATAGAGGCTTAGCAAAAATGGCTGCTCTGACAGCGTGTGTAGTGACCGTGGACGCAGAATGCCTTAAAGAAGCATGGATGAGATTAGGCATTCCAGAAAGTAAGATTGAAGTTTTTCCCTTTGGGGTCGACCCCAATATCTTTAACCCGGACGTTGACGGGCAGTCTGTTCGACAGGATTTAGAGATAGATGAGAAAGATATGGTAGTCATAAGCACCAGACCTTTCTATAACCATGGTCACTATGATGTTGAATGTCTTATTAGAGCCATCCCATCAGTGGTGAAGAGTTGTGAAAACGTTAAATTTATTGTTAAGGGTTCTGGACCACTGGAGGCGTATTTGAAGAATCTGGCTGAGAAGCTGGGAGTTGCCCAACATGTTCGTTTTATCGGTTTAGTTCCATACAGCGAGATGGCACAATTTCTCTCCGCGGCAGACATCTATGTGTCCACATCTTTTTTTGATTCCACTTCAGTTTCCCTACTCGAAGCCATGGCATGCGGACTGGCGCCTATAGTTACGGATATACCAGGGAACAGGGAGTGGGTAGAAGACGGCATAAACGGGTTCCTTTTTCCTCCAAGAAACCATGCTATTTTAGCCGAAAAGGTGATCCAACTCGCAGAAAACTCAAGATTGAGAACGGCTTTTGGTAGAAGGTGCGTGGATACAGTAAAGAAGCGTGCAACATGGGAATATTGTGTATCGAGAATGGAAGCTGTATATGAAGAGGTGATCAAAAGGTGAGGGAATTGGCATACGAATCTTCTGAACGTAGGATTCCTTTGGCGGACCCGCTGATCGGTGACGATGAGGCGGAGGCTGTTTCCCGTGTTGTGAAGTCTGGCTGGGTTAGGGAAGGAAAGTACGTGACTCAGTTTGAGGAAGAGTTCGCTAAATACTCGGGAACGAAGTACGCGATAGCTACTTCGAGCGGTACCACCGCTTTACACGTGGCTTTAGCGTGTCTCAACGTTCGGAGAGGAGATGAGGTCATCCTTCCTTCCTTTACGTGTGCACCGCCGGTAAGTATGACCCTACTCGTGGGAGGTACGCCCGTTTTTGCCGACATAGAGACTCAGACGTATAACATTGATCCAGACGTTGAAAAAACAGTGAGTAAAAAAACGAAAGTCGTTATACCGATAAATTACGCGGGGCATCCGGCTGAATTAGATGTTTTGCAAGAGATGGCTGAGAAGAGCGGTGCATATTTGCTAAATGACGCGGCAGAGGCTCTCGGTGCTACTTACAAGGGGAAAAGCGTTGCCCAATTTGGCGACGTGGCTGTGTTCGGTTTTTCTCCGAACAAGACGATAACCACTGGGGAGGGAGGAATGATCGTGACTAATAATGAGGAGATAGCCGAGAAAGCTCGAATAATAAAGGATTATGGGCAAAAGGGAAGATTCCGCTATGTTGAACTAGGGAGTAATTATCATCTGACTGATATGCAGGCTGCTATGGGGATAGTGCAGCTGAAAAAAATCGACGAAATATTGAACTGTAAGAGGTTTAATGCCAAACTGCTGACTGAGAGGTTGTCCAACGTCAGAGGAATAGTAGCTCCTGTCGAGTTGCCACGATGTACTCATGCCTATTGTCTCTATTCAATAAGGGTCTCATCTAGAAAAGTCAGTAGAAACCAGTTGATGAGAAGATTAGAGAAAGCGGGCGTTCAATGTCGGGTATATTTTCCTCCGATGCACAAGTCTCCCTTTATGAAAAAGTTTAAGTTTAGAAAGAGCGTGCTGCGAAATACCGAGTGGGTGTCTTCCACCATACTATCCCTTCCATCCTCCCCAAAGCTGTCTGAAAAAGACATAGAGTACGTTTACGGGGTCATACGTCAAACCGTAAGATAACTCGAAAGAAGAAATGCTTACAAAATTTTCGGATAGATGTTTAGAGAGGGCATCTTTATGAAGGGCTTCACCGAATCCCCAATTTCAGTCATAATCGTGAATTGGAACGGGTTGCATCTTCTGAAGCGCTGTTTATCCTCCGTTCTCAACACAGACTACCCTAATTTCGAGGTGATCTTTGTTGACAATGCCTCAAGCGATGGGAGTGTAAGGTTCGTGGAGAGCGTCTTCGGGAACGATGAGAGGCTTAAAATCATTAGAAACGATGAAAATCTCGGTTTAGCTAGAGGCAACAACGTTGGAGCAACATATGCCAAAGGAAAATATCTAGTTTTCTTGGGAAATGATACATACGTTGACAGGAACTGGTTGCGGGAATTAGTTGAAGTTATGGAAGATAAACCCACAGTCAGTGCCGCGCAATGCAAACAATTATTGATGGACCATCCTAAACGAATCGATCACATAGGGTCTTACATGGATCTGTTAGGAAACTCTGTTCCGGTTGGGGTAAACGAAGAGGACAGCGGTCAATATGATTACGAGTTTGAGCTCTTTTCCGCTGAGTGTACTTCATTTGTTATTAGAAAGAGGGTGTTTGATGAAATGGGGGGTTTCGACAAAGACTTTTTTCTGTATTGGGAAAGTGACGATTTATGTTGGAGGATGTGGCTCTCTGGGTATCGTGTAGTTTTCTTGCCGAAAGTTATAGTCTATCATAAACGTTCAGCCACGGTAGGTAAAATGCCCAAGGGTCAAATGAGCTTCTACTACTTTAAAGACAACCTGCAAACTTACCTAAAGAATTCTAGCTTGAAGAATCAGGTGATATATTTTCCCCTCAAACTAACGTATCTGTTAGGACGATGTTTGATTAATTTGAAGAAACATGATTCTGTGACACCAGTAGCCATAGTGAGGGCAATCGTTTGGAATATAGTTCATCTCAAGAGAATATCAATTAAGAGGAAAAGAGTACAAAAAACGAGAAAAGTATCTAATGGTTTTCTAATGAGAAAGGGGATAGTCAGAAAACCACAAGTACCGTTTAGCTATTAAAAGTCTCCTCGATGATTATTGTAACTTCATTTTGAGTATTGCTTTTATCTGGAGTATGCAATGCTGAATGAAGTTCTGAACAAAAAGAGCACCACGTTGTTATTTGTCTTGGTGTCTGTTTGGCGTGAATAAAGAATCCAGTGCATAAATGAGGTCATTCGTTATGAAACTTAATGTTGGTTGCGGAGCTAATACTTGGGGAGACGTTAGACTTGACGTTGTGCGCGATTATTGGTTGACAAAAGGAAAATCCGCCGTTAATATTATAGCTGATGCCCAACACATGCCTTTCAGAGATAAGTGTTTCGATGAACTCCGACTGCACCATGTGTTAGAGCATATTCCAAACTGGAAAAAAGCGCTATCCGAATGTTGTCGGGTCGCAGGGAAACTGTCGATAATAATTCCTATAGATTCTTATATACCAAGGCTCGAGTGGCACCATATACCCCCCTTCCTCTACTCACTTCCCACGCTAGGATACTTTAGGTATCTATTGCAAATCCCTAGAAGAACAAGAGAACATTTATGGCAATTTGACATCAACAAACTCACATCCACGCTAAGAACCCTTGGCCTTAGTAACATCCACACACAAGTTATCTACGATCCCCTTTTCATAGCGTCGGGGCAAAAAGGCAAACCCTTTGTTCATTTATTTCAACGTTTCAAAAAACCCTCCGAATGGAGAATCATCGCGTTCTAGAGTTTTCTGGAAAAGAAGTGTAAGCAAAGAGAAGAGAGCCCGCTTAGTTGTATTTTCGCTATCCTCGAATTTTGCCTTTCGAGGAATTTAAATACGTCTTCACTCTTTTCAATAGAAGTTAATATCTTTAGGATTGTATTTCTAGCATGATTTGAATTCTGTTTGGGGTGCACCTTAGCAATGCAGTACAAGGTTCCGCTGGCTGATCCATACATTACCGATGAAGATGTAACCGCAGTTGCAAAAGCCGTTAAGGAGAAAAAGCTTTCGCAGGGTGAGTATGTTCAAAGGTTCGAGGAAGAATTTTGCCGCTATGTTGGGGTAAAGCGTTCTGTCGCTGTATGCAACGGAACAGCAGCTCTCCATGTAGCCCTAGCAGCCATTGGAATCAAGCCCGGCGATGAGGTTGTTGTCCCTTCGTTCAGTTTTGTGGCTACCGCTAATTGTGTGTTGTATCAAGGAGCAAAGCCAGTGTTTGCAGACATCGACCCATTAACCTACAATGTCGAACCTAACCAGATTGAAAAGAAGATAACAAGCAATACTAAAGCTGTCATTCCCGTGCACTATGCAGGTCAACCAGCAGATATGGATCCGATTTGTGAAATGGCGAAAAGACACGGCATTTACATAATTGAGGATGCGGCGGAGGCTCACGGAGCCTTATATAAAGACAGGAAAGCTGGTAACTTAGCTGATATGGGTTGTTTTTCGTTTTACCCGAACAAAAATATGACTACTTGCGAGGGTGGAATGGTAACGGTCAATGATGATGAGTTGGCGGAGAGAATGGAAATGATACGGTCTCACGGGCAAGACAAACGTTATCATCATGTTATCCTCGGCTTCAACTATAGAATGACTGATGTTCAAGCGGCTCTTGGAACAGTGCAATTGAGGAGACTTGATTGGGTGATAGAAGAGAAAGTTAAGAAAGCGGCTCACTACAACAAGGAAATAAAAGAAAGGTTCAGTAAAGAAGTTAGTCCTCCGTATGTTGCCCCAGACGCCACTCATGTTTACATGTTTTACCCAGTTCGTTTCAGAAGCATGGAGATGAGAGACAAGGCAGCTGTTAAGTTGGAAGAAAAAGGCATCGAAACACGCGTTGCGTTTCCACCCATACATCTTCAACCACTGTACCAAGATCTCTTCAACTACAAGAGAGGGTGCCTTCCAACAACCGAGGAAGTGTCCGATACCATTTTATGTATCCCAATCTATCCCCATATAACCCAAGAGACGCAAGATTACGTAATTGGGGCGCTCAAGGAAGTGTTTCAATGAATGAGAAGGTTCTAGTTACAGGAGGAGCAGGGTTCATAGGCAGCACCCTTACGCGCGAACTACTCAGTGGCGGGTACGAAGTAACCGTTCTGGACAACCTAAGCATAGGCTTGCGCGACAATTTGCCCAAAAACGAGAGACTGCAACTCGTTACTGGCGATATTAGGGATTTTGAACTAGTTT
>Ga0315310_10002460_pt1 | contig 11566 bp, 19 predicted proteins | sample TDP5_MG_FD_203630 | JGI IMG/M metagenome (GOLD analysis project Ga0315310, IMG submission 203630) | Freshwater sediment microbial communities from Lake Towuti, South Sulawesi, Indonesia - TDP5 | ecosystem: Environmental > Aquatic > Freshwater > Lake > Sediment | place: Indonesia: South Sulawesi... | reverse complement strand
CTCTATTCTCAGCACAGCAGAACTTGTGACATCTGTGGTTGCAGCCGCCGTCATATTCAACGAAGACCTCACCATAACTCAGTTGATAGGTGGTCTACTAATCATCTCAGCCACAATCTCGACCGCTCTCTCATAAGTTTTCTGGAGGCGTTGCTTGCCATACGTTTGTGGCCCACGCAAGAATTTATGAGTCAAAATGATAGGAGCTTGTGGCTTTCTTTTACCCATCGAGCTAGGTCCCCGACAGTTGTTCCCACTCGTACTCCTTCAACCAGATCTTCTTGGGTTAACCCTCTCGCATTTATGCACGTGACACATGCGATGACCTCTACGCCCCGTTCAACCAGTTCCTTTAGCATTTTCTCCAGGTTATAGTAGCCTTCTGGCGGTTTCTGTCCTCTTTTTGCCGTTGTGACAGCGTCGCCGAGGAGGAAGATGTTTACCTTCATCTTCACGGCAGCAGAGGTTAAAGCTCTTGCCAATCTTAGAGCGTTCCAGACTTTTTCATCTCCATAAGGAGCACTGTTTAGGAGTATTGTCACGGTTTCCAAACCAGTCACCTCCCTTGTTAGGTTGTCCGATATTATTGAATCAATTTCTGATGATAAACATTCACCATACCCACTGCACTCTAAGGAACCCAGATTGACGGAAAGTGCGAGATTCTCGCCTAGGAAGAAAGGGTTTGCCAAAGCGGGGCAGTAGGTGTTAAGGAAAGTTTATTTTTTGACTAGATATTTGTCAGTTATGAACGTAGTCCTCATAATGTCGGATACATTCCGAAGGGATCACTTAGGCTGTTACGGGAACGATTGGATATACACGCCAAATATCGATGCTCTGGCGAAACAATCTGTCGTGTTTGACAGAGCTTACACAGCCTCTTTCCCGACCGTTCCTAATCGCAGAGACATAGCTACTGGTAGGTTCACATTTTCCTATTCAGACTGGAGTCCGCTACCACGGGACGAAGTTACCTTAGCGGATATGCTCCGGGAGGCTGGATATGTAACGATGCTTGTTGCGGATACCCCTCACATCCTTAAAGACGGATACAACTTTGACCGTGGATTTGACGGCTGGATATGGATTAGAGGGCAAGAAAACGATAGATACAGCACCGACCCTGTTGATTACAGATTTCCTTGTAGCCCCAAGAAGCTCAGATCGCCTAATAACACTGTGAAACAGTATCTACGGAACGTCTCAATGAGGCATTACGAGAGCGATTATTTTGTAGCCCAGACGATGACAGAAGCAACCAAATGGCTCGAACGCAACAAAAAACATGAAAAGTTCTTCCTATACGTGGACACATTTGATCCACATGAGCCTTGGGACCCATCTCGATGGTACGTAGATCTCTACGATCCTAGTTACGAAGGGGAGGAGGTAACTTATCCCGTTTACGGACCCTGCGAATACTTGACGCCAGCCGAGCTCAAACATCTTCGAGCATTATACGCTGGAGAGGTTACAATGGTTGATCATTGGGCAGGGCTCCTACTAGAAAGGATCAGAGATCTAGGTCTTTGGGACAATACAGCAGTAATTTTCACAAGTGACCACGGGTTCTATCATGGAGAACATGGCCTCGTTGGAAAATCCATAATAACTGAATCAGCGCAAGGCTTGGCTCCACTGTATGACGAAGTGGCTCGTATCCCTTTGATCATACGAGTGCCGGAGATAGAGCCCCGTCGTTGTCAACCCTTGGTTCAACCTCCCGATTTGATGCCTACGATTCTTGACTTGGTGGGAGGGAGAATTCCCAAGACGGTGCAGGGCAGATCGCTTCTCCCCTTAATGAGAGGTGAGAACCCATCTTGGCGCGATTTCGCTGTCGCTTCGCCGAGCATCATACACGGCCCGGTTGCTGGTCAACGTATCTCAGTTGTTACAGACGAGTGGTTCCTCATCTACTGCGGACAGGTTGATGAGGCTCTTAGAGAGCTACCAGCTGAACGTAGAACAAGAATAGTAGACGGGTTTGAACGCCTGCAGAAGATTGTCGGTGGAAGACCGAGGAACGAGCTATTTCACTTACCTAAAGATCCGCATCAGGTCAATGATCTTTTTGAGGAGAATGTGGAGGTAGCAGAGGAGATTCAGGCAAAGCTCCTGAGGTTTTTGGAGATTATCGGAACTAAAGAGGAGATTCTCCGATACTGGAGAAGACTAGATCATTCGTCTTGAACGATCGCGACACAGAGCAAATCCCGAAAAATCCAATTGAGATCCAGAACCAGCGTGAAAGTCGTCTCTCAATGGTAATTCTTATAAATGACTCTGCGTCTGTTGATTGGGAACCGGTGATATGATCGTGCCGAAATGGGGATATTCCGCTGTAGGCTTCGACCCAGACGCAACCGTCAAAGCCAGTGGACGAGAGCTCAGGGTATCCCCTAAGGCTGCTAGTGAGGTTTGTGCCGCGATCAAGGGTATGAAACTGGATGAAGCCAAAGATTTCATCGAGCAAGTTGTCTCGATGAAGAGAGCAATACCTTACCGTCGATACAAAAAGAAGGTCCCGCACCGACACGGCTTGGAAAAGTGGCCCGCTGGACGATTTCCAATCAAGGCTGCACAGGAGATATTGGGAGTGTTAGAGAACGCTGAAGCCAACGCGATGCACAAGGGTCTCGATGCAGAAAACCTCCGAATAGTTCACGCATCCGCATACCCAGGCCTTCAGATCAAAAGATATGAGCCACGGGCCTTCGGCAGGACATCGCCACGCTTTGAAACACTCTGCCACGTTGAGATTGTTCTGGAACAAAGAGGTGAAACCTAATTGTCCTCAACAAGACACTTCATAGATGAGTCCGTAAAGAGAACAGAGATAGACGAATTTCTGCGCAAAGAATTTGAAAGAGCCGGATATGGTGGGGTCGATATCACAAGAACACCTCTGGGCACAAATGTAGTAGTATACGTTATGCGACCAGGCATACTAATTGGACGCGGCGGGGTGACAATAAAAAACCTTGCCAAGGTCTTGGAAGAAAGGTTTCAGATGCCAAACTCCCAGATCTCTGTGGCCGAGATTGAGGTTCCGGAGCTTAACGCGCAAGTTATGGCTTCCCGAATAGCTGCAGCTCTGCAGCGTGGTGTACATTTCAGAAGAGCTGGATTCTGGGCTTTAAACCAGATAGAAGATGCAGGAGCTCTAGGCGTAGAGATCGCTATCAGCGGAAAAGTACGAACACAACGGTCTCGAAAGGAGAAGTTTAGAGCGGGCTTCATACCCAAAGCTGGCGATCCCGCCATCAAGTACGTTAGAAAAGCATCGGTGAATGTTCAACTTAAACCCGGAATCTTGGGCGTCAAGGTGAAGATATTGCCTCCTGACATTAAGTTCCCAGATCGGATTCAGATACTTGAACAAGAACTGAGTTCTGAGGCTGTTGAGGAAGCAGTTCCAGAAGAAGCGGCAAAAGAGGCTGAGCGATAGGTGCCCATCTTGAGAATGAAGGATCTACGAGAGATGTCTCCTCAAGAACGGAGAAGAAGAATGGAGGAGATCAGAACGGAACTGAGAAGGTTGAAGACGATGGTTGAGGCCGGCGGGGCCGTCGAGCATCCTTCAAGAATTCGGGAGCTGAGAAAGGCGATAGCACGCATCCTTACGGTTGAGAACGAAGCGAGACGAGGAGTAGACAGGAAGTGAAGGTGACGCCGGAAATACTCCAAGAGGAGTTCATAGGACTCGAAGCGAAGATCCTTGAAAGTGAGAACCCAAGTTACGTGGGAATATCAGGTACGGTTATTGATGAAACTCGGAATACCTTAGTATTACTCCATAGTAACGGAAGGAAGGTTATACTGAAGGAATTATCAGTCTTTCACTTCAGATTGTCTGACGGAACAATTGTAAAGATCGATGGAAAAGCCATAGTCGGCCGGCCTGAAGATCGAGTTAAAAGGAGAATCAGGAGGCGTTGGTAATGGCGATTTCGACCCTTAAGAAACCCAGAAAAACATGTGATGACAAGAACTGTCCTTTCCACGGGACATTACCCGTCAGAGGGCGGGCACTGGAGGGTGTTGTTGTAAGCACCAAAATGAACAAGACGGTGATTGTTAGATGCGACTTCTTGAAGTATGTACCGAAGTTCAAGCGCTATGAGAGGAGACGTAGTCACATACCTGTACATCGTTCTCCATGCCTACAGGTTGCAGAGAATGACCGCGTGAGGATATCTGAATGCAGACCCATAAGTAAAACTGTCTCCTTCGTAGTTGTTGAGAAAGTGGAGGGTGAGAAAGTTGGCAGCGAAGGCTAAGGCGCGGGCCTTGGTGGCAAGTATCGGGCAGAAGCCAAAGATTTCAAGGGGGCTCCTCGCCGGTTCATTGATTAAATGTACGGACAACTCTGGAGCGAAAGTTCTAAGGATCATCCAAGTAGCCGCTTACAAAGGAAGGTTAAGGCGCGTTCCAGCAGCATCGGTTGGAGACATGGTATTCGCCTCGGTTCGAAGAGGAACCCCCGATGTGAGGAAAAAGATTTTTAGAGCCGTTATTGTGAGGCAGAAGAAGCTATATAGGCGGCCTGAAGGCTTTTGGGTTCAATTCGAAGATAACGCGGCAGTCATAATGACCCCTGAAGGTGAAATGAGAGGCTCAGAAATTCGTGGTCCAGTAGCCAGAGAAGCCGCAGAAAGATGGCCGAGGATTGCTAGCGCGTCGAGCATAATTATCTAGGGGAGTAAAAGATGAAAACGAAGAAGCCTGGCAAGCAGCGGAAAAGAATCTATCAAGCTCCTCTTCATAACCGAGGAAAACTTCTATCATCCCCGCTGTCCTCTGATTTGAAAACTCGGTTCAAAACCAATGCAGCTAAGGTAAGGCGGGGCGATACAGTTAGAGTGTTGAGGGGGGATAGGAAGGGATTTGAGGGAAAGGTCAGCCGAGTAGAGAGGAAGAGTTATAGGATATTTGTTGAAGGCATAAGCCGAGACAAAGCTGACGGAACAGCAACCCTGGTCCCAATTCATCCGTCCAAGATCATGATTACAGGTCTCAACCTAGACGATAAATGGAGAAGGAAGACTCTAGAAAGGAAAGGAGCTTTCCCCGAGGCTGAACTGCGCGAAGAGAAAGTCACGGAGGAGACAGAGACGGTGGGAGAAACAGAAGAATCAAGCAAAGCCAAAGAGGTTGGGGGAGAATAAATTGGGAAAAATGGGCGGCAGCAGACACTTGAAGAGAGAAATGGCTCCGAAATTTTGGCCTATTCACCGAAAGGAATTTCAGTGGACTGCTAAACCCAATGCTGGGCCACACCCAATTGACCGCTGTATCCCATTAGTACTTGTCCTTCGAGAGATGCTTCATTACGCAAAAACAGAGAAGGAGGCCAAACAGATAATCTCCCAAGGTAAAATAAGGGTTGACGGAAAAATTCGAAGGGATGAGTTTTTCCCGGCAGGACTAATGGATGTTATTTCAATCTCTGACAGTGGGAAGCACTTTCGCTTATTGCCGTCTGAAAAAGGATTGACACTGCATCCAATCGATGAAGCTGAAGCGGATTTCAAGCTTTGCAGGGTCGAGAATAAGAACACAATCAAGAACGGGCATGTACAACTTGACCTCCATGATGGAAGGAATTTGGTAATCCGGGTGAATGACCCCCGGAATCCAGAAGAGGACACGTACCATACACTTGACATCCTGAAGATAAGGCTTGAGGATCAGCTCATCCTTGAACATCTCAAGATGTCTGAAGGAACGCTCGCCATGTTTATTGACGGAGAGAACGTTGGCAAGTATGGAAAGATAGTCTCTATCAGTGAAAGCGGTCTGAAACGAAGAAAGTCACTGGTTACGATAGAGGATGAGAATGGCGAGAAGTACCAAACAATAATGGATTACGTGTTTGTAATAGGCGACGAGAAACCTCGCATCTCTCCGCCAAGAATGGAGGGTGACTAGTGTCCCAAGAAGAGATTCAAGAGAAGTGGAAGAAGAACCCGATGCTCAAACCCAGGATTGAGAAAGTGACCCTTAACGTTTCAGTTGGGAAATCGGGTGAACCGTTGGAAAAGGCTATGAAAATTCTAGAGGAGTTAACTGGGCAAAAGCCTTGTACACGTAGAGCTAGGAAGACCATACGAGATTTCGGCATTAGAAGAGGTGAGCCTGTCGCTTGCCTCGTAACGCTGAGGAAGGAGAGAGCGCAAGAGCTCCTCAAGAGGGCCTTTCACGCCACTGAAAACAGAATTTCTAAGAGCTCCTTTGATCTGCGTGGCAATTTTTCATTCGGCATAAAGGAGCATATAGACATACCTGGCACGAAGTATGTACCAGATCTCGGCATAATAGGCATGGACATCGCGGCAACAGTGGAGAGACCTGGATACCGAGTGAAACGCAGGCGTCACGCTAAATCTAGAATAAGCTCCAATCACTTGTTGACGGCTGAAGAATCTGTGTTCTTTCTGAAGGAAGAGTTTGGAATCGAAATCGCGTAGGGGAAGACATCATGGAAACACAGAGAGATCAAGGCAGTACAAAGAAACGGAGATACGGTAAGGGTAGCAGGCCTTGCAGGCGGTGTGGCTCTTATGGGCCGATTATACGGAGATATGGGCTTAACCTTTGCCGCCAATGTTTTAGGGAGGTCGCTAGGAAACTTGGGTTCGAGAAATATGAATAAGGGGAAGTAGGGGATGGACACTCTCTCCAACGGGCTGGTTACGATCATGAATAGTGAATTGCGGAATAGGCGGGAATGTCTTATTGCTCCAGCCTCTAAACTACTGGGTAGGGTTCTCAGAGTGATGCAGCTTAACGGGTACATCGGTGAATTCGAGTTTATCGATGATGGGCGAGCGGGAAAGTTTAGGGTACAACTCCTCGGCAGAATAAACAAGTGTCGAGCCGTAAGGCCTCGTTACCCCGTTGAGGTGGACAGGATTGAAAAGTGGGAGGTGGCCTACCTACCCTCGAGAGATATCGGAACGCTTATAGTTTCAACATCGCAAGGCGTTATGGCTCATAAGGAAGCTGAACAGAAGCGGATTGGAGGTCGACTTCTGGCTTTTGTTTACTGAGGGACTGGAAATGCGGCGATCTATTGAGTTGAGGACTGTTGAGATACCCGAGCACGTGACAGTCAATCTGAAAGGAAAGACAGTGGAGGTTATCGGAGAAAAGGGGAAGCTAGTTCGGGACTTCTCGTCTACGCCCGCTTCAATCTGGTTAGAGGATAGCTTGATCAAAGTTCAAGCCGATTGGCCTAGCAGGAAAGAGGCTGCTCTTGTGGGAACCATCTGTGCCCACATAAAGAATATGATTACGGGCGTGACTGAAGGTATTACCTATAAGTTGAAGATAGTCTTCTCTCATTTCCCAATCTCCGTCAGGGTCGAAGGGAAAAAGGTGGTCATAGATAACTTTACTGGTGAAAGAAGCGGTCGGGTTGCAGAGATCTTGGGTGACACAAGGGTTATCGTACAAGGTGAGGATATAATCGTTCAAGGAGCAAACTTAGAAGACGTCAGTCAAACAGCCGCAAACATAGAGCAAGCTACTACCGTTAAGAAGCGTGACCCAAGAGTCTTTCTTGACGGAATATATGTTTACGAACGGAAGAGAGGGATGACCCATTGAGCCAAGACAAGGAATTTCAAAAGCGGAAAATGCCAAGGCCGTTGAAGAGGAAGAAGAAGCCGGAGTTTCGACGACAGGAGAGCTGGCGGTATAAAAGAGTGAAAGAGAGCTGGAGGAAGCCCCGGGGCTTGGACAACAAGATGAAAAAAAGAGTTAAAGGCTGGCCTCCTTCACCAAACAAAGGTTACCGAGACCGGAAGAGCCTAAGAGGAATTCATCCCTCAGGTTTTCAAGAGGCCATGATTACTAGCATAAACGATCTGGAAAAGGTTAATCCAGAATACGAAGCCGTAAGAATTGGCCACACAGTTGGCGATAGGAAAAGAACTGAGATAATTAGCAAGGCCAAGGAGATGGGAATTCACATCCTCAACCCTGGGAAAGCCGAAGAGACTGAAGAACCGACTTAGAAATGCCGCAAGCCCATGGGGTGAAACGGTTTGAGCCTTAAGAGCCAACGCAGAATGGCCGCTGAGATCCTTAAGATAGGTGAGACAAGGATCTGGATAGATCCAGATAAAATAGAGGATGTGGAAGGAGCCATCACGAGAGAAGACATTAAGAGGCTTATTCGTGAAAAGGCTATTCATCCGATCGAGAAGAAAGGTGTAAGTCGGGCTCGTGCGCGTGTCCTGCATGAAAAGAAGAAGAAGGGATTAAGGAAAGGATCTGGCAGCAGAACCGGATCTCCTGAGGCACGGGTCTCTCGGAAAGAGAGGTGGATGATGAAGATCCGAGCTCTTAGGAAGAGGCTACGTGAGCTAAGAGAAAATCATTTGATAACAGAGAGTACATATCGGCGCCTTTATATTATGGCTGGTAGCGGCTCGTTTGAGTCAGTGAAGGAGTTAGAACGTTACATCGATGCCCAGAGCTTGAGGAGGAGGCGTTGATGGCCAAAGGCCCTAGGTACAGAGTTCCTTATCGTAGACGAAGGGAAGGAAAAACCAACTATAGGTTGAGGAGGGCGCTTGTTCTATCCGGGTTGCCAAGGCTCGTTGTGAGAGGATCTGTTAGACACATCACGGTTCAACTAGTTAGGGCGGAGGATATGGGTGACAAGGTTCTAGCATCGGCTCATTCCGGAGAATTACTCAAGCATTACGGTTGGAGAGGCAACTGCGGAAATCTGCCAGCGGCTTACCTAACAGGGCTCTTGGGCGGCAGGAGAGCATCTGCCAAAGGCGTGAAAGAGGCCATCCTAGACATTGGTTTACAGTCGCCTTCTAAAGGCGCTCGCGCGTTTGCCGCTCTCAAAGGGTTCATGGACGCTGGAATAGATATCCCCCACGAGGAAGGCATTCTCCCAGTAGACCAAAGAATTGAAGGACAGCATATAGCCGACTACGCAGCTCGATTAGCATCTTCGGATAGGGATCTCTACACTCGTATGTTTTCGAAATATTTGTCAGCCGGCTTACCTCCGGAGGGGGTTCCTAGACATTTCTCCGAGGTCAAGGAGAAGATAGTTTCGAGCCTAAAACAGGTAGGATAGGAGTGAACTAGTATCAGCGAGTGACGGATGTTCCATTCCGGCCTAGCCCGTCTATATTGGGGACGTTGCACTCTAAGTCGGCTGATGGCGTCTAACAAACCTTTATAAGTCTAAGTTGAATATCCAACTTAATCTTTAAAAGAGTTGGGATCCTAAATATCCCAGATGTGGTGCACTTACCCCGAACGCTCATGATCACTGGGTGTTGAAGCATTGAGCATAGCAAAAAGAGAAAAAGAAAGAACAGGAGGTATTGAAGAATGGAAGCCTCGTACGCGTTTAGGCAAAACGGTTCTTGAGGGCAAAATATCTTCGGTTGAGGAGATCTTTACCGAGGGTTTAAAGATACGTGAACCTCAAATAGTCAACGTTCTTCTCCCAAACCTCGAAGAGGAGGTTGTAAATGTAAGCCTAGTGCAGAAACAGACAGACGCTGGTGAGAAAGCTCGGTTCAAGGCATTGGTTGTGGTTGGGAACCGCGAGGGGTTCATAGGATTCGGCTCAGGAAAGGCAGCTCAAGTCCGCACAGCTATCGAGAAAGCTTCGACAAACGCTCGTCTGAACATTACAGTCGTCAGGAGAGGGTGTGGGAGCTGGGAATGCGGATGCGGTCAACCCCACTCGCTCATGTTTGAGACTACTGGAAAATGCGGAGGAGTGAAAGTCAAACTTGTCCCAGGACCAAGAGGCTTAGGCCTAGTCGCAAGCGAAACTGCGCAGGTAATCTTGCGGTTGGCAGGTATCAGAGACTGCTGGACAAGAAGTTATGGAGCAACGAAGACTGTACCTTCATTTGCTTATGCTGTTTTCGACGCCCTGAAAAGAACATACCATGTTGTTACGCCTAGAGACTGGGTGAAGTAATGTGGAGAATAGGAAATGCCTCGTAGCAGTGAGGATTCGGGGCCTCATTAACGTCAGGTCTGAACTCAAAGAAACTTTGAGGATGCTCCGTTTGAATCACAACTGCCACGCCGTTCTGATCGATGATCGGCCATCATATCTAGGCATGCTGAAGAAGGCTGAGAATTTCCTAACATGGGGTGAAGTCTCGAAAGAAACAATATCAATGCTTTTGAAGAAGAGAGGAAGAACGAGCGGAAACAAGAGGTTAACTGATGAATATGCCAAAAAGGTTAATCATAACTCGCTGGATGACCTAGCCGAAGCCATTTGGAAGCTGGAGGTCGAGTGTAAGAATCTTCCAGATATAGATCCCGTCTTCAGGCTTAGTCCACCAGAGAAAGGATTTAGGGGCGGCGTCAAGAAAAGTTGTAGTCTAGGAGGCGCTCTGGGATATAGGGGTGAAGCCATAAACGATCTGTTAAGCAGGATGGCGTAAACTAGGAAAATGAGAGATCAGAAATGACTCACAAACTCAGGAAGGTCAGGAGGCAACGGGGATCAAGGACCCATGGGTACGGAAGGGTTGGCCAGCACAGGAAGAAAGGGTCTAAAGGTGTAAGAAAGGCCGGACGCCATAAACACTTATGGTCTTATGTCATTACCAAGGAACCAGACTACTTCAAGAAAGGTGGGTTTACATCTCCTAAAAGTCTAGGCAGAGAGTTCAACACCATAAATGTAGGCGAACTTGAGGAACTAGGCCAGAAGATCACCTATGAAAAGAATGTTCTAGGCAAAACCGAGATCGTCATAAATCTCAAGGAGCTAGGCTACGACAAGCTTTTGGGGCAGGGGAGGGTGACCAAACCGACCCATGTCAAAGTTCAGTTCTGCTCAGAAACAGCAGCCAGAAAGGTAGAAGATGCTGGCGGTCAAGTTTTAGTCGAGAAATCAAGCTAATGTTAATTACTATTGATTCCAATAAGAGTTGCTGAGGGAACGAGGTGGCAGGTAGATTCCTGAAGGCGTTTGAACCTATCTCGAGGCTGATGCCTGAAGTTAGGGCGCCTGAAAGAAGAGTGAGGTTAGCTGAAAAACTGTTCTGGACTGCCGGAGCCCTAGTACTATATTTTGTTATGTGTGAGGTTCCTCTCTACGGTATTGGGGGTGCTGGTGCCCAAGATAGCCTCTATTATTACCGGGTGATATTCGCCTCGAGTAGAGGTACGTTGATGGAGCTAGGAATCGGACCCATCGTTACAGCTGGCTTAATCTTGCAGCTCCTTGCAGGATCAGGCTTTGTCTCATGCGACTTTTCAGATCCTGACGATAGATCTCTCTTCACTGGTGCCAGCAAGGTTTTGTCCGTGGTCATGACTGGAGCACAGGCTTCCGCTTACCTGATAGGGGGACTCTTCGGCAACCTGGACGCAAGGCAGTCAATAATAATCTTCTTGCAGCTCTTGGTAGCGGGCATAGTGATAATGCTTTTGGACGAGATGATACAGAAAGGTTGGGGAATTGGAAGCGGAATAAGCCTCTTCATAATGGCGGGTGTTGCCCAAAATATCCTGTGGGACTCCTTAGCAATGGTACCAGCGCCGGGAA
>Ga0315310_10002458_pt1 | contig 11567 bp, 21 predicted proteins | sample TDP5_MG_FD_203630 | JGI IMG/M metagenome (GOLD analysis project Ga0315310, IMG submission 203630) | Freshwater sediment microbial communities from Lake Towuti, South Sulawesi, Indonesia - TDP5 | ecosystem: Environmental > Aquatic > Freshwater > Lake > Sediment | place: Indonesia: South Sulawesi... | reverse complement strand
CAAAACAAGACGTCAAAGAACCGACTAACTACTACCTTACGTTAAAGGGGCTCGCCGTTCCCGAGGCCGCAGTATCTTCATGTACTCCTCAATCCACGGCGGACAAAAGTGCACGACTTTGATCCCCCGCTCCCTGGCCATATTCATCACAACAGGGTCCTTAAGCGCAAACAGCAGCACCTTTTCGATTCGTTTATGCCTATGTTCAGCGAATTCAGGTGTAAGTGGTAGTAGGTGCTCATACAGTTCGAGCTGGCTGATGTCACCAGGTGACGGGAGTATCGCCGCCTCGATAAGTATAATCCGGTCCGGCTTAAACACGATGGCATCAGCCCACCGCCGCCACGCACCCACGATGGCACGCTCAGCATCCGAGAGCTTATCCGGAGCCAGCTCTGGGTGTATCGACCCGAGCCTCACTCTGGTCTTAGTCGGATCGTCCGGGTACTCCTTAGCCAGGTACTCGCTGACCAGCCGCATCTCTCGTGCCTGCCACTGTCGCTTCTCTTGTGCCAACTTACCAGCTCTCCCAAAAGCCCAGCCGTAAGAGGCCCTGGCCTCTTACGGCTTTTAGCTGATCCTTGCCTGCGTGCAAGCCACAACACTTGCAACTTGAAGAATGTAACTCGATGAAGAAGTCTAATAGAATTTTAGCTTAAAATTCTACTTTGTCAACAAAAATCTCCCCTGGACACAAAAATATTTTTGCGCTGCTAATTCATGTTGCGAGCAGGTACTTACGTAAAAAAGCAGCCGGCAACGTAAAAAATATTTTGTGTCATCTCTGTTGACAGCCGCCGCCGGCACTCATAGTCTTAGATGCAATTGCCATTATGCCCGACCCTGGGGAAGGAGTCCCGTTACCAGGGTCGGGCGGTCCTCCTTTCTCGGTCGGGCAAACTAAGAAAGGAGGTGCCCTAATGGGCAAAACAACTACATCCAACCCATACGACTTGACTGACTTCATGGCCCGCCTCGATGCAACCCTCAACAGGGTCCAGACAGACCCGGAGTTTGTCAAGGAATTGACCAGCGAGAAGAAGGGCAACCCGATCACCTTAGGCCCGATCGTTATCGACCCGGTAGAGTGGGCCGATAAGCAGGTGCGAAACGCCACTGCCGCCGCCAGCGACTGGCTCAAGAACGTCAAGCGTCCCCGCCGAGAGCCAAAGAAGGCCGCCCTGGCCGCCGCCCCCAAGCGTGAGCAGAAGGTCAGGGAATCGCTCGAGCAGCACAAATGGGAGAAGGCGATGGAGAAGGTCGATGAGGACCTGATGTATAAGATCATCGACGCCGGCGGCACCGAGGTATTTCGCAAGGGCGTGGAGATGCGGAAGGCCAAGGTCGAGGCCCGGGCCAAGGAGCTGCAGCCGATGGTAGCAGCCCTCAAGAAGGAAATCGAAGCGATGCCCGATGTCACTGATGCCGACCGTGCGGCAAGGCTGTTAGCAGCCCGTGCCGGCATGATCGCAATCGGCAAGAAACGGCGAGGTATATAGAAAGGAGGTGACCTAAAATGCCAAAAAGACTTGCTACAATTTTTGCACCGGCAGACATCGATGCCGCCGGTACCAAGGTCATCGACATCAAAGCCCAGGATATTATTTCCCGCATGGACATTTTTTGGAAGTGCACTAATGTCACGGTCTCGGTAATGCTCGATGCAGTAACAGCCTGCCTTTCCAAGATTGAGCTGGTGGATGGCTCGGAAGTGCTGGCATCCATCTCAGGGGCGGAGCTTCAGGGAATAAACTTTTACGACCGCAAGGTCATGCCGCACCACAAAATCAGCTTAACGGTAGGCGGGTTCTTTGAAATCGGTCTAAGCCTGGACTTCGGCCGATTCCTGTGGGACCCGCAGTACGGATTCGATCCGACCAAGTTTAAGAACCCCCAGCTGAAGATCACCTGGGACGAGGATGTCTGTAATACCTCGGTAGTGGTAAACGAGCTGGCGGTCTATGGCCATGCCTTCGGCAATGGTGGGCCGTCACCGGCAGCGATGCTGGTCAACAGAGAAATCCAGCAGTACGCAATGGCGGCCTCGAGCCACGAATATATAGACCTGCCAACAGACAGGCTTCTGAGGAAGGTCATCTTGAGAGGCTACACCACAGACCACGATCCCATCGCTTTGTTTGACACTCTCAAGCTGAGCATAGATAACGATAAGTCCGTGCCCCTGGAGATTAAGGCCGCCCAGCTGGATAGAATCCTGGCCGCTCAATACCCTCGAATCTGCGAAAAGTACACGCTCGATGCTGCGATAACGGCTAAGACCATTTACTCAGCCCTGTCTAAGGACCAGCAGATAACGATCAGCTATGATGCTACGGCCTTTGTCACCGCCCAGTCGAAGTTTGCGGTAGCAACATGGACGGGAGCAAAGTGTGCTCTGTCAGCGAGTGTCGATATTAAGGGTAACGATGCAGATATTGCCGGCCGGATGCCTGGCAACTGCTTCCCCTTGGACTTTGGGATTCCGGATGACCCTGCAACGTGGTTAAAGGCCCAGGAATTCGGGTCTCTCGAGCTGGACCTGTTAAGCTCCTCAGATGCCGATAGCGGCGATACGACCTATATTGTCGTCCAGCAGGTAAGGCCCTATTAGCAAATGACCAGGTGAGAGACGATGGATGATAAGGTGACATTGCCGATTGTGGCACCGTCTGAGTACACCAATACCAGCCGGCTGATTCATAGCGGGCCGTGCGTTGTAAAGTGCGTGCACATAGCTGGGGACGGTGTTAACGGAGACTGCCAGGTGTATGATGGTCTGAGTACAAGCGGACAGATGAAAGCACACTTAGAGGCATTGTCAGGTACGAGCTACACATGGAGACCTGGAGAAGGCACAGACTTTGACTTTGGTATTTACATAGTCGTCAACGCCGCCACTACCAAGGTCACAGTGACTTACATCCCTTTGTCGCGGAAGGCCTTTATTTGAGCGGAGGAGGTGACTTGTGCTTTACACCGCCAACATCACCACCCCCAAGAACACCGCAAAGACGGCTTTGCAGAAGACTGCCATCAAGGTCAGTAAGGGCTTAATCTATAAGGTCGAGTTCTACTTCCCCGCAGGCAGCATCGGCCTGATGGGAGTGGCCGTATTTGACGGCCTCTTTCAGGTCTGGCCCTCCACTGTTGGAGAGTTCCTAACTGGGAACGACGAGAAGTTCGTCTATGAGGATATTTACCTGGTGGACTCGGGACCTCGTGAGTTCAAGATTCACACTTATAACGACGATGACACTTTCGACCACCTAGTAAGAGTGAGTATCGGCTTGTTGGGCAGCGAGGACTATCAGGCCCGGTTCTTACCGTTCAAGGGCTACGATTACCTTACAACGCTGATAGAGCAGATCTTCGCAGAGCGTGCGGCGGCAGCCGCTGAACGCCAGCAGCTTATCAACAAGACCCTGGGCGACGGCCTACAAAACATCCTAACCGTGCTGGAGAAGATGTCTGCACAATTAAGTGTAATGTATGACTGGTTTCTACAATACAGAGAGTACTTTAAATAATGGGCAAGGGCTTTATAGATTTTGGAAATGCCGAATACCGCGTCCAGCCGGTCGAAGGGATTAGAGGGGTCTGGCCCGAGAAGAATGCTACCAGAATAAATAAGTCGGACTATATTAGCGGAGTAGGCAGCAAGGTTATATATACAGTTCCCGCAGGGTGCAAACTGTTCGTCAGCACTGCGGGGCTTTCATCAGTACAAACCGCCGTGGAAACAGGCGGAGGTTACATGGAGGCAAGAAACGCAGCAGATGTACATCAATACTATTTTCTCAATCACTCTTACTGCCAGATAGACCAGATGAACACATTCGTTAATTTTTGTCCAGCCGTCGAATTAGAGGCCGGTTGGAAGGTACTTGTAGCTGGCAACATTCCTGGGATAATAGCAAGAGGGCTGATATGGGGCTGGCTCGAAAGTGCGTAGCCAAATGATTTACGTTGCAAACATCACTACCGTGAAGAATACGGCGGTAACGAACCTCAAGAGGACCCGAATCAGTGTCACTAGGGGGCTTGTCTATAAGGTCGAGTTTTATTTTCCATCCGGCTCAGCAGGCCTTATGGGCGTGGCCATATTCGACGGCCTGTTCCAGGTCTGGCCCTCCACTGTTGGACAGTTCTTTGCCAGCGACAATGAGACGATTAGCTACGATGACCTGTACCTCAAGGAGGCCGCACCGTTCGAGTTTCAGTGCTATACCTACAACACCGATGACACATACAACCACACAGTGGGTGTGCGAATCGGACTTGTCAGCAGCGAGGTCTATCAGGCAAGGTTCCTGCCTTTCAAGGGCTACAATTATTTCGCCAAGCTCGTCGAGGACCTGGCCGCCGAGAGAACGGCTCTCGAGAAGCTCCAGAAGGAGCTTATCGAGCAGACGCCCTTCGAGTGGCTGGCCAAGCAGCTGAAGGAGGCCGAGTAATGGCACATGGCCTGCCGGACTTTTACCGAGGTGTTGACATCGCCTACCAGGCGTTAGCCCAGCTTATCAATAGGCCCATGTATGGGGGGGTGAGCAGTGCCGTTGGCGGCCAGACGGTGCTGGCTAATACAGACACTGAATTAGCCAGTGTTTACGGCAAGGGCATGCTTTACGGTGGATACCTGTTCCTTGACCATACCTCCACACAAAAAGACAGCCGCGCAAATTTAATAATCGATGACGAATCGGTAAGCAACCTCAAGTTCTCGGATATGAACAAATATAGCCTCAGCCTTCCCCTCTCATCCATCATCCACCTCCTCAAATTTGACGATACCAACTTTATCTATTCGGTGGGGATTTCTTACGGCATCACATTCGAGACCAGTGTGAAAATTATATACACAGAGGCCCATAACTCCACCCCAATCGTATATACTAAAATGATTTACGGATTGATCTGAGCTTTACTATGCCCATAAAGCTACATGGCATTATTCAGTATTGGAACAACGACCACAAGTACGTGGACGTGGTTGTCACCGAAGAGCATCCGGATATTTACGTAACTCATCGTGTGGGTGTTGACATCCCCGTCAATCGCGGTACTATAGAAGCCGCCCTGGCCCGGCTGGCTGGCGGTAAGCCGGACCAAGTGGTCTGGCCGCACCACATAGAGGCTGTTGACATTAAAAGGAGTTCTGAAAATGACAAAGATATTAAAGTGGGTCGAGCATAACAGGTATCTTGTAGCCGGCCCCCTGGTGGGCTTATTGCTCTGGGGGTATGCTGTAAGCTGCACGCCCCTCACGCCAAGCCCTCTGGAGCCGGGCAGACTTGTAAACACCAGGGAGCTCGACCTGGACTTTAAGACCTGGCAGGCACAGCAGCAGCTGATGGCTGCAAAGTTCGAGGCAGCCGGTCAGGACCTCACCGAGCAGAAGGCAAGAGCTGACAAGCTCCAGGAGGACATAATCAATCTAGCCGCAGGGGGAATCCCTGATGTTCCGGGCCTGGTCAAATTGGTGCTGGGTGGAGGCGGGCTCGGTGCGATTATCGATAACATCCGCAAGGGCGGAGTAATCGGCGGTCTAAAGATAAAGCGTAAGGAGGCATAAAAGCTATGGCTAAGTTTAAGGTTTTGGATATTCGCAAGCTCCCCTCCCCCGATGCCAACCGGGTCGGGCACTTAGACCACCTGGTGACATATCAGCTTGACCCGCTTAGGACCTACTTCGTGAGAATCCCCAAGGACGTCCTCGAGGAGAAGGACATCGTAGAGGCGGTAACGGCGGAGCTGGCTAGTATAGAGCGATTCACAGGCAAAGAGTTTAGCACGTGAGGAGTTTAAAATGGCGATTGAGCCAATCAAATTGACGCCTGAGGATCAAAGGACTCTCGAGCAGCTCCAGCCTGACATCAAGGCACTTGAGGCCGAGATTGCGAAGGCAGAAAGGGCGGGCCTGGATGTCACCGGACCAAAAGCAGACCTCGCAAAGGCTAAGTCTCTGCTTGAGGGTATCCTCCGCGAATACAAGACTTGAGCAGGTCGGTAAGAACATCCTGAAAGACATCCGGCACGAGGGCTTTAAGCTCCTGCGTCGAGGCGTAGAGGCGTTGTGTCACTCGATGAAGCTCTGGGCGGAAAGGAGCCTGTCCTAATGCCGGCGGCAGTAGTAGCAATAGGCAGTGTGGTTGGCAGCGTTGCAGGTGCTGTCGCTTCGGTAGCTGCAGGTATCGGCGGCATCATTGCCGGTGCCGTGGGGACCGTTGTCTCGCTAATCGGCAAAACGGTCGGAGGCCTGGTCGGCGGCATAAGCAGTCTGGCCAAGGGAGTCGGTGACATCGTCTCCGGCATAGGTAAGGGCATCCTGGAGCCGGCTGCAGCAGGGATAAAAAATCTATCGGCCAATCTCACTACGACCGTCAAGAATATATCGGGCAAGCTGACGACGGCCATCAGCAATCTCAAAGCTGCCATAACAAAACCGTTGGAACCTATCTTAGGTCCCATCAAAGATACGCTCAAGGTCGTTAAGACGACCGTCGATGCCATAAAGGCACCTGTCGAAGCAGTGCTCGAGCCGGTAGCAGAGATCCGTAAGACTATACAGGATATTTCCGAGCTGAAGGTATTAGGCGAGCTGCTAACAGGGACCGGCAAGGTCTCGAACCTCTTAGGCAAGGTTGCGGAGGGCAAGGGTGAATCGACGGCGGCGGCGATAGCAGAGCTTCTAAAGACCATAACAACTACCAGCGTGACACTGCTGGACAAGGTAAAGACAGAGGCCGAATTGACCAGGGCAACCATCGCCACCTTCGATGAGCGGCTGGAGTCCAGATTGAAGGAATTTGCGTACACGGCCAAGGCCGAGCTTATGGCCTTAGTGACACCTAGGCTGGACATTTTAGGTGAGCACAGTCTCAAGGTAACTCGTGAGGTAGCCCGGCTGGCCCGGCATCTGGAGGATGAGGGCTGGTTCGCGGCTATGCTAATTAAGGTGTTAAGATGACTGAAGAATTACCTTACTTGCCCCCCCGAGAGTGGTATGAGGCAAATCCTGCAGGTGCTGCTAAGGGTGTATCCGAGTACAAGGCGGCAGGATTGACGCCGCCGGCCTGGCTCTTAGAGCTGGCAGGTGTAGAACCTGAGGAAGAGCCTGTACACGCGGCAGTTAAAGAGTTTCTACCCGAGTGGCAGGGCCTGTGGGATGAGGTAGGACATAACGCCGTCGAATTCTTCACGGTAGCTCGAGACCGCGGCTTGATTAGCCAAGAAATGTTCGAGTACCAGATCAACCGGCTTCCGATAGCTCCCTGGGAGGAGCCAGGGTATGTCCCTATGTTCGAGAAAGATGTACGGGAAAAGATAGGCGATGTCCTGTTCGACAAGATAAGCGAGTGGTTTCGAATCGCCTACCACGAGGTCCTGGTGTCACTGTGGCGTTGGATGTTAGAGAAGCTAAAGGACTTAATCGACCTGGTTGTCGGGACGTTAAAGCCGCTGCTTTCTGATGCCTGGGAGTTTGCCTCGGCCAAGTTTGAGGAGTACGGCCGCAGCCTCTACGATGGGACACTGAAAGTTTTTGAAGGTCACTCTCCAATCAAGCCCGAGGATGCCCCGGTCATGGCGTTGCAGCTCTATCTATTTGCGATGGGTATGGGCATGGCAGCCCACGGGACCGCGGCACTGACGGAGCTATTGCATCCCTTAAAGACCGTCGGCCTGCATCAGACGGCCGCTGCCATAGGTGACTTTGCCGGCTTCGGCAGGATCTCGGCAGCCACTATGGGACCCCTGGTCAACCGTGTCTTAGCCCAGGCCATGACCTATGCCGTCCAGAGTCGCTATCGGCCTGTGATTCCCGATGACAGGCTCTTAATCGAGCTGCGAAGCAAGCGTGAGATTGACAAGCCTACCTTCGACAAGGCGATGAGCTATCAGGGCTTCGACGATGACTGGATTGATCTGATTGAGAGATGGCAGTGGAAGGACCCGAGGACGCTCGAGATCGCCCGATTAGCCGATGTCGGAATCGAGCAGGGTCCGCCGCCGGCGGAGGAGCTGGAGTGGTTTAGAAAGTTCGGCATCACAGGAAACAAGCTAAAGGACTGGTGGCTGTACAGAAAGTTTATGCGTGCCGGCTACGAGGACTGTGATCTGGATGTCCTTGTTCGGTTCATACATCGTAAGGAGGTGAGCTTCGCCCTGACTTATGTCCGCACGGCGATTCGCCGCAACTACCGATGGGGCTATCTTACAGATGAGGAGCTCGAAAAGTGGATGGAGCGTCTGAATCTGCCGGAGCAGGCTAAGGAGTGGATCTTCTGGGCGGGTGAATTAGACCGCGAGTATTTTTACCGCCAGGATTTACAGAATTACTATATCACCGCCTTCCGCCAGGATGTCATCGGGGCAGATGAGCTGCTGGTGTCATTGCTCGCAATGAACCTGCCGGCAAGGGAGGCGAGCTTACTCGTGCGGACCGAGAAGATTAGGAAAAGGCCGAAGACCTCGGTAGCCGTACCGAAGGAGCAGGAGCAGATGACGGCAGCCCTGCAGAGCAAATACATACAGCTCTACCGGGAGCAGTTCAAGAAGGGTCTGATTGACGAGGCTCTTTATCTTGAGAGCCTTCTTTCTCTTGGTCTGGACCCTGAGCTGGCCCAGGTGACAGTAGAGTTGGATGCGACAAAGCGTGTGCCGGCTCTGGAGTAGTGAGCAGCTCGGTCAGAATATCCTGAATCAAATCCACCGTCCTCCAGATATCCAACAAATTATCGCTCGCGTCCTCCAACTTACATGATAAGTTTTCAATATTATGCTCAGTCTCCCTGACAATCTTGACAAGTTCGGTTAATTTTTCTGATGTTATCTCCATTTTTACCCCTTTCTCAAATACAGCACCGCCCAGGAGCCCCGATCTCCTGGCGGCCTTACCGATTAGACCCCCATTTTCAGCCTTGAGCCTCTACGGGCTTCGCAGAGGTGGCCTTTTGGGCCTTTTTTTGACGTTTTTCCTTTCCGGGCAAGGATTTACGCTCTTTTGAGCTTATTACTCCTTCGGCATGGCTCGCAAACATCTTATGTTGTAGTTTAAGTGCTGCAACATGGCATAAAGTCGGCTATCGAGTTCTTTCTGTACCATGAAGACATCCATTATCTTCTCGTGTATGTCCTCGGCTTCCTTGAGCACCTGTGACGGATTTAACCCTGCCGACTTACTCACCTTCTTTTTTTCTGACTCCGACATGTCACTATCTCCTTTCTAAAATCGAACAGGACAGGCTCGACCTTGGGGCGGGACACTTTTCCTTGACAATCCTCTGACAAACAGTTAGCTATAATCACCGCATCGTACATCCGCGAGAGGTTCGAGATTACCTTATTCAGACCCACCCCGTGATTGACCCCGCCGCAGCAACAGTCGCACTTACCGCCGATGGCATCATAGCATCGCTCATCGCAGCGACCCACAACTGTCCCATCCCCCTTTCGCACCTCGATTAAAACTGACATCTTGACTCTCACCTTCCTCGCCTGGCCGGCGGCCGGGTTAGCGATATCCCACGCTTAGTCTGCCGCAAGATAAGCTCCCTTTGTTGGCCTGGGCGTAAGCCCTTGCAGAGCTCGGGGCATACCTTAGCAAACTTACTCCAGCAGAAGGATGGTGTAAGCTGGTTTATAGAATCAACTTGTATGGACAAGTAACACCAGTCACAATTCAACGGCCGAATCAACACAATTTTTCTTGGCTTTGCCATACGTCTCTCCTTTATCTTCAATTAAAGCCGGCACCGAAGGCGGCTCCATCGCTTTAGGCCCGGCCGGTCCCTGACCGGGTCCGGTGCCGGCTGCAAATCTCACAAAGATTTAACAGCAAATCTAACAGGTTATCCACAGAGTGACATCCGCCGTAAGTCGTTGTAATAATATATGTTATGTTTCATTCACCTTATCGGACGTCAAGATTTAACAGGCCTGACTACTACTAGATAGATCTCTCTAGTTTAAATTAGCTATCGTTCGCTCACTCTAGATAGATCCCTCTAGTTTAAACTAGCTATCGTTCGCTTACTGAGTTCGCTCACGATAGCTAACCGACCTTCGCTTGCTTTTCGCCCCGCCGAATTTTACAATACCATCGGCTTTAAGCCAGTGCCATATCAGCCAGTATAACTCATCCTCTGGAAACTGCTTTTTGCCGCCGATTATCTGATACAGCTTCTTGCGCTCCTCTCGATTTAGCCTGACAACATAGCTACCGATCCTCTGTTCATAAACATCCATGTTACGCTTCCTTCCTGGTGGCCTGCCGGTCACTCTTGCCGAATCAGCTCTATCTGGGCCTTCTCACCGTGCGTATCCGGGCAGAGACGGTAAAGGCAGTACCTGACAGTGGCTGGCCAATTAAATTGGAGCAGGAGCAGAAACCAGCGAATATCGCAACCATTCAGAATCGCATGGGTGTAGGGGTACTGTTTGCCGAGCTCATCCATGGCTAGGTGTAGCGACTTACGGACCATCTCGGGATAGCTATCGAAAAGCGGGGGTATCAAAACATTTTCGTCATACGGTGACATGAATACTGCCTCCTACATGGTTACAAAGACCGCTGTAGAACCCCAATAAATATCACAAAGCCAACTAAGCCAAATACGATGGCGGCCAGGCCGAGGCCGATACCGAAGGCAAAGCCCAGCCACACCCCCTTTTTGAGCTTGACGTGCAGGTCCTCGGTAAGCCTGATAAGAAACTGCTCAGTCTCCGAGTCCAGTCTGACCTCTTGTGTTTTGAATTGTTCCATGTTCGGTCCTCCAAAATATTCAGGCCCCCCCATAAATTTTGTATCTCGCCCGCAGCCACCTGCAAATTCTTACCAGGGAGCGAAAGGTACGTATATCCCGCTCTGGGTGATTTGAGGTCCGTCTGATGTAATCCTCAAGGCACTTGATCGCTTGTTTCTCGGTGGCTGTCTGTTTTCTTGACTTGCACATCATACAAACCTTTACACATCGGCTGCCGGTGCCGGCGGCTCCGGTTTTGCCGGCTACGACTCGCCGGCCTCAGCCTCCTCAGGCATCTCATCCTCAATTAGTTTTTGAAGCCATATCAGATTACGTCTGCAACCATCGATGTCATTATCGATGTAGGCGTCCTCCGCCTCGTTGAACAACTTCCCTGCACCTTTCAAAATGTCACTGAGTTCCATGTTTACTCCTTTCTTTTTTTCTCCCATCATGCCGGCTTTACATCCAGTGTGAATCGTGCCTTGGGGGCAACGCCGTACTTGGTTATCACAAAGACCTTGTCCTGATAGCCCGGGACCTGCAAATACGGCAGGAGCTGTGCGACCAGCATCTTACTGGTGATGTCCCAGTAATATGGGAAAAAGCTCTTAGTCTCCGGGGGGACGTGCACCCTCAGGGCGTTTATAACCTTGCCGGTGGGCTTATGGGCCGGATAGATAGTTACGTTGCCCTGCTGCCAGTTATTTATGCGCAGCTGACGGGTCTCACCATCCGTCAGCTCGAAGATCTCATACGGCCCATCCATCTTTATCTCTTGTTCAGCCATTTTTTTTCTCCAACTACCCACCCCCCCTTGCAAAT
>Ga0315310_10002455_pt1 | contig 11573 bp, 21 predicted proteins | sample TDP5_MG_FD_203630 | JGI IMG/M metagenome (GOLD analysis project Ga0315310, IMG submission 203630) | Freshwater sediment microbial communities from Lake Towuti, South Sulawesi, Indonesia - TDP5 | ecosystem: Environmental > Aquatic > Freshwater > Lake > Sediment | place: Indonesia: South Sulawesi... | reverse complement strand
ATGCTCTCCATCGTAGAGGCGAACACGTCCTTCATAAAGTTAGGTGAAAGGAAGTTAATGGTCTTCCACTTCGCCCACAGTATCCCAAGCCTAGCATAATCGCCAATTATGTTCGCCCCAGTACCCATACCTATACCGATGCCTAAACCACTTGCCACTTCAGCCATCACATACCACCTTCCAACGTTACGTAAATACTGCCTTCAACTCACAGGGCTTATACACCCACAAACTATAAGGATTATCGCTTCCAACATCAACACCATCAAGTTCCCAATGGTCAAAAGCATGAGTTGGCTCTGGAACAGCCGTAACGACAAACTCCTCACCTGCTTCCTTCGTATACGTACCCTCTGCTGGAGAAGTATGTCCCCACAGAGGATTGTTAACGCTTAACGTAACGAGAAAATGATTAGACCAAAGGTGTTGCTCATCAGTAGTGGTTTGTAAAGCACTGCTGAACCTGAACCATCCCAAGCTAGGCGGACGTAACGTCCAGAACGTTCCCCAAAACCCTCCATGAAGATTACTCACACGATACTGACTGAGAACGAGAACGGACTCAGGAATAGGCTCACTCGTACCAAACAACGCAACACACGCGGTAGGATTGTCTGTACCCGTAATAAAATGAATCATAACGTCAAACCATATAGTCAACGATACGTTATACAACGTACCATCGCTTGCACGACGCAGTTGCCTCCATAACGTTGTACTCTCGCCAGTAAGATACTCAATACCATACAGGATAGGAGCAGTAGGCGTATACTTCCCGTTATACTGGTCTTGAGGATACAAGAAGTAATAATCATACAAAGCGTTCTCAGCATCAGGCGTCTCCTTCATACTTCCACTTGGAACTTGTAACGCCACCAATCCCTGAAGCTGAGCACCACCACTCATCTCCTTAATGTCGGTAGGAGTTCGAGCAGTGTAACTGAAGATGTCAACCTCTGGTAACGGACGCTGAGGAACTATGTATGGCGGTGTCAACGGGTAATTCGTTTCAGGTTTAAGCCAATTAGTCTTAGCGTAACGACTTTCACCCGCACCCAAATCCTTGTCATGTAGCTTGAAGACCAAAGCCTTACGCTGAAGGTCATTAAACAGATACGTCGTAACGCCAAGAGCCTTCAGCTTATCCTGATACTTCACCATGCCCTCATGTCCAGCCTCTAGGAGAGCCTGAACCCTCGCACCAACGAGGTCTACAAGAATCTTATTGCGAAACGCAACTAAAGCATTATAAGCCTCAGTGTACTCAGGCGGATAAGGCAATAAGAACACCCCCTATTCCCAACGTTACGTCTAGCGTAACGAGGTAAAACCTATCCCAAACCTCTTCCATCTTCACTCGCCCTCTCATACCACACCTTAAGGTGTCGGGTTTTGAAGGCTCACGTACACGGAGCAAAAAACCGTGTAAGGAGACAGCAACAGACCACACCGAAACGCCTATGGCGGTTTCGTGTAATCAGCAATTATCTTGACGTGCGTATACGTTGCATCCCACGAAGCGGTCAACACCAACGTCGAACCCGAAACCTTATGCCCCTCAATGATGTTAAGGTTCGTGTTCAACGCCGTAACAATGTTATCACGTAACGTTGTCAATCCAGCCTCACTAGCGTACTTCGCCAAGACTGCGTGTTGCGTAACAGTGGCAACAACGAAGGGAAGGTCAAGCCTGTTGTATGGAGCACTCAACGCAACCTCAATCGTTCCCGCAAGCGTATCGGGGCTACTGATGTATCTTGCGATACGTGTATCGCCAGACAATGCAAGAGCCAAGAGTGAAGCAAGTCTCCACCTGTCCTGACTCTTCATGCCAACCACGCCCAACGGGTAACGCATGGCTTCAGTCTTACCCTTCTTCGCAGTAACCTGAGTCTCGAAGTTCCCGCCGATGGCAAACGCCGAGTCAATCCCCGAATCCCACGCCGAATACTTCCTGAACAGCTTGAGCCTCTGCTTCAACTTGATGTAGTCAGCGTTCCAGAACGTCCCAACCGTTGCGAGGAACTCTGCGTAACGGTCAGAAGACGCATCAGCCAACTTGTCCTTATACTCAGTCTCATTCGGAACCTTCGTCAGCAACCCGCTTAGTATACGTGCACGTTCCGCTTTGAGAGTGGTTTCCCACTCGTCAGCAACGCCTGTCGGTAAATTGTCTGCTAACGCACCGTATACGGTCAATACCCAAGTGGACATTTTCCTTTTTCCTCCATCAGTCGTAACGTAAAGCCCTCCACCTCATAGAGCCTTACGTCCATGTCCCCCTATAACGCTCCTTGTTAATAAGCCTTATACATCGCGTATTACCATGCCTATATACTTGGCAAGACAAATCCCCCATGTTCCGTCATACACAAGCCCAAAGCCTTATCTCAAACCACCACCATAATCCCACATAGGAGGTGAAACCACCTATGAACGAACTTAACAAAACCGAAGCCCTAACCAAAGGCGGATTACTGGCTGTTGGAGCACTCCTCGTAACGGAAGGATTAGATACGTTACGTAGAGGAGACGCTAGAACAGGCTTAATCCTGATAGGACTTGGAGTTGTCTGCTTCATCACACGGGAAGTCGCCAAACCACTCTTCGATAGGAGACGTAACGGAGAATGAGCACCGAACTCATCAAACTCGTAACGTCAGTAGCACCATCAGCAAGGGATGTCATAACGAAGCTCCTAGCATACAAGAACAAACCAAACGTAACAGACGTAACCCTCGTCCTCTTGGCAACAGTCATAGAACAGAACAACGTCAACGCCAAAGCCATCGAAACCATGTGCACCTCATTACGCAACCTACACGCCGAAATGATACGCAAGGGAACAATCTAATGCTATCACATCCTTTAACTACGTTACAGGAGCACAGTTAAAGATGGTCTGGAAAATACTGACCAACACCGTCCAAATGGTCAACCGAGCAAGCGAAACGTTACGCACACGACAAATTGCAGTAGCAGTAGCAACCACCCGTCAAGTCGCAGTACAAACATCCTTCACACAGGAAACACGTAACGTAGCACAGAAAGCGATAGGTATGCGTGAACTACGCATCGCCTACGTCATGCAACACCTTCCACGATTAACCCCTGAATTAACAAGGGAGTTCCGTGAACGCAACCTTCCCCTTCTCGAAATCGTTACGGAAGAAGAGGAAACCAAGTCCAAACGTGCAAACATACCGTTACGTGAAACAGAACTTGAGCGAAGAGAACGAAGACTCAGAACACGCCTTGAACGTGTGCTAGACAATATTGAGCGAATCATCTTTGAGCGACCAGTCTTCGGCGTAACGGAGCTAACAACCGAAGCCATGCTTGAACACCACCTATGGGATAACTACCACGACCAGATACTTCTAGCGTTAACGAACCTGATACTGGCAAGCGAACAACGAAACCTCTTCATCAAACCACTTGGCGTATCGGAGGGATTCCAGCGATTCGCTATGGAATACTATATGCCCTATTACATGGCATTACCCATGAAGCACAACCTTCTCGGAGTCAAGGTTACTCCACTATCGCTCTTGTTACTCGAAGGACGACACGCCTCATCCTACGTTACGGGAACGTTACAGGGACAGGAGATGAAGACCAAGAGCCTCATCGTCCCATCACAGGCAAGAGCGTTACGTGCCAAAGTCGTATCAAGCGGTAAGCGTCCAATAGAACCCATACCAACCGTATCAGTCGGAGACGAACATGAGAAATTCAGCAAAAACGATTACATCCCAATCTTCCACGACGTACAAGGCAAGGACATGATTACCGTAACGATACTTGATGCCGTGATACGTAGATACCTCATCAAAGTATGGGGAGCACGCATGGTCGGTTATCCAGAAGGATATGCTTTCTGGCAATACCCCCACGTCGCCGTTATCGTTACACGAAGAGGAGTGCGTATACGCTACAAGAAGCGTTTTCTAATTCCCCGATGGGCTGAACACATCGCTCATTACTACATCAAGGGTATGCGAAAATTCAGGGAAGTTCATGGATTCTACCGCAAGTCAACGTACCGCCCCATCAGAAGACGATACTACTAAGCTACATCATCAAGGATTCATCGGGTTTCTCAGCGTTACTCTCAACGTTACGCTCTTTTTGGTAACGATGAACCCATCCGTCTACCTCTTTTGCTTGCCACCAGAAACCGTAACGCTCCAATCTCCTCTTTATGAACAATGCTACTTCGATACGCCCTTCAGGAGTGGAACGAAACGCTCTCCCCTTCAACACTCGTATCGCGTAACGTAACTGATTGTTAGCCCACTCCTTCGTACCGAACTTCACTTTCTTCGTCAACGTAGTCATGTCTACACACATCCTAACGGAGTGTAAAACATCCTAACGGAGTGCAAAGCGTAACAGAATATACTGATAGTTGCTTATAACTCTATGCCCCCAAACATATACTCTTGTTACACAAGTGTATACGAAACATTAAATCCTCACCAAACTTCCCACACACGCATCACTTGAAAATTGTTTGCCCAATACACTGAAAAAATCATCATTACGTATCGTTATACATTACGTAACGTAGCGTAACGTAACGTAGTTTATAGCCGAAGGCGTAGCCCTAAGAGGGGAGGATTCAAAACCGTTTCGTCGTGTTCGGAAGAGGGTTATAGGGAGAAACGACTTGACAGAGTAGCATAACGATAAGTTGTGTCTCCCTATCTGATAAGAGTATACAAGTGTTAAACAAGTGTCTGACAAAGCTTATAAGGAAGTATGACGATAGTAGTAGAGTGTCGGACGGGGGGAGAGAGAGACAGATATATCCCTCGATACGACAGAAACGAAAAAGGAGAAAAGAACAATGTATGAAACGTATCAAGAAACGTTACGAAGACGTAAGAAGGAACACGAAGAACTAATCACCACGATACGTAAGGAAATACTGGAAGGACAGTATCTCAAGGACTTCTATAACGAAGCAATAGGAGAGCAAGATACAGCGATATTCAGCGATGGGACGAAAGGTGGAATCGGAGAGGGACACTATTATCCAACGATACGTAAACTCATCGAGGATGCGATACACCAACTGTTTGAGCAGGACTGGCAAACGATACGACAACACCCAAAGCTAAACAAATACGTGATTCTCAAGGTAACAGAAGCGTTACGAGATGAAGTAGACAACATCGAGAAACTAGAGCACTACGAGACATCATCTTTCGGAAGAACCTACATAAAAGTAGACGTGGACGCATCGGACATACTGGGCGACATACAAGACGAAATCCTTGAATCTCTAACGGACGAAGAGGTGGACACATTTGCCAAAACTGTCAGTAAGACTCAGTGAAAAACTCAAGGACGACGTTGAAGATGAAGTCCTGAACAGTGAATACGAATCAGTTTCAGACCTAGTGCGGGAGCTACTACGCGACTGGCTCAACGATAGAGCGTTACGGGGGAAACTCGAAAGATGAGCACCGCAAAACTGATATGCGACTTACTGACAGACATGATAACGGGTAAATCTTCAATGGCAGAAGTCTGTAACACGATGAACAAGATGCTACAACAAGCACAAGAAAACGGATACGTAATAGGACATGAAGAAGGACATCGCAAGGGACATGAAGACGGATACGAGAACGGGCGAAGAGATGCCATGCGTAACGTAGAATCAAACGTGATGGGCTACAACTCCCTCTCAGGATACGATAGGGAGAGGCTCATGCGAATCGTAAGGACAGGCTCACCTTACTAAAAGGTGGTGATAAGGCAAATGAGTCAACAATACCACAAGCACATACTCGATGGAAAAGAGGTCTACTACAACGCCGAAACGTGTCCAATATGCGTACCGCAACAACCAACACAGGAACGGGAGAGAGCACCAGCCGAAATATACCTCAAAGGCGATACGCTAGTAATCAAGGTATCAAAGGCTCAGCTAATGACGGTACACCACTGGGCTAAGGGAAACGCCTTCCTATACAGTCTCAAGCGTATGGCAAGAGACCAGAAAGGCAACCGCATACTGGACAGGGATGGCAAGGTGATATGGGAACAACAGACCTTCAGGCTTAACGTACCACAGACAAGGGAAGTCATCAAGGGACTTCAAGAACTCGTAACGCAATCAGAGGGTGCGAAAGGTGTCCCAACAAGACAATAAATGTCCGTTCCAAAACGTGTGTGCAACGATACGTTACCACAAGCTGACGAGGAAGGACTATATACATGAGGTATGCGATACGAAGGAACATCAGAAGTGCATACATTTCATGGGTTTGTACGTTAACCCTGAATGGGTTGCAGAGGCACGAAGGAGACTTGACGAACTATGTCGAAGACTCAATCATGGACAGTTGTAGCATTTCGATACAACCAACATAGGAGCATATTATACAAGTCATGCAAGAACAACGATATTGTATGCGATACTGTCGGAAAGGCAATCGAAATGGATGCAGACGTTATCTCGATACGCAGAGTATACGAAAAGAACCCGATAGAGGGACAGTAAATGTCGTTAACAACTGAATATCGTTGCCGAGAGTGCAAGGTAACGTTTACGTCAAACGAAATCATAGCGATATGTCCGAAATGTGCAAGGGGCGGGTTCTTCCTAGAGAAGCTCAGGGTAATCACCGTAACGGAGAAAGACCTCATGCAACCAGACATCGTGGACAAGTACCTCTTGAACATCAAGATACCGAGAGATTCCGCCGTACCGCTAGAAGTCTACATCGCCTTCCCGAAGACACTGACGGACGAGGATGAAAGACGTAACGTTAGGCAGTGGTGGCTATACGGAAACTCGAAGGAGATACTTGGCATGGACTTGATAACGAAACAGAAGGTTGAATGTATCTTCAGACCGTCAGGCGTTGCGATAGACTGGCAAAACGTTCTCGTTGGCGTACAGATGCCTAGCGGATACATGGTTGTCGTTCCGTTACGCTTGCTTGAATACTTGGGAGCAACGACAGAGGAGCGTATCGCTAACCTATCGGACTATATTTACATGACGGTCAAGAAGGTTGAGGGCAACCTAGTGGCTGATACGGTTCTACCGTTACGTGGGAAAATCGAGAACGAAATAGCACATAACATCATGGTCGAATCGCATTATACGCCGTTTGACTTAATCATCATGGGACTTGGCTACCAACCGATACATGACGTTAAGCGACTGTTCCTTCCGCGTGTCGTAACGTGGTTCAAGGGCTTTGACGGGAAGAATATGCACGTAGCACAATTCACACAACCAGAGACAGGCAAAACGACCTTCGCTATACGTAACGAAACATTGTGGAATTGGGGATACATACAAGAACCACCAACGTTGGCGAGGCTGATACTTAACGCTCAGATGGGAATCTTGGGAGAGGTCTTCCAACGTAACGGAATATGCTTTGACGAGTTTGAGAAATGGAACTTGGACACAACAGACCGTCAATACACATTCTATACGTTGCTAACTGGCATGGAGCAAGGTAAATGGTCAAGGGGCGTATCCGCAAGGGGAATCAAACCACCAGACATACCGCGATTCATACCGATACTCTTCTTCGGGAATCTAGGAGACTTCAAGAAATACGAGGGAGTCAGACCATACGTGGCAAGAGCGTTATTCACGAATATCTTTGAACAGCGTTTCGGTCAGGATACGACAGCATTAGCAGACAGGATTTGTATGATTGACACGGTGTTTCAGGAGATTCGGGTGATGGACTACCTAACGTATCGCGTGCTACCTGATGCGGTGATACGCGGAATAGTCTCGGAGTGTCAGAAGAAGGTCAGGGAGATTAACGTATCGAGGCTGAAGGGAAGGTTCAGGCGACATAGCGATTGCCTATTCGCTATCATCAATGCTCTTGGAGTCAACGTTACGGGAGTGGATACGGATGCTATGGTAATCGGTACGTATGACTGGGGACAGCTTGGGACACGGACGAAGGATGAGGTACAATACATCATAGATACTTCGGGAAGCGTTACGGAAACAACACCAGAGAGCAAGGAGAAAGAAGAGGCTGAGGCTAAGGAACTTGAAGAGAAGATGAAGAAACTACGCGACGGAGTAGAATAATAGTGCTATACACTAAAGACCAATTTGTATCGAGGCTTAATGCGTTACGGAAGGAATACGAGGAACAAAAACCATTAAATCGTCATTCAGAGGGGTATCGGAAGGGGTATCTTAAAGCGATGGACGACGTATTACACATGATAGAGCGGGAAGGCAGTTGCTTCATAGAGGAATACTGATGAACGCTGAATATATCTACCAACTCTTTTCTAAGGCTTACTACCGAAAGGGTTTTAGGGCTTACAATGATGATGAGTGTAGCGTAACGCAGACAACTACGTGTATGCTCAAGGCTTTCTACGACCGCAAGATGCGTAGGGAATTCGCGGACAACAAGAAGGTAATCCTCATGTGGGGAACATTGTTGCACAGAGCGGTACAGCATGAGCTACAAGAAGATGGGTTCGGGATTGAGGACGAGGCTTCAATGCGATTCAGTAACGTTACGTTATACGGTCATGTGGATGCAATAGACGACACAAGTATCTTGGAGCTAAAGGGTGTTTCACGGTTGCCACAAGAGGTTCTCAGCCACCATCGCTTGCAAACGGTAGGTTATGCGTATCTGTTTGACCGCGATGATAACACTGTTGCATACGTTCACAAGCCAAGCGGTACGGTGAAGACGTTTAAGGTGTTACGTGATGATAGGCTCTTTGACTATCTCAAGCTGAGGGCTGTACGGTTATGTACACATCTTCAACGTAACGTTATGCCTCAACCAGAACCGTCTTGGGAATGTCGTTTCTGCGAATACCCTGATATATGTCCAACGAGAGGAACAGCAATAAGCAGACGGGCGGGATTCTAGATGAGCAACGATAACGAGGTTCGGAGATTCATTCGGAGACTGGACAGAGCGTTACGTATACTGGGCTGTATCGGGATGTTCGGAGTTCTTCTATACTTTATTGCGTTACTATGCATACTCTTGAGGCTGTCGTAATGCCATTCGATAGAAAAGCGTATAACCGTGCATATTATCAGAAAAGGCGTAACGAGCTAATACAGAAGCTAGGCGGTAAATGTGTTCAATGTGGAAGGATGTATGCTTTGGAGATACATCACGTAACGGGATATGCTAGGCGTTCAAGACCTAACAGCAGAGAGTATTTCAATCCAGAGGGCAAGGAGTTAAGATGTCAGAAACATCATCAACACACGGAGACATGGAGGAGGAAGCGGAAACGTCAAAAAGGGTAAGGGTTATGAAGATGGTCGGAGTCTGTCCACACTGCGGGGAAACCGTAACGGTAATCCTTACGAAACCTGAACTTAAGGAGATGCTGAAAGGGATGAAGATGCCTATACATGACGCTAACCTACTCCTTGAACAGCAAGTAAAGGTACGCATGGGGAAGATAATATGAGTGCGTATCGTAAAGGATACAGGGCTGAACGGGACTTCATGGCATACATGGCTAAAATTGCGGATTTTCGGAGCATACGGAGCAGTGGTAGCCATACGCCGATAGACATTCTATGCGGTAACGGTTCAATGATATACGCGGTACAAGTCAAATATGGTACTCGTAAGCGTAAGGTGAACAAAGAGGAACTTAGGGAGTGGGCTAAACATTTCATGGCTAAACCCGTTATAGCGTCCCGTAAACCTCATGGGGAGTGGGTTATCGAGGATGTCTAGACTGAGCATGGGGCATACGTACACGTCATCCAACCTTTTTTGTCGCCTATTAGCGTTACGTTGTATACAAGTGTATACATGGAGTTGAGATATGGATTTAAACTCTATATTGCGTAACCACAAATCTTATTAAGAACCCTAGCCATAGGGTAGGAGCGTATCGAAAAACTACCTAGAACGGTAGTAAGCGATACCCGCGACACACATAGACCGATACGGGTAACTTGAAAGTAACGGACACCTTCCCTTACTCTAACCGAAAGGTGAAGTGGACACGGGAAGACTCATAAAGGTTGGAAAGGTGGAATCGCGTTCTAGACGCGAGAGGAAATACTTGAAACGAAACCAACCCGTTACCAAGAAAACTCGTATCGGTTAAACGGAATCCGTAAACATCACGGATACTTAGGAGCGTCAAACATGACCGAAGAGGATAAAGCCACCCAAGAGGCTAAGGACTGGCGAGAATACTTCAACGTAACGGAATCAACCAAGATAGACACTGTGGACAGACTGGACATCATGGTAGGTGTGAATCAGTACAAGGGACAAACCGCAATCTTCATGTGTAAGGTTACGGACAGAGGACGAGCACAGAGTTTTAGTCCTCTACCCGCGTACTTGTGGGAGAAAGCCCTACCCGTCATAGGTGGATACATCAAGCGTATTGGTGAACTAGAGCGTAAGGCGATGGTTGATAACGTCGTCAAGGAACTTGAAAGGCTTAAGGCTCTTGGCGTGGACGTGAAAGACCTACTGAAACAAGTTAAGTGATAACGTAATAATTGCGTTACGCTTAACATCCCTCCCACTTTTTACGGGAACAGTATCAAACCAAAAAGGAGCGTGAAAACATGAATCAAAAAGACCGTATGAAATTGGTCAAAGAGATTCTGGAAGAGTACAAACGGACAGTGGAACGGGAAAACACGATGTTACGGTACTACCATAAGGAGACTTGGGAAACATGAAAGGTGCAAAGGCTACAACAAACGAATGGTACGTTTCACCTTCTTCACTGGCGAAACTCCTAAAAGACTTGGACAAAGTAGGATTCAAGACCTCAGTAATCGTAACGGAAAGCGATATGTACCTTACAATCACCAAGAAGCCAGATAAGGAGCGTTAAGGAATATGGCAAACCTATACGGAGAAATAGGAAGCGATAGGGGAGAGGTACACAAGATAGGCAATATGTACATCTATTCAAGGGTGCAATACGGAAGTAAGGAACACGTAGAGGGATACGTAACGGTAAGCCTAGACAGATTAGGATATGCGGTCATAACCACTGACGGGAAACTAAAGGTGAAGGTGTTTCATGGGAAAGATGTTGTACAAGACTTGTGATATATGCTCTCAACGTAACGCTAAACTACTCTTGAAACAACCTACGAAGGGAACGCTAACACTCGATGTCTGCCCTATCTGTTTTGAGCGATGGCAAAGGCTACACTACGATACGATAAGAATAACTGACGAAGACGTAATCGGAATAGACGAAGGAAAACCCGTTTTCCGTGATGGACTCTTCCCCAATAGGAAAGTGCTCTACCGTTACAAGTTAGAGCGTCTTAAGAACGTAATCTAGGCGTAACGGGAGACACTGTTTCCCATCTTTTTGAATCTTGTGTGTCGGACGGAATAGTTTTAGTGTCATACACTACCCTTATACTCTGTCAGACAACATAACGTATTCTGTCAGACAATCGGACAGAGAGAGGGACACTGGATATAAAACGTAACGACAAACGTTACGCCACATAACCACCCATATCTAATTTTTTAAACAATGAACATTAAATTCTCAACTTAAACGTAACGCAAGCGAAACGTATA
>Ga0315310_10002454_pt1 | contig 11574 bp, 11 predicted proteins | sample TDP5_MG_FD_203630 | JGI IMG/M metagenome (GOLD analysis project Ga0315310, IMG submission 203630) | Freshwater sediment microbial communities from Lake Towuti, South Sulawesi, Indonesia - TDP5 | ecosystem: Environmental > Aquatic > Freshwater > Lake > Sediment | place: Indonesia: South Sulawesi... | reverse complement strand
CAGTCCAAGCCAGGAAGGTTACCACCGAACCGATTATCCCCAATGCAAAGTACAACACTATTCCGACCACGAGGGCGAGCCCTCCTCGCTTCAGAACGAGAGCCAGCAAAAGTACTATTCCGGCTATCAGAAGTGCCGAGCTGAGGTTAGCTAGGTATGATAGCAGGACGGTGTTGAAGTAGTCTCGGATGATGTCTGGGGCTAAGATGAAGAAAGCAAACATTTGCATTCCAAGAAACAAAAGTAGGGCTATTCCCATGGCTGAAAGAAGTTTAGCTGTGAGGATCGATCTCCTTTTCAGAGGATACGAAAACAGAGTTTGTATCACGCCCTTTTCAATGTCGTTTCCCAAACCGTAAGCTATGTTCACCAGAATCAGAATGACAAAAATGAAGAGTGGCATCCCAGTCAAAGAATTGACCAAACCATGAGCGAAGATTTCACTGCTCTGTGCGACTGCAGCTCCTAAACCTGCAAATACAAACGTTCCAAAGGCGTAGAGGAAAGCAAAAACTTCGAGAATGGGGAATCTGTAGTTTTCCTTGGTGGCGGATGCAAAAACCTCTAAGAATGGTCGACCTTTTGTCATTTAGTGGTTACCTCCTTCACGTCCTGATTTAACCGCAAGCTTGAAAAGCTCTTCAAGGGAGGCTGTTCCGCTCTCTATTCCAACGATTTTGGCTTCAATCTTTTTAGCCAGCTTCGGGACGTCCTCATAGAGCCTTTCGTCGCTGCCCACGTTTACGCCGACGATAACGCCTCGACTGTCTTCTTCCACTCGGTTAACATAATCCAGTTTTCTTATTTCGTCAGCAAGCGTGCCCGGCTTGTCAGTTGAAATTCTGGTGGCTTTGGCTCCAACCTTCTCTGAAAGCTCTTCAAGGTTGCCTGAAGCCCAAACCTTTCCTTTGTTGATTATAGCCACTGATTCGCACACTCTACTCAGTTCAGGAAGTATGTGTGAAGAAATGAGGAAGGTTACATCTTCATTCTTGTGAAGCTCTAAGATTAGGTCTAACAAGTCGCTTCTTGCTTCTGGGTCTAAATTTGAAGTGGGTTCATCAGCCACGATTAGGCTTGGTTTATGGATTATGGCGTGGGCCACAGCGAATTTTTGAAGCATTCCAGCTGACAACCCTTTAATGATTCTGTCATAGGCGTCTTCCAATTTAGTCAAAGCCAAGACTTCTTTAGCTCTGGATTCTGGTGTGCCATAGATTCTGCACACCCTTTTCAAGTAGTCAAGCACCTGATGATGAGATGGGAAGTAGGCTCTCTCATAAATAACCCCGATCTTATGTCTAATGTCTGGGTTATTCCAAGGGTCCTCGTCAAAAACTCTAACTTGACCCCTGTCCTGCTTGAGCAAGCCTAAGATTATTTTTATGGTTGTGGTCTTTCCTGCTCCGTTGGGTCCTATCAAACCCATAATGCTGCCTTTCTCCACTCTGAGTGAGAGCCCATCCACCGCGACGACCTTACCGTAGCTCTTAGCCAAATCGTCAACTGCAACCAGACTCGTTTAAACATCCTCCCTATCTTCAATAAACTAACTAACAATTAGAAAATACTGGGGCGATACAATTTATAAACATATATTAAGAAATTGAGCCGCCAACGCTTGACAAAAAATCCCCACAGATTCATGTTTCTCATGCTATCTTTTGCTGATCAAAACAGTGAAAGAGCCGGAGAATGGAGTCTAGACTATTATCCCGTAGCCTATGAGGCGCCATCTTCCAGCGATTTTTCTGCTTATGGCGGCTCTGGAGCCTTTCTCGGCGCTTACGGGTCGACCGAGTTTCAGTGTGGCTGTTTCTCCCTTCAACGACACGATGCCTCCGGTCGTTATGCTTGTTCCGACGTCTAGGAGGAGATTCTCACCTGTGTGTACTTTCTCGATTTCCATGAGTTCTTTTGTTCCCACAGCCCTCTCAAAGAGGTGCGTGTCCAAGGTCAGTTCTGAGAGGGTCGGCGGCAACATCTCAGGCTTGCCAGCTAGGTTTCCGTTCAGTGCGTCTGCTTTAGTTAAAGAAGGATCTAATAGTGTTCCGATGCCGACTAGACCTCCTGGCTGAGCCTCCTGAACCACTCTGCCCCCAGCCTGTAGGCTCACGATTTCTGTGAAGAGTGGCTCGTAGACGGCTCTTCCCTGCTTCTCGAGACGAATCCCTGGGCGAATCTCGATTTCGTTGCCAATGTTGAAGACCCCTTGAAGTATGGTGCCGCCTATCACGCCTCCAGCCAGCCTGTCGGCTGGGGTTCCGGGCTTGTTCACGTCGAAGGAGCGGACCACGTGCATTCTCGGAGGCTTTGCGGGGTCACGTCTGGGTGTGGGAACGCGCTCCTCCAAGGCTTGGATTAGAGCGTCGATGTTGGCGCCGTGCTGAGCAGAAACTGGGATTATGGGCGCCTCCTCAGCCACGCTTCCCTTCACGAACCGCTTTATCTCTTCGTGGCTCTCCAGCGCCCTCTTCTCGTCGACTATGTCGATCTTGTTCTGAACAATCACGAGGTTATTGACGCCCACGATTTCTATGGCGGCAAGGTGCTCCCTAGTCTGCGGTTGAGGACACGACTCATCCGCCGCTATGACTAGGATGGCTCCATCCATAACGGCAGCGCCCGACAGCATGGTCGCCATCAGAGCCTCGTGCCCCGGTGCATCTACAAAACTTATGGCTCTCACGAACTCGCCGGGTGAACCGCAGTTTGGACACTTGGGCTCTGTGGAGTAACACTGGGGAGGTGGGCAGTTGGGGCACTTGTAGACCGGTGTGTCGGCGTATCCGAGCTTTATCGTGATGCCTCGTCTCAGTTCTTCGCTGTGCCTTGCAGCCCAAACACCCGTTAGGGCTTGAACCAGCGTGGTTTTTCCGTGGTCCACGTGCCCGATTGTTCCGATGTTAACCTCCGGCTGTTTGGGCAGTTTCTTCAGTGGGTTCACCTCCAGCGCTGGTTGTGGGTTCTTCAGCTTTGGCTTCTGCTTCTTCCTTTTCCTTCTTTGCTCTCCTCGCTTTCTTGGGTTTCTCCACAACCTTCATGTTGACTTGAACTATCTCTTCTGTGATGACGTTTCCTCGTATGGTTTTTCTCCGTCTCTCTCCCTCGCGTTTTGGGTGGAAGCCCACGCCCTCGGTTAGGATGACGTTGACTCTCACGCCTCCGTGTACGTTGGGGCGCATCGGGAAACCGTCCTTATCAGAACCGCCTGTTATCTGCAGTTTTTGACCCGACATGCCCACGGCTACTCCTTCGATGACTTCTCCGAGTCGTCTTCCAACGAGCGGAGCGGCGCGGGTTCCCTCTAGTTCAACAACTTTTGACTTGCCTGCTTCGGGGTCTGAAACTATAACTTTGAACTTTGCCATTAGACGGGTTTACCTTCCTATGCTTGATTGTTTCTTTTGGCATAAGTGAAGATAGGCATCCATTTATTAAGGATTCGCTAAAAACATAGAGCGCGTTTACGGAGTTGTTGTCTCCTTGAAGAAAATGGAATCGCGAGTTGTTGAGCAAGTGGGAAAACGCAGACAAGAGCTGACCAGTCTCTGTCAAAAGCTCGTTCAAGCCAAAGGCGAGAACCCTCCCGGCGATGTTCACGAGGCTGCGAGCGTGGTTGAGCACTTTCTGGAGAAGGAGGGAATCAGCTGCGAGAGGTTTGAACCCCAGAAGGGACATGCGAGCGTCGTAGCCAGGATGGGCAAGGGTAAGCCGGCTCTACTCTTGTGCGGGCACATCGACGTTGTTCCAGCGGGCGACGCGTCTAAGTGGGCTTTTCACCCCTACAGCGGCGACTTGAAAGAGGGGAAGATTCTGGGAAGGGGAGCATCCGACATGAAGGGTGGAGTCGCAGCCATGCTTATGGCTTTAGCGGTTGTCAAAGACCTTGAGGTTGACTTATCTGGGGCTGTCACAGTTGCCAGCGTGTGTGATGAAGAGGGGCAGGGTCCAGGCGGCGCCATCTGGCTGCTTGAGAACAAGAAGTTGCGGGGAGACGCTTGCCTGATCACAGAGCCCACGGGCTATTTTGAGGCTGAGGGTAAAGGCGGCTATTCCATAGTTGCTGGAGAGAGAGGAACGTGCTGGCTCCTAATCACGGCGAGCGGAAAGCCTGCGCACGGAAGCCGTCCCGCACTGGGCAAGAACGCCATACTCAGTCTAACCGATTTCCTCCCCAAACTGAGAGTACTGGAAGGCTCAGCGGTGGAGACTCCCAGAGACGCTGTTGCACTCATCCGAAACGGCAAAAAGGAGCTGGCGAGAGTGGCAGAGATGAGCGGAGTTTCCGTGCGCAGTTTAACAATGACGCTTGACCACTACACCGTCAACGTTGGAACAATAGCTGGGGGAACCAAGGCTAACGTTGTTCCAGAAAAATGTGAGGCTGAAATCGACATTAGAGTTCCAGCTGGCGGAAACCCCGACGGAGTTGAGAAGTTTGTGCGTAGTGTTCTTCCAGAAGACTTCAACTATAGTGTGACCAGTCGGACATTGCCATCTTACACGCCAGCCGACAACCCGTTAATCAAGGCGATTCAGCGAGGCGCCCAGCCTGTCTTTGGCTACAAGCCTCCAGCCACCTACATGGCGGCGACGAGCGATGCCCACTTCTTCAGAGAGATGTTGGGTGTTCCAACGGTGGCTCTTGGACCAGGCTATGGCGAGTGTTGCCACGCCTACAACGAGTTCGTGTATGAGAGGGATGTCGTCGACATGGCTAAGGTCTACGCGCTCGTCATAGTCAACAGCCTTAGTGTTTGAGCCTCTTCTCTGGCAGTGAGAGAGCCCGCTCATATTCGTGAATGATTCTTGAGGTAACGGTCCATGTCTCCAGCATTTCGGGGTCTAAGCAAACAACCTCGTCCGCCAGCTTGAGCGTAGCCCTTGAGAAGTGCCCTCGTGGAAAACCACCGACCAACACAGCAAGCTTCTTTTTCTCCGACAGTCTTGAAACCGTGTTCTCAAGGGTTTGCGGTTTGCCGACTCTGCTGAACGCCACCGTGTAGGAAGGTCTAATCTCTTGAAGTAGTTGTGATAGTGTTTGACGCTTCAGACTGAGTAAGGGTGTTCCCTTCGGCGGAACCCTTCCAGACTGGAACAACTGTTCGATTAGGCTCACGAATCGGTTGTAGTTTCTGGGCAGACGGGTTGCGGAGTCAACTGAAACAACGTAGTCGCTAATGGTATGTACGCAGACTTGAAGCAGCCCCTCCTTGTTGAGTGGTGAGCCCAGCGCCTCAAGCAGAGCAAAATGCACGATGTCGGGTCGCCCACGCTTCTCACTGTGCTCAAGCTTCTTCATGGCTGTGTGATGATAAGAACGGTCTAGGAGAACAAACTGTGGCGGTTTTCGACGCTGTTTAGCGTATCGTCGAACAGAAGTGTGCGTCCACAGACTTTCTGGAATGGTTTCGAGCGCAGACTCAGCCAAAACGAGAACTAACAAGGCGCAGCCCTATCAGCGTAGGGAAAAGGCTATCTCAATAAAAACTTAATGGAAACATTATAGGAAGATAAGCACTGAATGAACGAGACTCGACGGATAGCCTTGCAGCGCATTCACACTCTCTTCGGTTTGGCTAAGGAAAAGGTTCGGGAAGAGCCAGCGTTGGCGCAGCGTTACGCTGTGATTGCTCGGAAAATCGCCATGAGAGCCAAGCTGCGGTTGCCGAGGGAGTATAGGCGTCTGGTTTGTAGGCATTGTAAAAGCTTTATCTATCCAGGCGTCAACTGTCGTGTTCGAGTGCAGCAGAGGCGTGAACCACACGTGGTCATAACGTGCCTAGTCTGTGGCAAACACATGCGCATATCCTTGCGGAGCAGAAGAGAGGCGAAGAAGAGATGATAACGTCTGGAATGAGGCGGCGGATAAAACGTGAACTCAGCGCAGAAAAGCCGACTGTCTGGGTTGGGAAGGAAGGCGCTACACCACAAATAATAAACGAAATCGGAAGACGGTTAGACAAGCACAAGATGGTGAAGGCGAAAATCCTCAAGACAGCCCTCCAGAACGAGGAAGCGAGGGGCATAGCCTCAAAAATTGCAGGTCAAACCGAATCCTCTCTCATCGAGGTGCGAGGACACACGTTTATTCTCTACAGACCCAGAAAAAAGCCGAAGACAAAATGAAATCAGCCAATACATCCATGCTTTTTCAGTTCGGTTTTTAGCAGCTCAAAGTCTCTTTCAAGCTCATCCCTATACTTTGGGTTGTGCAGAACGGCTGCTGGATGATACATAGGAACCAAATGGATTGGAAGGCTCAAGAGAGACACTCGATAAACTCTGCCTCGCACCCTTGTTATACTCTCTACTCCGCCCAATCCAACCTTAGAAAAGACATAATCCGCGGAGTGCCTGCCCAAGGTCGCAACAAACTTCGGTCGAATCAACTCAACCTGACGGTTCAAGTAAGGCGTGCACGTCTCGACCTCAACGGGTCTGGGGTCACGGTTCTCAGGCGGTCTGCACTTCACAACGTTGGTGATGAACACCTCACTCCGAGGGAGCCCTATCCCCGACAACAACGAATCCAGAAGCTTGCCAGCGGCGCCCACGAACGGTCGACCCTTCAGGTCTTCCCAGTAGCCAGGCGCCTCGCCTACGAACAGGACAGTGGCGTTGACGTCTCCTTCGCCTGATACAGTGTTTCGCCGACTCTTCCATAAGTCGCACTTGACGCAGGCTCGAACCTCACTCGCAACCTCTTCCATCAGCTCTGCCTTTGACACATGAAAGCCTCAGTTGGAGAGTTAGATAAAATGACGGCTGGTTATTTAGCTAATGCTCTACCGATCTCTTCGACCGTCGAGATCAGCTTTTCGATTTCCTCTTTTGTGTTGTAGAGGTAGGCTGAGGCTCGCACGCTTCCAGGCTTTCCAATGACGGTCTTGCTGAGCGGTTGAGCGCAGTGATGTCCCGACCTCACCATAATATTCGCTGACACGTCTAGGGCTAGGGCTACGTCGTGGGGGTTTAGGTCGCCCACGTTGAACGAAACCATGCCCACTCTGTGTTCGGGTTCTGGACCGTAAACCTCCACCTTAGGGAGCGCACTCAACCCCTCATACATACGTTTTACAAGCACTTTCTCGTGGTTTTCGATGTTGTTCATGCCTATTTTCTGTAGGTAGTCAACTGCGGCGCCCAAGCCGATGACAGCCGCGACGTCTGGTGTTCCAGCCTCGAAGCGCCTCGGACTCTTATCCAACTTGTAGTAGTCTGTTCCAACTTCTCCTATGGTTCCGCCTCCGATGCAGAGGGGCTCCACATCTTCGCTGACTTCTTCTCTCAGGTAGAGCACGCCCGAGCCAGTCGGAGCACACATCTTATGCCCGCTGAATGCCAAGAAGTCACATCCGATTTTCTGCACGTCAACCTTCATGTGGGGAACCGACTGGGCGCCGTCTAAGAGAACGTAGGCGCCGTGTTCATGGGCTATTTCTGCAATCTCTTTCACGGGCATAATCTCTCCCAAGACGTTTGAGACGTGCGTTATTGCCACAAGCCTCGTTTTGTCGTCCACGGCCTTCTCGAAGTCTGCAGGGTCCAAGATGCCCTTCACAACGGGTTTTCGAGGCTTCACCACCTCAACCTTCACGCCGTGTTTGTCCCTGACTCGAAGCCAAACAATGAAGTCGGAGTGATGCTCCAAGACAGAAGTGACAATCTTGTCGCCCTTCCGCCAGTTCAAGCCGCTGGCAACGGTGTTTATGCCTTCTGTCGTGTTCTTTGTCATAATTATCTCCGAGTCAGAGCGAGCGTTGATAAAGTCAGCCACCTTGGTGCGAGCCTTCTCGTACTCTTCACTCGCCCTAACAGAGAGCCTGTGGATGCCTCGCTCCACGTTAGCCCTATACTCGTGATAAAACTCGAGCACGCGTTGAAGCACAGGTTCAGGCGTGAGACTGCTCGCCGTGCTGTCGAGGTAGATGATTCCTGACTCCAAAATCTTGAAGTCTCTTCTAACCTTATCCACGTTCAACACAGGTGAGACCTCTATGGCTCTTTTAAAGAGCAGATGAATTGAACAACAATACTATTAAACTTTTCAAATAATAAGGCTATGTCAACTGAACATGCGCACCTGTCATTAGGCTGCAACATTCTCAACATCGACCCCCCTCCCGGTATAGGAGGTCTCACACTCGCAAGCAGACGCTCCCCCTCAAGCCACCAATCAACTTAAAATCACGAAGCACAAAGAGTAAAAACAAACAACAACAAGCACACTTCGACCAACACAAAGGTTGATGTCAACCATGGAGACAGCCAAACAACTGTTCGCCCAAGCCCGCAAAGAGAGGCGAAACTACCTGCTCGAACCAGAAGCCAAGACAATATGCACTCAATACGGGATACCAGTGACTCGCTTCAAGGTGGCAAAAACCCCAGAAGAAGCGGTGACACAAGCCAGAGAAATCGGATACCCCATCGTTCTCAAGATAATCTCCCCAGACATCATCCACAAATGGGACGTGGGCGGAGTCATGCTCAACCTAAAAACACCAAAACAAATCAAAGAAGCGTACAACAAAATCCTAGCCAACGCAAAAAAGCACAAGCCAGAAGCAAAAATAGTCGGCATACTCGTCCAAGAGATGGCGCCCCCTTCAACAGAGGTCATAGTCGGAGCGACCAAAGACCCACAGTTCGGACCGGCCCTCATGTTCGGACTTGGCGGAATCTTCGTGGAAGTGCTCAAAGACGTAGCCTTCAGAATAGCCCCGATAAACGAATCAGACGCCAGAGAGATGATAACCGAAGTCAAAGCCTACCCCATACTGAAGGGTTACAGAGGACAATCACCCGCCGACATAGACAGCATCGTGCAAATCCTTCTAAACACCTCCAGACTTGTGATGGAGAACCAAGAAATCAAAGAACTAGACCTCAACCCCATAATGGTCTACGAAAAGGGAGCCAAAACCGTCGATGCCAGAATCATACTGGAGTAGCCCAGAACCAGAAACAACTGAAAACCGAGAGATTTTCTCCCAAATCCGAACCCCACCTGAGACACCATTCTTCGTTCGACTCAACGGCAGACGATTTCAAGCAGTCTCCGAAAAGCTAGGAGCCCGAAAACCATTCGACAAAAACTTTGCCAGATGCCTCGTGAAGTCTGGAAGAGCCCTGTTTCAAGCAGACCTCAACCCCACACTCGTCTACGTAGCAAGCGACGAAATCAACGCACTCTTCCTCCACACAATACCCTTCAACGGAAGAGTGGAGAAAATCAACTCCGTTCTAGCAGGAACCACCTCAAGCGCTTTCTCCTTAAATGCTCTGAGACGGTTCAAAAAAACCTTAACAGTCGCCTTCGACTCCCGAATAATAACAGTGACAAAAGAGAAGGTCAAGGATTATTTGTCGTCTCGGCAGAGAGACGCTTGGCGAAACCACAACAACGCCTACGCCTACTGGCTCATGCGAAAACAAGGACGCAAACCCTCCGAAGCAGCAAAAATTCTGAAAGGCTTGAAAACCAAAGAGATGCACGAAATCCTTTTCAAGCAAGGCGTCAACCTTGCCAAAACACCAGCTTGGCAACGCAGAGGCGTCCTCATATGTCGACAACCCTACCAAAAACATCGAGAAAACCTGAAAGTTACACGCTGGCGCATCCAAGAAAACTGGAGCCTTCCACTCTTCACATCAACAGACGGACAAGTCCTTCTAAAACAGATTCTGAAATGGGCTAAGCCCCACAAAACCTCAGAGGAATAAGATGTCAAAATCCACAGAAGAAAAACTCGAAGAACTCAACCGCCAACTCACATCTCTCAGAAAGCAGAGAGACGAACACAACAACGAAGCTCGAAAGTGGGCTGAAAAAAGAAACGCCATCCACGAAGAAATCAAAAGACTGCGAAACGAAGCCAGAACCCTCAAAGAGAAAAGAGACACAATAAACCAGCAGGTTAAAGAACTCAAAAACTTGAGGGAAAAGGCGCGCGCAGAGCACAAAGAAGAACGCGCTCAGATTTTGAAAGCCAAGGAAAAGTTGGAGGGCTTAGCCGCGAAGAAGGCATCTCGCAGTTTCGCCAGCGTAGAGAAAGAAATCGAAGACCTCGAATGGAAGATTCAAACGTCATCTCTCTCAGTCAAAGAAGAAGAAACACTAGTAAACCGCGTCAAAACACTCGAAGCCCAACGGTCAATTCACAAGCAGATAAACGAACTGAAGAACAACCTAATTGAACTTCAGACAGAAGAGAGAGCACTCGAAACCAGAGCCAAACTCAGCCATGAAAAACTAGCCGAACTCGCCGAACAAAGCCAGAAGTTTCATCAACAGATGCTGGAACAACTGGAAAAGGCTCGCAGTTTGAAGACCGAAGCAGACGAAGCACACCAAAAATGCCTAGAAAACAGACAAAGAGCCCAAGAAATTCACCAAAAATTCGTCGAACTTCTAAAGCAGATTCAATCCATTGAACAGCACATACAACAAGAAGAAAAGGAGAAACAAGCCAAAAAGCAAAAAGAACTGCGCCAAGAAGCTGGAGAAAAGGCTTTGGAGAAGATGAGGCGTGGAGAAAAACTGACGTGGGAAGAGTTCAAAATTCTCATGGAAAAGGGAGAAGAATAGTGTTTTTGCTTCAGGTTTAACGGAACCTTAAAGAACGTTGAATCCATAAGATTAAAGTACCCTTAAACATTTACAAAAACTGGAAAACCCAAATGTCAAAGAAAAGCGTCTCAGAGCGTACACTAATTCTCTGCGTTGACAGAGATGACGACATAGGGGTCAAAGCCGGAGTGAAGACGCCGATTCTGGGGAGGGAGGAAAACATAGGCGCAGCTGTCAGTCTGGCTCTGCGCGACCCAGAGGAACCCGATGCGAACGCCATCTTCGAAGCCGTGAGAATCTACGACCACCTTAAAGAAGGTGCAGACAAGGAACGGGAAGGATGCGAGATAGCCACAATCGCGGGCTCAGAACTGGGCGGAATAGAAGCAGACAAGGAACTCGTGTCTGAACTCACAGAGGTGTTGGAAACATTTCCAGCCAAGGATGTGATTCTCGTGACAGACGGCTTCGCCGACGAGACGATATTGCCTCTGGTTCAATCCCGCATACCTGTAACCTCTGTGCGAAGAATAGCTATCAAACACAGCGAGTCTATAGAAGAGACCGCATGGCTCATTTCAAGATACTTCAAGATGCTCGTTGAGAATCCCCGCTACTCACGAATCGCGTTGGGCTTGCCTGGAGCACTCCTCATTTTGATTGGCGTCTTAGCTTTTTTCAACTGGCTGACCTACACGGGAATAGCGTTCGTTATAGTCTTAGGAGCGGTGCTCTTCATTAAGGGGTTCAGAATCGACAAGGCGGTGAGAAACTTCTACGTTTGGGTTCGAGAATACTCGCCTCCACCCTTCCCCATTCTGATAGCGAGCTTCTCCGCAGTTGCTGCCGTTCTGTTGATCGCCATCGGCTTTTATCAAGGCGGTTATCATGCCTCCGTTGTTATACCCGACCTGAAGCCTCCTCCCACAGACCTTGGACAATGGCTTGGTCACCTTCCGAGGCTTGTGGGCGAGTTTCTCACTCAGTCTATAGCT
>Ga0315310_10002453_pt1 | contig 11578 bp, 10 predicted proteins | sample TDP5_MG_FD_203630 | JGI IMG/M metagenome (GOLD analysis project Ga0315310, IMG submission 203630) | Freshwater sediment microbial communities from Lake Towuti, South Sulawesi, Indonesia - TDP5 | ecosystem: Environmental > Aquatic > Freshwater > Lake > Sediment | place: Indonesia: South Sulawesi... | reverse complement strand
TAATCGCTGGATGTTGTAAACCGTAAAGTAGAGGAAGTGGCAAAAACTCTTTTTTGATTCTGCTACGGCTCTCTTCAACTTCAAAAACGTCTATCCAATCATCTCTTAAGAGGATCAACATCCCCAATAGTCTACCATATTCGCCTAATACTTCAATCTGTTTTGCTGATGCGCCGCCTAGGATGGCGCTAATGCGTGTGTGGGCCTCAACATCTGCCGCTTTCTTTCCCAGAACTCGAAGATACTCCACAGGTGAAACATCCAAATTACCTCGGAACCGAAGTTCGAGCGCCTCAGCGTCTCCAAGTTCAAAGAACATACTCTTAATAATGTCGATGATGGTTCTCATTTTTTCTGCTGGAATGCCCTTTTCTCCTGCTTTGTTCAGTAGTGTTAAGCCCTTGAATAGAAGTGCGTCTCCGACTAACAGCGCCATGTCTTTGCCGAATTTTCCGTAAACCGTTGGGCGTCCATGTTTGCGCTTAGACTGATCTATGATGTCGTCGTGTATGTCTATGGCGCCACTTATCAACGTCATGGGAATGGCTATGGGAATCGTAGCCTCCGGTTCTCCTCCAACTGCTTCGCAGGTGAGAGAAAGCAGACTTGGTCTGGCTAAGTCGTGCCAGTACTCATTCATAAAATACGATAGGGCTTCTTGAACTTCTTTGCATTCGACATTCTCTTGCAGGATTTCTTTCCTAGCCATCTCCAGAGCTTTGCCTCCTCTTTTTTTGAAGATTTTTTGCATCTTCTTCATTGCATCTTCTGGGCTGACGTCTGATCTCAGCATCGTCTCGTCACCTTCCATTATTTAGATGGTCTTCTTGGGTAACTGTTCCCTGAAGAAGTCGTAATAGACGTGTAAGAGTTGCTTTCCATCTTTTGTGATCTCATAGATCTTTCTGGCGCGTCCCTTTTTTAGTTCTTTTCTGCTTTTCAATAGTCTTTTTGCCTCCAATTCGTTTAGCATGGGGTAGAGGGCTCCGTGTCTCAGTTTGACCTTGTACTCTGCTTCGGTTTTTTTGATGATGTCGTAGCCCCATGTAGCCTTTGCTTCAATCAATTGGAGTATTAATATATCAAGAAAACTCTTGGCAAACCTGCGCTTGACGTCGTCTGTCAAAACTTCAGCCGACTCTTCAGTTTTCATATGGGTTACCTGGTCGGTCTGTTTTGCACATATTGGATGGCGAGGTGGCTTATTTGATTATGCATGGCCGTCTATGGAGTTTATGCGCTCATATGCCTCGGTTATGCGAGAAACTTTATATTACCGTTTGGTCACTATAGAGTCTTGAATATGTCTGAAAATAGACATATTGTAGCTGTGTAAAACCGAACAACTGCAGTACAAAACTACAAGAAAAGGGGCGAAAAAAGTTGGGTGGACCAAAAGCGCGGGAGGTTCAAATGAAACTTATGAGAGGCCTCCTTGATCTAGTGGTCCTTCAGTTTTTGAGAGCCAATCCCATGCACGGATACCAAATAATAACGAGCTTACGCAAGCAATTCGGTGTCTACTTCGGGCCTAGCACGATCTATCCGCTGTTGTCCGTCATGGAAGAAAACGGGTACATTAAGAGCCACTGGGACCTGGAAAACGACAGACCACGCAAAGTTTACGGTATCACGCCACAAGGCGCAGAACTGCTGAACTGTACCGAGGATTCTTTGACGCACATATACAGAAAGCTTGCGATAGGAACAGGGCGAATTCCGTTTAGCGGCAACGGCTTGCCTCTCGGCAGCATAGTCAACGGTAAGAAGCACCTGAATGAACATCCGGGTCGGCCAGCAAATCCATTGCCGTAAGAGGCGAAGTACTCTTGAGACAGGATTGCTCAAAGGCGCAGTCGTCGGGTTCCGTGCATGGGATAAGGCGATAACCTACTCCTAACGCAAACCCTCAGATTCATTTTTTCGAATTCTTTGTTTCGTGCTCTTGGTTTCGTTTTAGATAGTTAATTCGTTAATACATTGATGTCCAAGGTTTGGATTGCAAGAAGCAGGCGTTCTCCGCAAGGACTGTAATTGGCACAACCTCTATGCAAACATAGTCTACTCAGCCAAGGTGACGTGGACACAGTTATGGTGGACGGAAAGATGCTAATGGAAAAGCGGAACAATAAGGACCTTGAATTTGATGGAGATCGTGGGCAAAGCCAACGAGCAGGTTTGAACTTCGTGGGTTACTTTCAAACAGGAATGTAGATTTTCCCTCTGGTTTCTTAGAATTGAGTCAGAATCATCCGCTAGAAACAATAATATCTTTATAGAGTCATCATGCTTACTGAATAACGGTGCGCAGCTTGCTCAAGGACATCGTAAATGTGACAAGTTTGATTCTTCCATTCTCGGTGTCCGCGAAAGAACGGACACTTCCTTTCACCGAAGAAATGGAGCGGGCAATAATCTACTACTTGGTAGAATCGGATCGGAAGAAGGGTGAGGGAATAATCCTGAAGAAACCGACTGAAAAACTGGTCTTCGTGTCTCCCTCTTGTTACCCGATTTGGCTGGTTCCGTGGGCTGGAGAAACCCTTCTGTTCGACGGTTTAGGTGTGTCCACGCGCACCTTGCTTTATGAGGTGTTACCAGATGTCAGGGCTTTCATCAACGATGTTCAAGGCAGTGCTGAGAAACGTCAAGCCTATTCGGCAGCGCTCGCAGATCATGCTCATTACTTTCAGTCCGTGAGACGTGTGGAAGAAAGGACAGTAATCGGTCTGGTCACAAGTCCAGACTTCATTCAAGACTTCCAGATCTATTTAACAGACGTCGAAGAGGTTGAAGAATCCCAGATCAAAGAGGTTTGTCTGTCTCCAGTTGTCGATGAGTCAACAATCTCTTCAGGGCTAAGCGAATTGGAGGAACTTAAAGCCTTGCATGAAAAAGACGTTCAAAACCTCCGTGAAGCTATGAAGTTGTTAAGCGCAACAACGCGACAGCACTTAGACGCGATCCGGGAAGAAACAAGGAAGATTCAGGCCGAATTAAACGAAAAAATAGGTGCTGCAAAATCTTTGGCAATGGAAAAAGTGCGCCAAATACAGGAAAAATACGATGCCAGAATACTTAGAACTTCACAGAAATTTGAGAAGGAACTTCAAGAATTACATCAAGAGCGAGTCAAACAAGAAAAGAAAGAGGAGCGCGCCTTTTCTCAAGTTGACCGCTGCGACACGGAAGTGCAGACCTCAAAGGCCCGCAGAGACACGGCAAGCGAGCGAAGGTGGAAGGAAGAGAAAGAAAAATGGAAGAGAGAAATCTTGGCCTTAAAGAAAGACATGGAAGTCCTGAATAAGCAAATTGAACAAGCAGAGTCCCAAAAGAAAATCGAAATAGCCAACGTGAGGGCCGAGTTCAACTCTCAATCAGAAGAAGCAATGAAAGACGTGAGGGAGCTTGAGGCCATTAGAGATTCGAAGGTTCAACTGGGTGACCATGAAATAAAATCGTTGGAAGGTTCAACGTCGGCCATTTTAGCACATCTTGACAAGTTGACCAAACAAAAGAGAATGGCGCTTGAAGAGTTCGACAAAATAGGGATGCCTGAGCTGCGAAGAAAAAGAGCACTGGCGTACGTGCCATTTTACTTGGCATGTTTTCAAGCTGGTGATCAACGAAAATATGTTGTGTATCCACCTGCAATTGCGGGTAGCATGAACACCATGACCAAGTTCAAGGGCATGCTGGGCGTTTCAAGGGCCAAGTCATTGTTTCAGCAACGTTCTCGAGCTGTGACAAATGTATTGAACCAACTGGTCACGTTAATTGAACGCGACCCGGTTTTCAAAAGAGATTTTCATGATACTGGAGTCCGCGCGAATATTTTGAAGACAGCGGAGTCACGTGAAAGAATAACAAAAGGGTTAGAAGACTTGCGAAATGAAGAATGGGTATCAGCTAATGAAGTTCAGACTCTCAGCGCTTCATTGAAAAATGTAGTCTAAAACGTGTATGGCTTTCCTTTTTCTGCGATTCTAACATCTAGACGACTAAACAGCTTCTTGAAAAGTTCGGGATGTTCAGTGTGGACTGGTACAAGTTGCCTTGGCTGAATCTGATCTATCATATCTTTCAGGTCCTTGGATGGACAGTGTCCAGAGGCGTGAATTTGGTGAAACTTTAGGCCGAAGTGATCAAGCCATCTGTGCATGACATTTTGATCGATATCCTCCTCGCTGAAGGGTTCGCTCATCGAGTGTATGAAGTGGCCGCCAGACGAGGGTCTAACATCAATCAGTTCAGTAAACCCCACTAGATCAAGGTTGAAAAGAACTTTGTCTTGGTTCTTGCGAATGTAATCGAAGTTTACGGCCTTGTCGAGGAATGGTCTCTCCCAGGTGTAATAGTCTTTTTCTGCAAACTCGCCCGTTTTCTTCCTCTTCTTGTAGAAGAGTATGTCTTGGTCTTTCATTATGTCAGGAATTTTCAGTGCAGGGTCATCTTTGAGCTTCGAAAGCAGATGCGCCAACTTAAGGGATATTACGAATTTTCTGTCGTTCTTTTTCGCGATTTCATAGAAGGTTTTGAATCTGTCTATGTCTCGGCTGTAGAAAGCCACGATGACCAGTTTGGTGGTGTTGGCTACAACTTCATTGCTCTCGGTCTTAACCTTGGCTTCTGAGTGAACAACTTCGGTTTCCTCTGGACAGACACGTGTTCCTTCTGAGATCATTACTGCTGGGTTACATTCACTAGCCCTGCTGGTGAGTTCTCGAGTCATGCATGCCATCGGCCCATGAAGTCGGTAGTCGCCACTGTAGACAAGTGATCCCTTAGAAGTGTGAATGATAAATCCGTAAGCGCCTGGAACTGAGTGGTCAACATGCACTGGTTCGATTTCCAAGTCCGCTACCTTGACTTTTCTTCCAGTTCTGAACGTGTGAAACTTGTGATCTCCAAGGCTGATTCTGCCTGATTCTTGCATTGCGTCAATTATTGTTTTTGTGCATTCGCCGCTGTATACTGGTATGTTCTCATCAATGAACTGTAGATATCCAATGTGATCCATGTGAGGATGCGAAACTAGAACGGCATCTATCGAAGGTGGTTTATATTTTATGGTCGTGTTCCTTATCATTTCTTTCGAGTAGAGACCACTCAACTTTGGCAAGAGTTCAAATTCTAGATAGTCTCCTGCGCCGTTGACGCCTCTGGGCGTGAGGTAACCTGAAAAATATGTGGACTCTCCGGTGAACGTCGTGCCGAAGTCTAAGAAAATCCGCGTGTCTCCGTCTTCTAATAGGATCTTGTTTCCGCCTATCTCGCGGATTCCCCCGTAAAATGTTACTGTTGTGTCTTTCAATTCTGGTTCATCTTCCGGCAGAGTGTTGATAGAGCAAGTATGACATGCGGTTGCGTGAAGACGCTAAATACTTTGGTGTAGCGGGGGGACGCAACTTTCTTTACGGTTTCAGGACTTCCGCCTGCCTCGACATAGCCTTCGAGAAACATTTTTGCGAGGAGCACGATTTGGTCAGTAGCTCCAAGCGGAGGAACATAATGTCCTGAATAGTAAAGGAATTCAGCAAGGTCCCAGACTTCGTCTCCGTTCCTCGAAGCCTGTTCCAAGTCAACAAAGCAGATTTTCCCGTCTCTGGTAATGATTATGTTTTCAGGTTTACAATCGCCTAACCCCACGCCGAGTCTGTGCGCCTCGGCAATCTTCCTCCCAGCCTCCTTCACGAGGAAAAGCTCTTCGTGCACTCGACCTTTTGCTATAAGTATCTTCTTGATGTTTTCGGTCAGGTTTTCACCTTCAACAAACTCTTTGAAGACGAGGCTTTGCTTCGGGCTGATGTAAAGAACCTTTGGCACAGTCAAGCCTTTGCTCTGCAGATATTGGTTGATTGCATATTCTCGTTCTAGTCTTGACTTTCCGAGGATGGCGAATGACTTGGTGCCCAGCGACCACAATGTCAATGGAAACCATTTGAAACCAGTCCAATCTTTGAATTTCTTGACCACAATCCTTTGTTCATGTTGGTTCTTTTTCAGTTTGAGTTGGTAAACTGAGTTTAAGACACCGCCAATCTGTTTGATTTCAACATTGAAAACAGCTGCGCCTAGAGCAGTCTTTCTGACGAACTCCTCTATTGTTGTTGCGTCTGAGAGCGGCACCATCCCTGAGCGCGTGGACATGTACAAATATTTTTTTGGGTCTTCAAGTTCCATTGGAAGATTTTCAACTTCTTTGACATTGACGTGAGTTCTGGAATAGACTTCCTCTTCAACGCTCAGTGGCACCATTATTCTTGAGAGTGCATTGAAAATGTGAAGAAGTGCTGTCCTTTGAACAGACCGTAAGAAAATTGGGATAGGAATCTTTCGGCTCTTGACTGCACTGACGAACTTTGGTGTAACTTTAATCAGCTCATCTGTGAATGTTATCCATTTTTCCTGTGATAATTCTTCTAACGCCTTTCTGTAGCCCTTCATTATAGCTTCAATGTTTTTCTCCCTCAGACCTGCTTGCAGAATGTTGAGGAAGCGATACGCAATTGGTGGAAATAGCTTGGATCGTTGCATTTGCGTTTCATACATGAAATACTCTTGTCTAATGGAGAGTTCATGTGAAAGTTCAGGAAACTCTAGAACAATGCTTTCCAAGAGCTCCCAGATGACTCGTCTTTTAATCGCCACTTCTTGACGCCATAAAAAGTTGTTGTTGATTAAAGACTGGTACGGAGTCAGAAGCTTTTCAGCTGCGAGTTCACCTAGCCAACCAGCTGACACATCTTTTTGGAAGGCGCTTTGATCGACTGCGAGTGCAAAAATGTCTCTTTCACCTATGGATTTTTTATAGATTTTAATCCTAGGTCCAAAGCCGCTGAGCACCAGCAGGATGTTGATGTTGGTTTTTTCGTCTCCGTATCCACTGGTTAGGGGTCCGTAGAGACAAGCTCCTATTATTCTCCGATTGCCTGCGATGCTGTGGCAGGCATCTAAAAGCTGTTCTCTTGAACTTTCTTCGTTTAGGGGTAGCATCGCAGATTTTCCTTTTGCTTGGGGGCTTCGTCATAGTAATTGTTTGAACAAACATAAATAGCGTTCTCGCATATTCAAGGTCAGGTCTTTGATATGGCAAGAGATGATGTGAAAGGTGAATTGGATGAACTGCGCGAGCGGGTGATTCGTCTTGAAACCAAAATTGAAGAAATTAACAAACGCCTAGACAGCTTCGCAAAATACATGAAAGAACTCTACGACTATCTGCAGAAACAACATTAGCGTCATAGCTTACTTTGCAGCAGACTGCAATCATATGCAGCAATGACTCTTATCGATTCCAACTTTCCACAACGAACTGAAGAAATTTGCTGTCCGAGCCAACATGATGAGTGCAAGTTTTATAAGTGATGCAAAATAAATAACCCGTCCAGGTGTCAAAGTGATACTAGTACAGATACCAATACCGATAGGACAATTCGAGTGGTTCATTGGACTTGGTCTACTGTTTTGCCTTTTGCCTGTCCTCTGGATTATCATAGCGATACTGCTTGGCATCTGGGTCTACCGAGATGCTGAGTCGCGAGGAATGAGTGGAGTTCTTTGGCTTATCGTCGTGTGGTTGCTTGGACTCATCGGACTGATCATCTATTTAGTGGTCAGGAAGGAGAAAAGGCAAGCCGCTCCTCCGCCACCTTCAGCCTAGCGCACATTGCTGACCCTGACGACGTCTGGGGGTTACAATGTCTATCCCTGATAACCCTATGTTTTTTCTTTTTAATTTTATTGGGCGTTTGGTTTGTCATCAGCTGCCTGAGCGAACTCTACTTGCAGGTGGTTACTACCTTCCTGTCTGCGCAAGAGACACTGGAGCATACATCGGTCTGCTCTTAGGCTATTCCTTGCTTGCTTTACGAAGGAGGGAAGCATCGGGTCCACCTAACTTGTGGGCAACTCTCTTCATGGTTATGCCCATGATAGTAGACGCTGGAACTCAGTGGATTGGTCTAAGAGCAAGCACAAACGAGCTGAGGCTCCTTACTGGACTCCTGTTCGGAATAGCCTTAGCCCCTCTGCTAGTATACGTGCTTTCAATCGTTCCTACAAGTAGAAGGGTCCCGATTCTACGAAGCTTCCTACCTAAAACCACTGAATTGGATAGCAGAAACCATTGGCTGAGCCAAAAGGCTCTTGGCATTGGCTCACTCGTCGCAGTCGCATCTTTCTTCATCATAAATTCGGCAGTGGGATCTGTCAATAGCGTTTTCTATTGGTCGCTAAGTTCTCCAATTATTATCTCTGTAACTTGGCACATTTTCCTTCTTCCTATTTTACTTATTACCTTGTTTCTCATCAGCCTAAGAAACAAAGAAATGCTAGCAATAGCTTACTCTTAGTTCTGGCATCTTATCATGTTAGAATCATTTTGACGATGACAAGAAACTACTGCTTTCTCAGGACTTTGTTGTACATTCTGAGAGTCTTTAGCACTTTTGCGGCCTTTTCCGGCAAATTATAAACTGGCACGTTGGATCCTTGAAGAGCTTCTTGAACCAAGGTGAAGTCTTCTCCGCCTGCTGGCACGTCCACCACAGGTTTGTCTTTGTGCTTCTTCACGGCGTGAGCCACAGTCAACGCGTCTTCTGGTTCAAAGAAGCAAGATTTCAGCATGTTTATAACCATAACTCCGTCGACATTTGGGTCAGACAAGACAGCGTCTAGAACGAAAGAGTACCTTTCTTCCCTAGCGTCGGCAATTACATCGATGGGATTCACAGCTTCAACTCCTGGAAAACGCTTTTCAATCTTTAACCGAGTCTTCTCGGAAAGCGTGGCAAGTTTCAACCCGTTTTTGACAACAGCATCAGCAGCGAGTATTGCCGGTCCACCCACGTTACTGACGATGGCAACATTGTCTCCGCTTAATGGAGGCTGTTTAGACAATGCGACAGCCGAGTCTAAGAGTTGTTCAACGTCTTCGACTCGAATGATTCCTGCCCTCTTGAAGGCGGCGTCAAACACCACATCCGAGCCTGCGATAGATGCTGTGTGAGACAGAGCCCTCTTTGCAGCTTCTTTGGTTACTCCTCCCTTCAATGCTAGGATCGGCTTGTTTTTAACGACTCTTTTGGCTACTTCAATGAATTCTCGACCGCGTTCGATGCCTTCCATGTAAACGCATATTACCTTCGTGTCCTTGTCTTCACTCAGGTATCGAAGCAGGTCTACGTCGTCAATATCGACTTTGTCTCCCATAAACGCGAACTTACTGACGCCGACATCATAGTAACACGCCCAGTCGAGAAGGCAAGCGCCCACGCCGCCGCTTTGCGAAATGACTGAAATCGTGCCCTTGAGCGGCATGACCTCTTTTTCAAAGGTTGTGTTTAACCCGTTGCTTGTGTTTATTACACCCATTATTGTGTTCGGTCCCAGGACACAAAGGCTGTATTCTCGCTTCAAATCTGACAGCCGCTCACGCTGAGGTTTCTTGTATCCCCCTGTTAACAAGACGAAGGCTTCGATGCCTATCTTTGCTCCTTGATCCACTTGCTCTGTAGAGTCTTTTGGAGGAAGCATTATGGCGCCCAAGTCTGGCGTGTGCGGCAAATCGTTAACCGTTCGAGCGCCTCTTTTTCCATCAACATCAACGATGTGGGTTTCGCCTTTGAAGAATTTGGTCATGTTGTAGATGACGCCGTCAAACATTTGGGGTGAAGTCATGCCAACTTTTTCTCGCATCTTGCTTGATCCAATTAGGACGACAGTTTTCGGCTCAAAGATAGATTCCACTTCAGTCATCGAAATTCGACCTTCATCTGATCGTGGGTTAACGGTGAGTGAAGAGTAATAGCCGTTCGCGCATTTATTTGTTAACAGCGATCATTCGGTGTCAATGTCTCTGTAGGATCCTTGAGTATGCGAAAATCGCGAGAGAGGCGAAGATCAATGAAAAGATTGCGACATCTAGTATCATGACTGGTGAAAACGCGTACTCGGGCGAATCCAGCAAGAAGGAGCGAATCAGATCAGAACCATTGGTCAAAGGGTTAATCTGTGCGAAGGTAACTAATGGTCCCAATCCTCTTGTTGCGAGAACCTGGATAATTGATAGTGGGTAGAACACCGAGCTGCAGAAGAAAAACATATAGTACACGACGCCCCTGGCGGTCACAAACTTCTCGAAGCTTGTGGTTGACACTGCTATTGAAATGCTAACTCCTGAGATTCCGATTGCCAACAAAAGAAGTGTCAGAAGTATTAGCAAGAGTTGAGATGGATTCGGGAAACGAAGGACGATGAAGTTGGTCATCAACAAGGGTGTCATATAGAGCATGCCTCTTAATCCGCCTGCCAGCACTCTCCCGATAGCCAATTGGGTTCGCGTCATAGGCAAGCTCAGCAAATAGTGGTGTATTTCTCGTCGGACTTCCATGTTGATTTCTCTGCCAATCATGAAGGCCGACGCGAATAGTCCGACAACAGCGAGGCCAGGAGCGAAAAACCTGAAGTAGTTCACGATGTTTGTCATCTGCGTGAAAACAATGGCGCTGATGAAAAGATCAGCTAGATTCATAGTGATAAGCCCTACGATGAACCACCTATAGCGAAAGAAATTCGTAAAATCGTATTCGACAACTCGCAGAATAGCTTTCATTGCCAGCTTCCTCCTTCGAGGCGTCTCTCATAGAAAACCACACCTATGAATGTAAATGCGAAGAAGAATATGAAAAGTCCCAGAACACCTGTTAGAGGACTGAATTGGAGAGTTCCTTCCACGCCAGTGCCCCAGCGGAACAAGTCGGCAGCATATGTAAGAGGATTGAAGTTAGCTATTGTAGCATAAGCCGGTAGGGCTCTCTCCATGTAGACGGTTGGGTACATTGTGGTGCTCAATCGAACAATTAAGGCGTCTAAAACGCCGATTAATATGTCGTATTTGTCTCCGGATTTCATAGCCACAGCAAGTGTGATGCTCATTCCTGAGACTCCGAACGCAAACAAGAACATCGCTGCTAGTGCAACAAGTAGGTAAAGGGGATTTGAAACGCCTAGAATGAGCAATACAACGACAAGCAAAGGTCCTACATAGATAAAGCTACGCAGACCCCCGCCTATCGATCGGCCCAGCACAAGTTCTCTTCTGCTCACCGGCAGTGTTAGCAAATATTCAAATACGCCGTGTTCAGCCTCCTCGAAAATGTCATAACCGATGAACATCGCAGTCGAATACAGAGTTATTATTGTCACTCCCGCCACGTAGTATTGGAAGTAGCTTATACCCACCTCAGTGGCTGCTTCCTGAACCATCCTATTGACAACAAGCCCAAATAACGCGACCTGTGCCACGAACCATATACCTCGCATGATCAAGAGGAACTTGTACTGGATGAACATACGCAGGTCGCGTTCAATAACAAGGCCAAGTTGCTTCAAGCCCAATGTAACAGCCTTCTTCTAGGCCCTCTGCGCCTCTTCCAGAGTCAAACCAGTGTAGTGTGCAAAAACGTCGTCCAGAGAAGGTTCACTCATGTGTATTGAAGATATTCTCAAGCTATGATCATAGAAAAGCTTCATTATTTTTGGAGTTACAGCCTCGACTTGATTCAGGTATAGTCTT
>Ga0315310_10002451_pt1 | contig 11579 bp, 10 predicted proteins | sample TDP5_MG_FD_203630 | JGI IMG/M metagenome (GOLD analysis project Ga0315310, IMG submission 203630) | Freshwater sediment microbial communities from Lake Towuti, South Sulawesi, Indonesia - TDP5 | ecosystem: Environmental > Aquatic > Freshwater > Lake > Sediment | place: Indonesia: South Sulawesi... | reverse complement strand
CCAAGCGTCAAGGCGCACAATATCAATGAGGAAATAAAGTAAAAATGTACTCACTATTGTGTAGGAGCCCGTATCACCTATAGAACCAATACTGTAAACTATTTTTCCTAGTCTGCCTTTAAAGGGTAAAGGCATTTTGATGCCTCCGATTGACCGAACTAAAGAGTATAATTCTTATTAAGGTTAATTGTTCCTCCAAGAAAGATTGCAAAGCTCCTTTCAAGCAACAATTATTAATGCAGACCTCGTTTAGAAAAAGAACTGGAGGGATGCGCTATTAGGAAAGTTGGAACCGCAGTTATAGGCCTTGGAACAATGGGTCCAATACACGCTGAATGGTTAACTATGATGCCTGAGTCTGAACTCAAGGCAGTTTGCGACATTGACGAGAATAGGGCGAAGGAGATCGCATCCGAACATCATGTTGATTGGTATACCGACTACCACAAGATCCTTGAAAGAAAAGACATCGAAGCAGTAACCATAGTGACCCCTAACTACTTACATGCTCCAATGGCCATAGAGGCAGCGAAGGCGGGAAAGCACGTCGCAGTAGAAAAGCCACTCTGCATAAACCTCAAGGAAGCAGACGAGATGATAAAGGCTGTAAAGAAGGCGGGGGTCCTTGACTTTTACTGCGAGAATCTCTGTTTCGCCCCTTCATACAGTATGGCCAAGGACATCATTGACGAGGGGGGACTTGGAGATGTATACATGGTCAGGTGCCGTGAGGCGGCAGGGGTAGGCGTCTCACCAGAATTAAAGAAGTATCTGGCGACGCAGAAAGAACCGGTAACTTGGTATGCAGACTATGAGAAGGCTGGAGGAGGCATGTTGCTCTCCACAGGTATTCATTGTATCACTTACATCAGATACATCCTCAACAGGGAAAATGCCACAAAAGTCTATGCAGAACTGAAAACGATCATGTTCCCAGATGAAAGAACAGAAGACGTGGCCCTAGTGACGGTTCGGTACAAGGGGGGACAACTGGGCTGGATTGATACAGCCATTTCGGCACTGGGAACCTTTGACGATAGGGCTGAAATCTACGGAACCCAAGGAACCATCTTCCTAGACATGTATAGACGAAACCCCATCTGGGTCTACAGCCAACCGGGATATGGGACCATAGGCGCTTCAAGATTCGAGCCTGTTCCAGGCGCTGATAAAAACTGGAGCTACCCAATACCTGACGAAAAGAGATCCTTGGGATACTGGCACGAAGAGAGACATTTCATGAAGTGCATACTAGCCGGAGAGCGACCTAAGATTAACTTCGATGATGGAAGAGCCTCTGTAGAGGTGGTAATGGCTGCATACAAATCCCACGCCACTGGAAACGCTGTTTCATTGCCGCTACACTAGTGAACTTCACTATACCTGAAAAGCGATAGACATTAGCAAACCATCAAGGAGGTAAAGGTTCTACTTTAGACTACGATATGGGAAATTGGAAACCTCTCTTACCCTGCTGTAAAAGCTTAAAAACGGATTGCGCACACCTTCATCCATAAATTAGATTGAGGGAGGTGGAAAGTTATGGGCAAGAAAGTAGATGCGAAGGCAGCGTTGTTTTCTCCGGTGGAGGACAAAAGAGTTATCCTTTTCATGGTTGTGAGAGGGTTCGGAATGTTTCTGACTGTCAGTGGTATGGCAGGTATAGCGCTTGCCACGGGCCCGCTAGATAAAATCATAGGATTTGAACCAACCCCAATTTTCGGAAATACCTTGTACGCTTTCCTTGTTGCGTTCTTGCTTACCGTTATAGGGGGCGCCATAGAATTCGTGGGAGACGCGTTTATCAAACATCTATCTTCTTAGAGCTGCCTTCCGAGACAATCACACACCTTAATCCATTTTTGTTGGATACATTGTTATTCCATTCTTAGCCCTTTTCTAACTCGCCTCTCTGCAATAGCGAGCTCGTTGTTCTCTCGGAACTCTTTCAATCTATCGTATAAAGGATAACCCGCATCCATATCTTCTTTCCACTTCTTAGCGAATTCACCACTTTTTATGTTTTCCAGAGCTTTCTTCATGTAATTGGTAATAGCCTCTCTGACCTCAAAATTCAAATTCATGCTTGCTAAGATCGATCCAAATTGACTTGTTCTAGAGTGATAGTCCATTTGTTTTATTAGTCCTATTTCAGCCATCGCTTTGAATGCCTCGCTTAGCTCACCCGACATGTACAATTCTATTAGAATCGCTTCCTGGGGGATTCCCGCTTCTTGTAAAACTACGTATTCTGCAACCATCGCAGCTCCCAAGATAGGGCCGAATCCTTGTTCAGAGAAAAGATCTATGTATGCCTCTTGTTCCAAACTTAACTCCAGAACGCCCATTCTAGTTGATCCTATTGCCTTGGCCATGGCCAGTGCGATTTCCTTGGCTTTTCCTGAATGATCTTGTTTAACACCGAAGAAACTTGGAAAGCCTTCGCCTCTTTCAAATCGTTCCCTCACGTATTTTCCTAAGCATCTGGGAGCGACCATGACGACATCTATAAATGGTGGAGGTTTGATGAAGCCGAAGGCTATGTTGTAGCCTGATGCAAAGTTTATGACTTTATTTTCTTCTAACTGATTCTTTATCGCCTCTTTATAGATGTCAGGTGCGATCTCGTCGGGTAGGAGAATGGAAATGACGTCACCCTTATTTGCGGCTTCTCTAATAGAGTAAACCTTGAAGCCATCTTCAATCGCCAATTTTTTATAATCGTCATCGATGTTTCCAATTATTACTTTTAGCCCACTGTCCCTCATGTTCAGAGCTTGAGCCCTTCCCTGATTTCCATATCCTATAACAGCCATAGTTCTACCCTCTAAAATAGACAGGTCAGCGTCTTCATCACGATAAAATTCAGTCATCTACTCACCTCCCAAATTTGCTGTTATTTATGCGCGTGCCGTAATAAGCATTTTTCATGGTATCCTCTTCGAGAATCGATCAATCCAGCAAAGGTATCCTAAATTTTAGGATACTGAATCGTTGCGTCAGGGTAAACAGCGACCTTAGCTTTGTCAGTGCTCCGTACACTGAGTTCCTCTAAGACTTCACTCCATGTTTTACAGAAAACCAAACTTTCAGGGGAACCAAACAAGTTAGGGTTTGTGTGCTCCTTATGGGGTGAAAAAATGATGACCTTTCCTCTGTTCCAAGGTGGAATGTAAGCCCTTCCGCCTAGGTTCTTCCCAAATTTTCCATAGAGATAGTGAGTTACTTGACCATCTGGGGCATTAGCGACTATTACTATATCGCCTCCTCCCTTGACAGAAAACATTCCTATTAATGTAGCTATGCCTGCCTCATTTGCCTTCGAATAGGTGTTGGCAATAACCACATCCATATTTTCCGCGGGTTCTGTGACATAAACCTCCCTAGCCAAGTCTACGCCCTTCTTAAACTCCGCTTCAAAATCTCCAATGAAGAGGCCCACAGGGTCCCGATTAAGGTTAATAACGGCATCGATTTTAACGTCTAATCCAGCCATCCTTGCAGTTTCATCCATGTCAAGGTGTATGATATTGTCCTCAATTCTAGCCAAGCCTGTTGACGGGTGGGGGCTTTCACCGGGACCGTAACCACCAAGGATGTGATGGTTATGTAAGATGGTTTCCATTGAGGCTACTCCAGGACTTATGATCTTGGATCCGCCTCCAAAACCGCTCATGGGATGAGGTACAATGGAGCCGATGCCGATCTTTAAGTCGCACTGCGCGACTTCGCTGTTAATCGAGACTGGAGTTCCCCTACTCGTTTCTCCCAACTCCGTTAGGAAATCGTAGGGGTTATGGTTATAAACTGGAAATCTATCGACCACATCCTCACCCAACTTCTTGGCGAAATCAATGCGGGTCCATGTTCCATGGGCTCCACTGGCAACTACAAACCTTATGTGGTCGTCAGAAACTCCCCCTAGCTTCAGTTCCTCGAGAACAAAGGAAAGAAGCTGGTAGACCCGAGTCGGTCTTGTCATGTCATCAAAGATGATAACCACCTCCTCTTTTCCCGCAGCCAACTTCCTTATAGTCTTCGTTCCTACAGGATTCGCAAAGGCATGGCGAATTTCTTCATCGCTCAGAGCTGGTCGGTTTTGTCCAGCCATGGAACATACAGTAACGTCCCATTTTTCAGGAAAAACTAAATCAAGTTTTGTGTCGCCAAACCAAGCCAGCTGAGGCAGCGAAACGGTTCTCACCTTCAATACAAATCATCTCTAGTAGTTTTCTGCGTTTGCCCCGTTAATTAAAATTGCTCGTCAAAACGCAACCTGAGTTTAGTTTAGGATTGAGAAGTTAAAATTTCCGCCTAACGGTTCAGCGTCATCTGTCTCCTTTCTTTGGAGCCACAGTTTTAAATGGTGAACCAAGACAATGTGTAAAAACGAAGGTGAGGTAAGTGAGTAAATTTTTCGGCGTAATTCCAGCTGTCATTACTCCCCTCGGTGAAGATTCAAAGCCTGATGAAAATGCCCTTCGTGCACATGTGGATTTTCTCGTAGAGAATGGAGTTCATGGACTATGGGTTTTAGGAAGTATCGGCGAATTTCCGTATCTAAATATGGAGGAAAAGAAGAAGGTTGCCAAGTGGGCGGTCGACGAAGCTAATGGGAAAGTGCCGACAATAGTCGTCACTGGTTCATGCGGAACGGACGAAGCCATAGAATTTGCGAAATACATTGAGGATATTGGCGCTGATGCTGTAGGTATAGTTCTGCCTACTTATTGGCCTCTGCGGGAAGAGGATGCTTTTTTCTACTTTAAAGAAGTTGCTTCCTCCATCAACATTCCAGCCATAGCCTATAACGTTTTTTTGGTCCACTTCGACCTGACTCCAGAGTTTATCGCAAAATTGTCTAGCGAGATCGAGAATATCGTAGGCGTAAAGGATACAGTCACTGATGTAGAGCATACAAAAGCAATCTTGAAGCTTGTCAACCCCAAGGCTTTCTCAGTTATCACTGGCTCCGAACTTCATTTCTTAACCATACTAAAAGAAGGAGGTCATGGAGGAGTTTTTCCAACGCCTAATTTTGATCCCACAACAAGCGTTAAGCTGTATGAAGCATTCAAGAAGGGAAATATGCAGGAGGCCGAAAAATTGAACAGTCGCCTTCTTGAGCTCATAGGTGTTATGGCATACGGTCCTCATTGCCCAGTAGCGGTCATAAAAGAGTCCATGCGCTTATTGGGAAGGCAGATAAGGCCGAAAGTGAAAAAGCCCTTAGCATATCTCACCGACAGTGAGGTAGGCGATCTTAAAAACTACCTTCGCGAAATACATCTGACAGAAAAATGGCATTTTTAAATTTTAGGATAGCCAAAATGGGAGTTGAGTTACTTTGGACGACGAATTGTTTGATGCAATCGTGGAGTTGAAAGAAAAGGATGCGTTAAGGATAGTCAAAGACAAAATACTATCTGGAGGGGACCCACTCGCGGTTGCAGAGCTTTGTAGAAAGGCAATGTCTGCTGTCGGTGACCGTTTTGCAAAAAAAGAGTATTTTCTCTCCGATTTGGTCGTAGCTGGTGAAATATTTAAAGAAATAATGGAGATACTTGAGCCACAGATGCGCGCGCACGCGAAAAGCGAAAAGAAAATCGGCAAGGTTGTCATCGGGACAGTAAAGGGCGACGTTCATGATGTAGGAAAGAACATCGTAGTAAGCGTGCTGAAAGGCAATGGTTTCGATGTATATGATCTTGGCGTCGATGTTCCCCCTCAAAAATTTGTTGAAAAAATAAGGGAAGTAAAGCCGGAAATTGTGGGAATGAGCTGTCTTATCACAATTGCTTGGGAATCCATGAAGGACACTATTAGGGGGATAAAAGATTCTGGCCTTAGAGATAAAGTGAAGATCATAGTGGGGGGCGGCAATGTAAATGAAGAGGTTGCTCAGCACGTGGAGGCAGATGCTTATGCAAAGGACGTGATTCAAGGCGTAACCCTGTGTAAGAAGTGGGTGAGAGCATGAGAAAAGAAGCGGAGAGACTATACAAAGAGAGAGAAGAGAGAGTCCAAGATGCTATAAACCTCAAGGTTCCCGACAGAGTTCCCGTGATCTGTTATGAGCAGGAATACGCTTGGGCTTATGCAGGTATCAGCCCAATGGAATTTATTACTAACAATGAGAAAATGATGATGGCTCTAGAGAAGTTTCACTCAGACTTTCAGCCAGACATGCAAACCTTTCCTCCTGCACTTACGGGTCCATTGATTCTGGTTATCGCAGAGCCTTGCCTGATAAAACTCCCTGGGGAGGAGCTCCCCTCTGATTCTGTTCATCAGTTGATTGAAACGGAAATAATGACAGAAGAGGATTACGGGTATGCCTACGAAGAAGGCTATATGCAGTTACTGTTCAAGTTGCTCCCAAAGCTCCGTCCAAATGTTCCTGAAGTCCGTGAGAAATTCTTAGCCAACATAGAATCAGCATCTCAATTATTTCGTTCTAATGTGGAAAGACTTGAGGAATTGGGAATTCCTTGCTATGCTGGAGGCGGTATGGAGAGCCCGTTTGGTCTTCTGTCCATGATGAGGTCTTATGAAAAGTTTTGCCTCGACTTGTATAGAAACCCTGGTATAGTAGCCCGCACAGTTGAGAAGTTCACTGAAGATTTAGCACAGCTCGCCATAACTGCATGCAAATTGGTAGGTATTTCGAGGGCTCTAGTTGGTTTGCATAGAGAATGCAGCTCCTTCTTCTCCTTAAAGCAGTTCGAGGAAATAGGTCTTCCGGAAATCAAAAAGTTGGTGGGCCTTCTAAGTAGGGAGGGCATAACCCCTATCTTGCATTGCGATGGAGACTGGACTCTGAATTTGCCATACCTCAAGGAACTACCCAAAGGTAAGTGCATACTGGAGCTTGATGCCTCAACAGATATCTTCAAGGCTAAAGAGATTCTCGGAGATCGAATGTGCATCGATGGGAACCTGATGGAGATTCTACTTTCCTTTGGTACACCAGCGAAGGTTGAAGAGCACTGTAAAAGGCTCATCGATGTTGTTGGAGAAGATGGTGGGTTCATCTTAAAGGGTGAACCTCCCAGAGAGGCAAAACCTGAAAACATCAGGGCAATGATCAACACCGCAAAAACTCACGGAGTATATAAGAAATGATGTTAGAATTTCGTTGAATCGTTTTTTGCGTAATAAAGAAGGGAAAGTCACCCCTCCTTATAGGAACTCTCTACGTTCCAGTGAAAAAATCTTAAGTGTGGAGTTAAAAATTCTAAAATTGGGGGATAAGGGTTGGCAACCAAAGAAGAAGTAAAAAAGGGACTGAAGAGAGTAGCGGCGAAACTCGAAGATCCAGAGTTGAAGAAGGAATTTGAGAAATTTCACAAGTGCCTACAGTTTGTATATCCAGACATCAATCTCTCTTATGTCTTGGAAGTAGCAGGTGGGGAAGTCAAAGAATTAAAAGAGGGAACTGCTGAGAGGCCTCACGTTGTTGTAACCATTGACAGCGATACATTTCTCGGAATCTTAGATAGAAGAATAGATGCCTTAAACGCCTTCTCAGAGGGCAAAATAAAGTATAAAGGAGCTATGGCAGACTTATTGAAGCTTCAAAAACTCCTTTAACATGTGATTCAAAATTTTGTTGACTTTTCTCTTTCTAACAAGTGTTAAATATTTATTTGGGCCAAAATGTGTTTCCGGTTATTTCTAGAGGTATTGACATGGTAGAAGTAGATGGAGGAACCCTTGTTGGTAGAGCTTTGAAAAATGAGGGAGTAAAAGTTGTGTTCACCCTCTGCGGCGGCTTAAATTTGATATACGACTCGTGTGTGGACGAAGGTATAGATCTCATAGACATGAGGCATGAACAAGCTGTAGCGAACGCGACGGAAGGGTATGCCGTGGCCACTCGTGGACCCGGTGTGGCTATGGTTACGGCAGGACCAGGCGTAATTAATATGGCATCTGGTATGGTTGCTGCATGGAACGCATGCTTACCAGTTATTGGAATTGCTACTCATACGCCATACAAATATGAAGGAATGGGGGCTGTGCAAGAGTTCGATTCCAGAGACATGTATAGAAGCTTCACCAAGTGGATAGGCTATTGCACTCAAACGCGGCGGATACCAGAATACATGGCCAAGGGGTTTAGATACGCTACCACCGGTCGAATGGGACCTGTGTTACTAGATTTCCCCAGTGACACGCTCAGCCAGAAGGTTGAAGAAGAGTTTGTCCAATTTGTTCCACCAAGCAAATACAGAACAACTGCACGCCCTTACGGGGACCCTGAGCTAGTGAAAAAAGCCGTAGAATGGTTGTTAGAGGCTGAGAAGCCGGGAATACTGATTGGAAGCGGTGTCTGTTGGTCAGGGGCTTGTGAAGAACTCGTGAAGTTTGCCGAGCTTCTTAAAATACCAGTGTGTTACGCGATAGGGGGAAAGGGATGCATACCTGACGATCATCCCCTTTGCGGGGGACCAGTAGGCTACGAATTCGGAAGCATAAGGGGAGCGGATGTGCTTCTTGCAATAGGGGTTAGGTTTGAGGCAATACTAAACTATGGCGCCGGCGATTTTTATGCACCTGATGTGAAAGTAATTTCTGTGGATATTGAACCCACAGAAATCGGTAGAAATAGGCCAGTTGATCTTGGGATATGGGGAGACGCTAAAGCGGTTTTGACACAACTGATTGAGACTGCAAAAGAGGTTCTGAAGAAGAGCGGGAAGAAACGGGAAGAAACAGACTGGTTAAAAAATGTAAAATATACCGTGAAATCAATCTATGAAATCTTGGCACAAGGAACATCAAGCTCAAAGAAACCCATCGATCCTAGAAGGCTTGCAAAAGAAGTGTGCGAGTTTTTGGATAAGAACTCATACATCATAATGGACGGAGGGGACATACAAGCTCACGCTACCCCTCTCTTTTGTGCCAGATTTCCAGGTAGTTATATGTCGGCTTTGGGCGGCTCGCTTGGACATTTGGGCGGGGGTATTCCTTTTGCAATTGGCGTTAAAACAGCAAAGCCTGATAAGAAAGTTCTTGTTATAGAGGGAGACGGATCCTTCCTTTTGAACGCTAGCGAGATTGACACAGCTGTGAGACATGGTAAACAAATTGTAGTTGTTATAGGTAATGACAGCCAATGGGGCATGGTTAGACACGCCCAGCAACTTAGAGAAAACTATGATGTTTGCTCCAAATTGAGCGAAGCGGCAAGATATGACAGGTACGCAGAGAGCCTAGGGGCTTACGGAGAGCTCATAACCGATCCTGAAGAAATTAAACCAGCATTAAAGAGGGCTTTCAACTCAGGATTACCAGCCGTACTTGATGTTAGAACCGATCCTTCAGTAATGAGTTTCGCAGATTATCGTGAAGCAGAGTAGTGGACACGTTGAATTCATAAGAGACGATAACAAAAGCATCTAACTCCAACCATGACAAATCTCTAAGGCTTCACCAGAATTTTTCCACCCTCGCCTTTCAAGGCTTTTTCAAATGCTTCGTTAATGTCATCTAGGGAGAACTTGGATGTTAAAAGAGGATCCACATCGATTCTCTTCTTTTTTATGAGATCGAAGGCAGAGGCAAAATCACCCACATTAGCGCTTAGGGTTCCTTTAATGGTGAGTCCCTTCAACACGATGTCAATAAATGATGTTTCAACAGCGTCAAAGCACATCCCTGGAACAACTATTGTTCCTCCTTTCCTCGCTAAGGCTATTGATCCTTGTGTGGTTTCAACATTTCCTGCACATTCGAAAACTATGTCTGGCCCTATGTCGTTAGTTAGTTCACGAATCCTGTCAACGGTATCTGTTGTCTTTGGATTTATAACTTCGTCGACCACATTCCTCGCTAATTCCACCCTAAATTGACTTATCTCAGTAGCATATACCGCCTTAGCACCTGATATCTTTGCTAATCGCGCTACAAGTTGTCCAATAGGACCTAAGCCAAGCACTGCAACCACATCGCCTACCTTCATTCCCGAGATATTGATCGCACGCAGTGAAACAGCCGTTGGCTCAACTATGGCTGCCTGTTCATACGTTAGTTCGTCAGAGAGTTTGTAGAGCTTGTCATATTTGGCTTGAGCATAGGTGGCAAAAGCTCCAACTTTTTTCTGTGTGACGTATAGAAACAATTTATCACAGAGCCCTATTTCCCCCCGTTTACACCAGTAGCACCCCTCACATGGGACATAGGGTTCAACAGCCACTCGATCTCCTATTTCCCATCCCTCTACGTCCGGCCCTATTTCGACTATGTTTCCTGAATACTCATGACCAAGACCTAGGCTTAAGCCATCCAAGTAAATGTGTAAATCTGAACCGCATATCCCGCAACACTGTACTTTAATCAAGACCTCGTCTTTGTCTAGGATAGGCTCTGGCACATCTTTTATTGCCAGCTTTCTCCTACCCTCCATTATGGCTGCCTTCATTTAATCCTCCCTATTACCTTACACATTTCCGTCGTATGTTCTCTTCGGAAAACAGAAAATCTGCGCTACTACCCTTATATTTCTCGTATGGCCCCTAGATTGGCAGAGGAAGTTGTCTTGGCATATAACGCCAGCAGCCCTCTCTTGACTTTAGGCTGCGGGGGCGTCCACGTTTTCAGTCTCCTTTTAATTTCATGGTTGCCGAGTTTAACATTTAATTTTCTATTCGGAATATCTATCTGAATTATTTCTCCTTCTTTAACTACGGCTATTGGTCCACCTTCCATAGCTTCAGGAGACACGTGACCGATGCACAGTCCAGCTGTACCGCCTGAAAATCTCCCATCCGTTACTAGAGCCACAGACTTATTCAAGTCGCTTTCTGAAATCATCATGGTAACCATAAGCATCTCCCGCATGCCGGGACCGCCCTTTGGTCCTTCATACCTTATAACAACTACGTCTCCAGGTTTTATTTGATTGTTATCGAATGCGCTAAGGCAGTCTTCTTCAGATTCAAAGACTCTGGCTGGTCCGCTGTGGACTAGCATATTTGGGTGTACAGCCGATGCCTTCACGACGGCCCCATCTGGAGCCAAATTGCCGTGGAGAACAGCTATGCCTCCATCCTTCATATATGGCCTATCAAGAGGTCTTATCATCTCATCGTCTCTGACAATGGTATCCTTAATATTTTCGCCAACTGTTTTCCCTGAAACAGTGATGGCTTCAAGGTGTAACAAACGGTCAAGCCTCTTCATCACCGCTGGAATTCCACCTGCCTTCTCTAACTCGGTAAAATTGTACGGGCCATTCGGTTTTATTCTACATAAATTGGGGGTATCGCGGCTAAGCCTATCGAAGTCTTTAAGGTCAATGTTGACATTCGCCTCATTGGCTATGGCGGGTAGGTGAAGGGTAGTGTTAGTTGATCCTCCAATAGCCATATCAACTCGAATTGCGTTCTCGAAAGCTTCTTTGGTCAATATATCCGATGGCTTGATGCCTTTTTCAACCAGTCTCATTATTTGAAGTCCCGAGTCTTTAGCAATGCGCATCCCCTTCGACTCAGCCGCAAAGTGTGTTGCGCATCCAGGGAGGGACAACCCTAAAGCTTCGGTCATGCACGCCATAGTGGTAGCTGTGGCAA
>Ga0315310_10002449_pt1 | contig 11583 bp, 4 predicted proteins | sample TDP5_MG_FD_203630 | JGI IMG/M metagenome (GOLD analysis project Ga0315310, IMG submission 203630) | Freshwater sediment microbial communities from Lake Towuti, South Sulawesi, Indonesia - TDP5 | ecosystem: Environmental > Aquatic > Freshwater > Lake > Sediment | place: Indonesia: South Sulawesi... | reverse complement strand
ACGAATGTGGCTGGGTCAGTGGGACGAACTCCATAAAGCAAGCTGGCCAGGAAGCGGGTCAAGCCAAGCGCCCCGGCTGTCCCGATGGCCACTCCCAGGAGCGTCAAGGCCATCTCGCGGCCGACCACCAGCCAGAGGACATCGCTGCGTCGAGCCCCGAGCGCCATCCGCACGCCGATCTCATGTGCGCGCTGCTCGACCGAATACGATACGACTCCGTAGATACCCACGGCGGCCAGCACGAGAGCAACCGCCGCAAACGTTCCCAGGAGCAACATGTTCGTGCGGCGGTCGGAAACAGAATCGGACATGAGTTGCTCCATGGTTTGCACACCCAGAACCGGGGAGTCTTTGTCGTAGGCGCGCAGCTCACCGCGCAACGCTGAGGCCAGCGCCAGCGGATTGGAGGACGCCCGCGCCACAACTGTCATGTCGGAGAACGGCGGCCACTGGAGCAGCGAAAAGAAAAACTCCGGCTCTTCACCGCCGTCCAGTCCACTTAGCTTGGTGTTTCCAACGATCCCCACCACCGCAAGCGAGGGCCCGTTGTTCTCCGGCCACCCGAGCCGCAGCCGCTTTCCGATCGGATCCTCATTGGGCCAGAAGCGCTGTGCCATGGCATCGTTGATGACGACCACCAAGCCAGAGCGGGGCAGTTCGCCCCAAGAGGTAATCCTCCGTGGAATCGTCACCTTGGGATCCGACTCGGAAAAGAGCTTCCCACTCAGCAGCGGAATCCCCATGGCTCGAAAGTAGTCGGAGCTGGCCACGTGATAGACGGCCGAGGGGAAGTCCGCGCGCGGGGGGACGGGCTGATCCTCAGGGTAGAGGACAGTTGCCATGAAATCCCCACTGAATGGCAGGCCGGTGACGGCGCCTGCGCATTGGATCCTCGGGAGCGCTTGAACGCGGCGGATGAGGTTCAGGTAGTACGCCGACATTTGAGCCGGAATCTGGGCAGGGTTTTTTGACAGGGGCAAGCTAACCCGCATTGTCACCACAAGATGAGGGTTGAAACCTGGCTTCACTTCGAGGATGCAAAAGAGGCTCCGAGTCAAGAGTACAGCGCTCGCCAGAAGCACCACCGCGAGGGCGACTTCGGCCACCACCAGACCATCCCGCCAACGACGGTGACCAGACCCGACGGCCGAAGTCCGGCCGCCTTCCTTCAATGCCTCGTGCAGGTCCGGCCGGGAGGTGCGGAGCGCCGGGACCAGCCCAGAAAGGACGCCTGCCAGCAGTGAAACCACCAGCGTAAATCCGAGCACGCGATAATCAATGCTGATTCCTCCCGCCTTCGCGACTTGGGGGACCAAGGTCGTCAGCCCTCCGAAGCTCCAGAAGGCAAAGAGCAGCCCCAACGCGCCGCCGGCCAAGGCCACCAACGCGCTTTCCGTCAGCAACAACCGCAGCACTCGCGTGCGACTCGCGCCCAAGGCGACGCGAATGGCCACCTCCTTCTCGCGCCCCGCCGCCCGTGCCAGCAAAAGGTTCGCCACATTCACGCAAGCAATCAGCAGAACGAAGCCCACAGCTCCGAGCAAGATGAAAATCGCGTGCTGTGCGCCACCGGCCACCTGCTCGCGCAAAGGGGCCAATCGGGCACGAACTCCCGTGTTCGTATCCGGGTACTGCTGCTCGAGCCGGCGCGCGATGGTGTCCATCTGTGTCTGGGCACCCTCGAGCGTCACCCCGGGCATGAGCCGGGCAAGGACCAGCATGTCGGAATGGTTGGCGCGGTGGATCAAGTTGTATGGTTCGATCGCGCTCCCAAAAGAGACGAACAATTCGGCGTTCTGATAGAACCTGAAGCTCGCGGGCAACACTCCTACAACCGCGTAACTGCGCCCGTCCAGCGTGAGCGTTTTCCCGAGGGCCCCCGGGTCAGAGCCAAACTGCCGCACCCATAGACCGTGCGTGAGGAGAGCAACCGGGCTTGCGCCCCGCTCGTCTTCCTCGGGAAGAAAGCCGCGGCCCAAGATGGGTTGCACCTGCAAGATGGGGAAAAAGTCGACCGTGACATACCCGACGGGAACCTTGCGGGGCTCGTCAACCCCGGCCAAACTGGCGCTGGCCCCCAAGTGAGCCGCCATCTTCTCGAATACTTGGTTCTGCTGCCTCCAATCGAGGTAGTTCGGATAAGACACCGCGCACCAAGATATGTGCGGCAGATCCTCGAACATCTCCACAAGCTGGTGGGCGTCCGTGTAAGGCAACGGCCGCAGGAGGAGTGCGTTCACTACGCTGAAAATTGCGGTGTTGGCGCCGATGCCGAGCGCCAAGGTGAGCACTGCCACCGCCGTGAAGCCAGGATTCTTCGCCAGCAAGCGCAAGCCGTAGCGCAAGTCTTGAAGCAAGGTACTCATCAACCACCTCAGATCGGGCCATCGGGTCACTGAGTCATTGGGGAAAACGTGTTCGCCTTTCGATCGCCCGATGGCTCGATCTCCCGATCACCCGAATTACTTCATTCATATCTCAGCGCCACCATGGGATCGACCTTCGTCGCCTGGCGCGCGGGAACGTAGCTGGCCACGAGGGCCACGGCGGTCAACAGGATCCCAACCGCAATGAAAGTAGTTGGGTCGGCAGGCCGAACCGCATAGAGGTATCGGGCCAGAAGCCGGGTCATGGCGAAGGCGCCGGCGACACCGGCCGTAATGCCGATCAGCACCCAGGTGGCGTTTTGGCGAACGAGCATCCACACAATTCCGTGGCCCTCGGCGCCAAGAGCCATGCGGATACCGATTTCATGCGTCCGCTGGCGCATCCAGTAGGAAGCCACGCCATAGATCCCCACCGCCGCTAGCACGACGCCGATCGAGGCGAAAGCCCCGATCAACTCCAAGACAAACCGTCTCCCGCCCGCTTCTGCGGCAACCAATTCGTCCATTGTCTTGACATCCGAAACGGGCTGGTCGGAATCCACACCCCATATCTCTTTCTTGACTGTGGGGATGAGGGACGAAGGTTGTGATTCGGTGCGTAAGACCAATGACATGCTCTTTGACGGCCATTGGCAATACGGTATGAACAGTTCAGGAAAAGGCGGCGCGTCCAGCCCGAACCGGACATCACCCACGACTCCAACGATCTCGAGCCCCTCCGGTCTGAACCGGACCCTGGTCCCTTTCGAGGTCAGGACGGAAGAGAAGCGGTACACGACGAGGGTCGCGCCCACGGGATTTTGATTCGGCCAGTACTTGCCAGCCATGCTGCGGTTGATAACACCGACCAGTGGCGAGCGTGCGGAGTCGGAATCTCCAAGCACTCTGCCGCGCAACAGCGGTATTCCCATGGTGCGGAAGTAGTCCGGGCTTACGGCGTGATAGCCTGCCGACCCCTGCGTCGGAGGTGATCCCGGAATCTCGAATCTGTTCCATGACGAAGACCGCGTCAGCGGTAAGGGCGTGATCGCGCCGACCGAGAGCACGGACGGCAGAGACCCAAAGCGTTGCAACACCTGTGCGAAAAAGGCTGCCTGTTTCTCCGGGGCGGAGTACTTCTCGCCCGCGAGGCTGAGCTCCATGGTCAACAGTCTTTCCGTGCGGAACCCCACGTCCTCTTCCAGCAGGCGGACCAAACTTTTCATCATCAGCCCGGCTCCCGCCAGCAGGACGAACGACAAGGCGACTTCGAGCGCGATCAGAGCGCCGTGTACCCGGAGGGCACGAAAACGAGCCAGCGAGCTTTGCAGGGGGTTCGCCGCCCGCCAAGCCGGATAGACGCCGAACAGGGCGATGGACAGGGCCGTTACCAGCGCGCCAAAAGCGAGCACGGCAAAATTTAGATGCAGGCCCACATCGTGGAGGCGCGTGAATGACCACCTGTTTTCCGGCACCGCGAAAGCGATTAAGGGAATGACCCACTGCGCGAGCACGACCCCCAGCGCACCCCCTACGCCCGCCAGCAGCAGGCTCTCAGTGAGCAATTGCCGCACCAGACGCGAGCGCGTGGCTCCCACAACGCTGCGGATGGCGATCTCACGCTCGCGCGAGACGCCCCGGGACAGAAGCAGGTTGGCCACGTTGGCGCATGCAATGAGCAGCACGAAAGCCACCGCCCCGAGCAAGACCCACCCCGTTTGGCGCATGCCAGAAACCACGACTTCGCCGAGCGGCTTAAGGACGATTCCTCGATCGCGGCCTGTATTCGGATAGGCTTGCGCAAGGCGGGCGGCGATTCCCTCCATTTCCGTCTGTGCCTGCTGCTCGGTTACACTTGGAGCAAGCCGTCCGATCACGCGCACATGGTTCCAGTCGCGGCCCGGGTTCGGGACGAAGGGGACGAACACCTCGGGGACCCCTCCCCACCGGTCCGGCGGGAAGTAGAAGTGCGGAGGCAAGACGCCCAGCACCGTGTAAGCCCACCCGTCCAAATAAACGGGCTTGCCGATGATTCCAGCGTCAGCGGCGTATCGCCTCTGCCACAACTCGTAGCTCAACAGGGCAACGTGTGGGCCGTCGTCCGGGCCAAATTCACGGCCGAGCAACGGGTAGACTCCCAACAGCGCAAAGAGGCCCGGAGTACTACACAAGCCATTCAGACGTTCGGGTTCGGTGGTGCCGGTCAGGTTGAAAGAATCTTCCTGGTAGCCTGCCATCGCCTCCAATGTATGGCTCTGTTTCCGCCAATCTTGAAAATCCGGGTACGAGGCCGCTTCCATGGCGTCCCTGGACTCAGTCGGATATAACCGGAACAGGCGGTCCGGTTGCGCGTAGGGAAGTTGGTGCAACAAGACCGCGTCGAGCAAGCTGAATACGGCCACATTTCCGCCGATGCCAAGTGCGAGCGTGAGAACCGCGAGGACGGTGAACCCTGGACTGCGGCGTAGCTGACGCACTCCGTAGCGAAGGTCTTGAAGCAGTGTGCCCATTGAATAACTCCACCTGATCCATCGATCCATCGGCTCATTGAGTTATTGATTCATTGAGCCAGCGGCTCATTGATTCATTGAAAGCTCGACCGCGTGGGCTAGCCGGAGCAATGGTTCAACGACCGAATGAGTCAATCACCCAATCGCTTGCTGGCTGCTCTCCTCCACGATGCGCCCGTCGAAGAGATGGACAGTGCGGTCCGCATACTGGGTGTAGCGGGGGTCGTGTGTGACCATGCAGAGGGTGGCCCCTTCGCGATGCAGCCCACGGAGCAGCTCCATCACAGCTTCGCCGTTCTTGGAATCCAAGTTCCCGGTGGGCTCATCGGCTAGCAGAATCGACGGCTTGCCGGCCAACGCTCGCGCCACAGCCACACGCTGCTGTTGACCCCCGGAAAGCTGCGACGGGTAGTGCTTCATGCGGTGCGACATCCCAACCTTTTCGAGGGCCTCTTGCGCGCGCTGCTTCCGCTCCGCACCCGACATGCCCCGGTAAGTCAGCGGCAGCTCCACGTTCTCGTAGACTGTGAGGTCGCCAATCAGGTTGAACGCCTGGAAGATGAAGCCAATCTCCCGATTACGGATGCGGGTGCGCTGTGAGAGCGACAGATCCTCCAGGGGCGTGCCGTTCAGCCAGTACTTGCCGTCCGTGGGGGTATCCAGGAGGCCCAGGATGGACAGCAGAGTCGATTTGCCGCACCCGGAAGGGCCGGCCACGGAGAGGTATTCACCCTTCTTGATCTCGAGGTAGATCCCGGAAAGGGCGTGCGTCTCCACCTCCTCGGTCAAGAAAACCTTCGTAACACCCTCCAGGTGGATCAGCGTTTGGCCATTTGATTTCGCTGGAGCATTCGTCCCAGCTTGCGGGTTAAGTTCGGTTGGTGATTCCATCTTACCTCCTTGTTGAAACAGAAACTGGAAATTAGTAACTCGAAACGCGGTTGTTGCTTGTCACTCATCACATCTCGCTTTTCACTGCCCTACTCGTACCTCAGCGCCACCATCGGATCGACCTTCGTCGCCCGGAGTGCTGGGATGCAGCAAGCCAACAGCGCGACCGCCACTAGACCCAGTGAAACCGCAGCAAAAGTCGCCAAGTCTGTTGGGCGTACCCCGTACAGCATGCTGGCGAGAAAGCGGGTGAGTCCGAACGCCCCCGCCAAGCCAACGCCCACGCCGATCAAGGTCAACCCCAATCCCTGGCCAGCCACCAGCTTGAGTACGTCGCTTCTGCCTGCACCGAGTGCCATCCGCACGCCAATCTCGTGAGTGCGGAAACCCACCAAATACGACATCACACCGTAAATACCCACCGCGGCCAGGACCAGAGCCAAGCTGGCAAAAATGCCGAGGACCAGCATGTTGGTGCGCCGACCGGCCAGCGTTCCCGCCAGGCGTTGCTCCATCGTCAGCACGTCGCCCACCACCATCTCCTTGTCCAGAGCCAGAACCTGATCGCGCACCGCAGCAGCCACGCCCAGGTGATTCGAAGCGGTACGCACTACCAAACTCATGTCAACCCAGGAGCCCAACTGCAGGCACGAAATGTAAAGCTCTGCCGGGGCGCTTGCCTCCAACCCGTAAGGTCTGGTGTCACCCACAACACCCACAACCGTGAACCAGGGAAGTCCCATCTCTGGCGTCCCGATCCTCAACCGCTTCCCGACGGGCTCCTCACCTGGCCAGTAGCGGCGCGCCAGCCCCTCGCTAATCATGGCCACCTGAAGGGTGTTCTGGTAATCCGAATCCGCAAAATCCCGACCTCTTAGGAGGCGTATGCCCATTGCTTGGAAATACCCCGGGCTGACGGCGTGCCAATCGGCCACCGGGAAGTTCTCGCCGGACGGAACAGGCCGATCATCGCGATAGAACGGCATCGCCGAACGTCCGCCAGCTAGAGGAAGGGGGCGGACGGTGCCGGCGTATTGCACTCCGGGAATTGCCCGGACTCTCTCGAGCAGTTGCGCGTTGAAGGCCATGAATCGCGCCGGATTCTCCTGGTACTTCGGATCCGACATGTCCAGCCCCATCGTGAGCACGCCCCGGGGGTTGAATCCGGGATCCACTCTCAGAAGTTGGCGGAAGCTTTGGATCATCAATCCGGCGCTGATGAGAAGCACCAAAGCCAAGGCCACTTCGCAGACGACCAGCAGGCCCCGAAGCCGATGGTGCCCGAAGCTCTCCGTCGAACTGCGGCCACCCTCCTTCAATGCCTCATTCAAATCGGGCTTCGATGCGTGGAGAGCGGGAGCAAGCCCGAAAGCAATACCAGTCAAAAGCGAGATAAGCAATGTGAAGCCGAGCACACGGTCGCCGAGAGCGATCCTCTGGACCGGGAAGCCCGGCGGGATCAAAGACGCCAAGGCGCTGGAACTCCATAACCCTAACAGCAGCCCTGCCAGGCCGCCCGCCAGCGCGAGCAGCACGCTTTCCGTGAGCAACTGGCGGATCATGCGGCGCCGCCCGGCACCCAATGCCACCCGGATGGCCACCTCCCTCTGCCGCCCTGTCGAACGCGCGAGAAGCAGATTCGCCACGTTGACACAGGCGATGAGAAGAACGAAGCCGACCGCGCCGAGTAGGATCAGGACGGCACGTCGCACGTGTCCAACCACCCTTACTCGAAGCGGAGTAATCGTCACGCCCAAGCCCGTATTGGTCGCCGGATACTGTTGCCTGAGGCGACTGGCAATGGTCCCCATCTGCGCGCGAGCTTGCTCCAGACTGATGCGGGGCTTCAGGCGCGCCAGGGCGAGGGTCCGGTCGTGATTCTCACGCTTCATGAGATATCCGTCCGCGCCCCAGAGGCCGATCGGCACGTACAATTCGGCTGGCGCGTAGAACGCGTAATCGCGCGGCAGGATGCCCACCACGGTGAAGTCTCGCGTCCCGAGCGTGCCCTTCAGGCTCAGCGATTTCCCAATCAGTCCCGGGTCAGCACCGAAGCGACGCTGCCATAGGCCGTGGCTCATGATGACAGCCGGCATGGCGCCGGCCTTGTCTTCGGAGGGCAGGAAGTTGCGGCCGTAGATGGGGTTCACTCCCAAGGTGGGGAAGAAATCCGCCGAGACGTTCAAACTTGGCATGCTTTCAGGCACCTTAACGCCGACCAGCGTTAAGCCCCCACCTTGAAACGCTGCCATGTGCTCGAACACCTGGTTCTGCGCCTGCCAGTCCAGAAAGTTCGCATAAGAAATAGGACCTTCGGGCATGGGTTTGCTGCTCTCGTTGATGACTACGAGCCGCTCGGGATCCGGGTAGGGAAGCGGAGTAAGGAAAACAGTATTCACCACGCTGAAGATCGCCGTGTTCGCCCCGATGCCGAGCGCAAGTGTCAGAACCGCGACGGCCGTGAAGCCGGTATTCTTCGCCAGCATTCGGATTCCGTAGCGGAGGTCTTGAAAGAGTGAGCTCATGTTCATTGTCCGAGCTGTCAGCGGCCAGCTCTCAGCTATCAGCAAAGCCTCCGGTCTTGAATCTGGCTGACGGCTGATAGCTGATAGCTGTGTATTTCATTCATAACGCAGCGCCACCATCGGATCCACCTTGGCCGCCCAACGGGCCGGGACGTAGGCCGCGAGCGCCGCCACGGCGGCCAGCAGCGCTGTGAGTCCGGCGAACGTAGGCAGATCCATGCGCACCACGCCGAAGAGCAAGCTGGTGAGGAGGCGGGTCATAGCCCACGCGCCGGCCACGCCGATGCCCAGTCCGAGGCCGGCCAGTCTGGCGGCATTGCCTAAGACCAGCCTAACCACGTCCGCCCGCCGCGCGCCGAGCGCCATGCGCACGCCGATTTCGTGCGTACGCTCCAGGACGGAATACGCCATGACGGCGAAGATTCCGGCCGTCGACAGCACTAGGGCAAGAACGCCGAAGGCGACCATGAAGCGGGCCGAAGACTCCACGCCGCTGAGATCGTCGGAAACGAGCTGTTCGAGCGAGCGCAGGTCATAGGGAGGCTGCTCGGCGTCGACACCCAACACTTGGGAGCGCACTGCCCCCGCCAGCGCGAGAGGATCGCCCGAGGTGCGTACCACCAGGCCGGTGGAAGCTTGGGGCGCCTGGGCTAGCGGGAAGTACGCGGTTAGGTCCGCCTGCTTCTCCCACGGCGTCGGCCGGACGCCTCCTACGACGCCTACCACCGTGCGCCACGGCTCGTTATTCTCCGGCCGGCCAAACCTGAGGCGTTTGCCCACGGCCTCCTCGCGAGGCCAGATATGGCGGGCCAAGCCTTCGCTGATGTCGACCACCAGCGGCGCCTCAGGGCCGTCCTGCGCGGAAATGAAGCGACCCTTGAGCAGGGGCACGCGCAGGGCGCGGAAAAAGTCGGGCGTCACCCTCTGCGCGCCGGCCGCACGAATCTCCCCCGGCGCTTCAGGCGCCTGCCCCTCGGCGGCGTACGGAATCGAGCTCCAGCCCCACCAGCCTCCCGGCACAGCGGTAACGGCCGCCGCCGAGTCGACGGAGGGAAGCGATTGAAGCTTCTGGATCAGCCGCTCGTAGAATCCCCTGATGCCCTCTGCGCTGTTGTATTTCTTCTCGGCCAGCGAGACGCGGAAGGCGAGCACATGGCTGCGGTCGAATCCCAGATCCTCATTCGCCAGGTTGCGAAAACCCGTGACCATTAGCCCGGCCGAGACCAGCAAGACCAGAGCCAGAGCGATCTCGGTGACGACCAGCAGGGAACGGAGACGGTGCCGGGAGGGGCTGGCAGTTCCGCCGCGCGCACCTTCCTTGAGCACCTCGTTCAGGTCAGGCCGCGAGACGTGCAAGGCGGGCGCGACCGCGACCAAAATCCCGGCCAGAACTGCGACCACGATCGTGAACGCGAGCACTCGCCAATCGGCCTGCAAGTGCTTCAGGCCGGGGATGTGCTGAAGAATGAAAGGCGGAAGAGTGTTCTGCGTCAAATCCAGACTCCAGGCGGCGAGCACCAACCCCGCCGAGCCCCCCAACAAGGAAACCAGCGTGCTCTCGACCATCAGTTGCCGCGCAATCTGCCAGCGGCCGGCGCCGAGCGCGAGACGGACAGCGATCTCTTTCTGCCGCCCAGTGACGCGTGCCAGCAGCAGGTTGGCCACGTTGGCGCAGGCGAGCAGGAGCACAAACCCGGCCCCGCCCATTAGCACCCCAACAAACTGTTTGGAGCCATACGTGAGGTCATCCACCAAGCCCATTACGCGCACCCCGTGGCCGGCGTTGGTTTGCGGGTACTCGCGGCCAAGACGGGCACCGATAGTCTCAAGATCGTCCTGCGCTTTCGCCGCGGAGACTCCAGCCTTGAGGCGGCCAAACACCTGGAGGGAGTTATTCGCGCGGTCCGAAGCCTCTTGGGCCGTGAAATCGAGCGGCACCCAAGCCTCGGCGCCGACGGGAAAATCGAAGTCCGACGGCATGACGCCAATGACCGTAAACTTCTCACCACTCAGCAGCACGCTTTTGCCGATAATGGTTGGGTCGGCGCCGAAGTGCCGCTGCCAGAAACCGTGGCTGAGTACGACCACGGCGTTGCGCCCTGCCCCGAAATTATCAGCGACAATGGTGCGGCCCAACTGGGCGGGTATTCCCAACAGAGGGAAGAAGTTGGCAGTGACCTGAAAGCATTCGAGCCGCTCCGCCACGCCCTCACCGGTGAGATTAACGTTCCAGCCGCGAATTGCAGCAAGCAGCTCGACCCCCTTCGCTTGTTCCTGCCAGTCGCGGAAGTTGGCCGGAGCGACTGGCAGGTGCTGCCGGTTCTGGCTCGGCACCGTTTCCCAAACGTCCACGGCCCGGTCAAGATCCTGGAATGCAAACGGATGCAGCAGCATTGCATTGATGCTGCTGAACATGACGGTGTTGGCGCCGATACCCAGCGCCAGGGCGATGACCGCCACCGCCGTGAAGCTGGGGTTCTTCGCCAGCATCCGCAGGCCGTATTTCACATCTTGGAGCAAGCTGCCCATTCAACCCCCCATTGATTCAGCGCCTGATTGATTCATTGAAACAACGAACAAGCAATGTTGCGCTCGCTCCTTCAACGCCCCAGTAGCGCATTCCTTCAATGACCCAGTGACACAATGATCCAATGCCTCAGTTCAGCCGGATGCGGTTAAAGGCATCCCAGGCCGACATATCCGAGAGGATGACCTGATCGCCCAGCTGTAAGCCCCCCAGGATTTCGACGGTGTTCACTGAAGTCCGGCCGAGTTTCACCTGCACGCGGGCAGCTTCCTTCCCTCCTGGTTCGAGCTTGAAGATTCCCACGGTGCTGTTCGGCTGGCCGAACGCCGGCCGGCCCACGTAGAGCACATCCCGCAAGCGCTCGATTTCGATGGTGCCGTCCACGCTGAGGTCAGGGCGGGCGCCTTTGGGGAGCGCGCCCTCCAGCTTTGCATCCACGGTGACGGTGCCGTTTTGCACCGCGGGATCAACCCGCATCACGCGGCCGGGGATGATGCCATTTCGTGTGTCAATCGAGGCCACCTGCCCGATCTGGACGTCTTTAGCCTGGGTTTCTGGAATCTTGAGTTGGGCCTTGAGGTGCGTCGGCTGCGCTACCTTGGCGAGAATAGTGCCCGCCGTAACGCGTTGGCCCACTTCCACGGGCAGCTCCTGAAGAACCCCTTCCGCGCCCGCGCGGACCCGCAAGGAGTCAAGCTGAGTCCGCTTGAGCTCATAGAGGGCGCGCAGTTGCTCCACGCGCGCTTTCTGCGCGTCCAGTTGGG